>Ga0222715_10005153_pt1 | contig 11190 bp, 12 predicted proteins | sample C33_9DmetaG_FD_165056 | JGI IMG/M metagenome (GOLD analysis project Ga0222715, IMG submission 165056) | Estuarine water microbial communities from San Francisco Bay, California, United States - C33_9D | ecosystem: Environmental > Aquatic > Marine > Unclassified | place: USA: California... | reverse complement strand
ATAATTCTAGACAACTTTCTAATTTTAGTGAATTATTAGAATTAGTAAAAAACATATCTAATAATAATAATTTGGAATTATATATTCACGATGATAATAATTTACCATCTTTGAATAATCAATTTACTATATTTAATAGAGCAAAATATGTATTTGCTCCTCATGGTGCTGGTGGTATTCATTTATTATCATTAAATAAAGATGCAACTTTTATTGAATTTTTAGATATTGAAAATATAAATCTCTGCTATACAAGATTAGCTTATTTTTTAAATGTTAATTATATAGCAATTCCTTATAAAAATAAATTAATTAATGAAGAAAAAATTAATGAAATATTATGTAAAATAGATATAACAAATAAATTATATAAAAAAATAAGGGAAAATACAAGTATAATGAAATTATTTATAGGAACCCCATGTTATGGAGCAAAATGTTTTACAAATTATGTAGTAGCTTTAATTGCCACTAAAGAACTTTTACAAAGCAAAGGTATTGAAGTAAAAATTGAATTTTTAGGGTATGAATCATTAATACCCCGTGGAAGAAATACATTAGTAGCTAAATTTATGGCTTTGGAAGATTTTACACATATTTTATTTATAGATGCCGATATAGTTTGGAATCCAATGGATGTATATAAATTAATGCTACACAATAAAGATATTATTGGAGGTATATACCCACAAAAAAAATATCATTGGAACAAAGTAAATAATGTAAATTCTCCAGAAGAAGTTTCCAAGCTTTTAAATTACAATTTAAATTATAAAACTAGAGAGAATAGAATAGAAAATGGTTTAATTGAATTGAGACATATTCCAACTGGTTTTATGATGATTAAACGCGAAGCCATTCAACAGTTAAAAGAGTTTTATCCTAACAAAAAATACGTAGATGATATTGGGTGTTGCCAAAGTGATAAAGAAAAGGATAATCTATATGCTTTCTTTGATTGTGAAATTGTAGATAATCATTATTTATCAGAAGATTATTTATTTTGTGAGAATTGGAATAAATTAGAGGGAAAAGTATATGCTGATTTAACAATAAATTTAGTTCATATTGGAAATGAATTTTTTGTAGGAAATATGGGAATGTATGTAACAGAATTAATGAAATCAAATGAACAACAATAATTTATTACATAAAATTGTAACAAATATTAGAACAATAATAATATTTATCTTGTTTTTTATAGAAATATATATTATATTTTTGTTTACATGTATGACATTTAATATTAGTATCAACAACTATATGATAAATAATATCATCCGGTAATTTTGATAAAAAATTCATATTATATATAAATGATTTAAAATTTATTTATATATATTCAATAATATATAATGCAGATTTTTGTAAAGACCTTAACTGGTAAAACTGTAACTTTAGAAGTAGAACCTTCTGATAGTATTGAAAATATAAAAGCAAAAATTCAAGATAAGGAAGGTATTCCCCCGGACCAACAGAGACTAATTTTTGCTGGTAAACAATTAGAAGATGGCAGAACTATTAGTGATTATAATATTCAGAAAGAAAGCACTCTTCATTTAGTTCTCCGATTAAGAGGTGGAAAATAATAATATAAATAAAATTTTTTTTATTTTAAATAATGTTTAAATATAATATAAAGTTACATATGGATCGTGTTAATAAAATAAGAAGTCAAAATGATTCTATTGAAGAAACAATTAATAATGAAGATAATATAGAATTTATTAAACAAAAATTAAAAGATAAGGAAAATATGTCTATTAAAAATCAAAGATTAGTATTTAAATTTACCAATAAAGATTAGTATTTAAATTTACCAATAAAGATTAGTATTTAAATTTACCAATAAAGATTATAATAATCAAAAATAATAGTAATTAATTAGATTATATTATTAAAAATTGATAATTAATAATTATAAAAATAATAAAATATAATTATTAATGACTCGTATTATTTCTATCGAAGGTAATATTGGCTCTGGTAAATCTACATTTGTTAAGGAATTGCAATCATATTATAAAAGTAACAGTGAGAATTTAAAAATACATTTTCTTCAAGAACCAGTAGATATTTGGAATAATGTTCAAAATGCAGAAGGTAAAAATATTATCGAATGTTATTATACCAATCAAGAAAAATATGCTTTTCCGTTTCAAATGATGGCTTATATTTCAAGAATTCATTTACTAAAAGAAGCATTAAAAGATGATTATGATATAATTATTACAGAAAGGTGTGTTCATACAGATAAGAATGTTTTTGCTCAAATGTTGTATGATGAATGTAAAATTGGTGAAATTGAATTTAAAATTTATAATATGTGGTTTCACGAATTTTTAAAAGATTTACCAAAGATTGACATTGTTTATTTAAAAACAAATCCGAATATTTCAAATGAACGTGTTATTAAACGTTCAAGGAAAGGAGAAAATATCCCAATTGCATATTTAGAAAAATGTCATAATTATCATGAAAAATGGTTAGAACAAGACGCTCCAATTATTACAATTGATGGAAATGAAGATATTCAGGATTATGGAAATTATTTAAAGAAACTAGATATTATGGCTTTAAAAATTAATAATATTAATGAAGATATTAATAAAGATATCAATGAAGATAATAATAAAGAGAATAATCAAGATAGTAATGAAGATAAAAAAGAATACACATTATATTTTGACGGAGCATCTAGGGGAAATCCAGGGCACTCTGGTTTAGGATTTTTAGTTTATAAAAATAATAATGAGATTTATAAGTGTTGTAAGTATATAGGTGAGAAATATACCAATAATTTTGCTGAATATATGGCAGTATATGAAGGATTAAAATGGTGTTTTGAAAATAAAATAAACAATTTAACAATTAAAGGCGATTCGCAATTAGTAATTAAGCAACTAAAAGGTGAATATAAAGTAAATTCTGAAAATCTACAAGAATTATATGATAATTGTTCAAAATTATTAAAATTATTTGATAATTATGAATTATATCATATTGACAGAAAATTAAATAGTAGAGCAGATAAATTAGCAAACATATCAATTGATAGTTTATCTACATAATAAATATGTTAATAAGATTAGTATATTATTAATGTAATAATAAAAAAGTATTTATAATATTATCTGGTTTATATTTTAAAATATCGAACTCTTTTATTGTAGTTGGAAAATTTTCATCTCCATAAATATCTTGTAATAATAACCATTCAAATAAACCCCCGGGATATAAATAAACATTTATAAACCCCATTTTTTTTATTTGATGATATTTATCATATATTTTATTGCAATTACAATTTTTACCATAAATAATAATATTTTTATCTAGAAATATGTCTGTCTTGTTATTAAATAATTGTAATTCCATATTAGCTGTTAAAGTATTGTTTATTAAGCAATTTTGTTGATCTTCTTCTATTGTATTTATTATAATATAATTGTTATTATTATTAGTGTTAACAATATTTTGCATATCATAAAAAGAAATTTTATTTACCGAATTATAATTGCCCATATATTTAATTTAATAATTACAAAAAGATTTTATATTATTTATTAGATAGATAATATAAATTTATTTGAAGTCTACTACAATTTCAACAAATTCCTTTTTTATACTTTTCGATGCTGATATAGATAGTTCTTCTCTCTTTTTCCTAGTTTTATTAGTATTATTATTGGTTATACTTTCTTTCGTAATGGTATCATTTTTTCTTGATGTGCTATTTCTTGAATTCATATCTTTTTCTATAGCTAAATAATTATTATCTATATAATCGACTACTCCATTTTCCAATGCCCATTTGAAAAAATTAAGTTGTCCTATAGTTGTTTGTATAGATGATGAATTATTATATGGTATAATAATTCTATCCCATCTACAAAACGGGTCAAATCTTCTCTTAGAATATGCTTTTAATTTTAATTTATAATCTATATATACTTTAAATCTTAAATTATTAATATCATATACAGTATAATATTTTTTAGCGTAATTTGTAGCAAACCAATCTACAATGCGAAGTGAAATTCTTGAATTTCCATTAATAATCGAGAGCATTCTGTCTAAATTACCATTTTTATCATAAAATTCTAATAATTTTTCTAATAATAATTGGTTTTGAGTTATATAGGTCATATTAATAAAATATGTATTAACTTTTTAAATACTTATTTTTTTCGTTTATTATTAGGATTAATTTTCTAAATTATTTGAATTTTTAGGAATTAAAAAATTTGTTTGATCATCTAAAACATCAATATAATTTTTATTTAGAAATGGATTTTGATAACTATGTGATATTAGCTCTCTATTTTGTATTTTATTATTATTAATCTCATATTTTTTTAATATATTAATTTTATTTTCAATAACATTGTCAATAATTTGATTTTTAGAATTAAATATAGGTTTTTGATTTTTATATGACTTTTCATATTTCTCTCCGTTGCTCCATTTTTTTTCTTTTTCACTAATAACTAACATAATATAATATATTAAATATAATTTATATTTTTTTAGATTTTATAATATTTTTATGATTTTTCTTTTTATTTTTCTTTTTAGTTTTCTTTTTACCACCTTTTTTTGAATATGGATGAAATCTTTTTGTATTATTTGTATTATTTGTAATATTTTTAGAATCTATATGTTGTTTTATTTTATCACATATTTTCTTATCTTTTTCTATCAATTCTACGAATTGATGAACTTTAGTATTTGAAATACGAATAGTTCCATCATCATTATCAAAACTACTAATTAATTCTGGTATTGATAATAAATAGTGAAGATTTTCTTTATTAGTTACTACATGATCTAATGATATAGCATTTTCTTCTAACAATGTAAAAAACATTTGCTTTAAAAAATTAAGATAATCTTTATCATTTTTATAATTGCATAATTGATATATAATATATCGCAATAATTCATAATGCTTTCTTTCATTGTTATCATTATTCATAAAACTTAAATTTTTAATTACATATTCATGTGTCTCTAATTGAGTTATCCATTCATCTTTATTTTTCAAATAATAATTATTATATAACTGATTCAAAAATTTAGAAGGTGAGAATTTACTCATTATATATTAATATAATATTATATTCATTTTTCTTTTATGATTATCATTTGTTTACTAAATTTAAATCCTTTATGATTTTGCCTTCTTCGCTCAAGATTACATTTTAAGCAAGATATAACAACATTATCATTATTATGTGCATAATAATTGTTTAAACGATCTAAAGTCCATTGTGTTGGCTCTCTAACATTTTCAAATAATATTTTCATATTCTCTCTACAATAAAAACATCTAAGTTGGGATGAAACAAGTTTTTCTATTATTTCATCAAAATTAATAATATATTCGATACTCCTTTTTTTTTGAATATCTTGATTTTTATAACTATTTAACTTTGTTTTTATTTCTGATATACAAATTTTCTTTTCATCAAAATCTATATTTTGAAATAATTTATTTATAAATTCAATTTGTTTATTTTGTTGAAAAATAGAGTTATCATATTTTTCACTTTTTTTTCGTTCTTTTATTTCTTTTTCAAATGTTATAATTTTTTTATTCATATAAGATAATATAATAAAAGAAATTAAATATATTTATACACTTAATATATAAGATGTCTGAAGAATGTCATGAATTAAAAAATATCAAATATAAAACTATGTTATTAACGGGAAAAAATAATCAGCTAGTATCATCTGTTAGTGAAGATATTAATAATTTAGATATTTTTCTAGAAAAAGAAAAATTTTTAAATACAAAAGAACCATGGAATAAGTTAGATAAATGTATTAAATTAGATAAAATAAATGAATATATAAAAACATTAAAAGATAAATATAATTTAAATAATGATGAAATAAAAAATTTAAAGGATTATTTAATAACATGTATAGATAAAAAATCATTATCTAAAAATAAAGATATTGAATATGCAACAGAAACTGGTATTATAAATAGTATACCACAATTACATTTCAATAATAGCACAAGAAAATTTACTTTAAAAAAACATGATAAACATGTATCTACAGCAAAATGTCTTGGACCTCCAAAGAGAAAAAAAAGCCCTAAAAGCACAAGAAAATTATCGCCTAGAGAAGATAAAAATTAAATTTTATTATAAAATTGATATAATAATAAAAAGATAATAATTATTAAATATGGCTTTAAAATCTATTGATGATTATATAAAAAATATTAACATTATTTTAGATAGTTCCAATTTCTTTACAAAAGAAGAATTATCGTATTTAAATGAAAGTATATATGATACTATAAAAAATATTATGTATGATAATGTAGAGTATATAATGAATTATGAATTTGATAGTGAATTAAAAAATCATGTATTAAATTTATTTATGGAACAATTATCAAGTATATACAAATATAATCTTGAAAGTCTAGAACTTGAATTACAAATAATAATTGAAATAAATATTAATAAGATTTACAAAAAATATATACCTATACGTTCATATAAAAATACTTTCATTAGAAAAGAAGTTAATAAGGAAAAAATTAAAAATAAATTAGAATATATTAAAAATATTCCTCAACCAGATCAAAGAACTAGTGATTGGTATTTATTTAGACATAATTTATTAACTGCTAGTTCAATATGGAAAATCTTTTCAACTCAAGCTACGCAAAATCAATTAATATATGAAAAATGTTCAACAATAAATGTTGAAAAATTTAAAACTACTTTTAATGGATTAAATTCTCCATTACATTGGGGACAAAAATATGAACCTATATCTACAGAATATTATGAGAGAATTAATAATGTAAAAGTAGGCGATTTTGGTTGTATAAAACATCCTAAATATTATTTTATTGGAGCGTCACCAGATGGTATAGTAATAAATGAAAATAGTAGAATATATGGTAGAATGTTAGAAATTAAAAATATTGTAAATAGAGAGATTAATGGAATACCTAAATTTGAATATTGGATACAAATGCAATTACAAATGGAGACATGTGATTTAAATGAGTGTGATTTTTTAGAAACAAAATTTACTGAATATGAATCTTATACCAATTTTCAAAATGATGGAACATTTAACAGAACGCGAGATAATAAAATGAAAGGTATTATAATACTTTTTAATAATAATAATTCTCCATTATATGAATATTGTCCTTTAGAATCTACACATGAAGAATATGGAATTTGGGAAACCAAAATATTAGATAAACATAAAGATAAAGAATGGATACAAAATATTTATTGGAAATTGGATATAGTTAGTTGTGTATTAGTTTTAAGAAATAAAGAATGGTTTAAAAAAGTAATACCAAGTATAGAAAGTTTCTGGAAAACAATAGAGCATGAGAAAGAAAATGGTTTTGAACATAGAGTCCCAAAAAAACGTTGCTCACCAAAACTAACTCCTATAGATACAAGTAAAACAAATATTGATACAATAGAAAAAATGGAAATAGATTGTATAGATAATTTATCAAATGAATTTAATAATAAAAATAAATTATTAATAGATTCATCTCTTTATATGGGTAATGATACTTCTGAATTAAAATAATTAACTCTAACTCCACCGTCTAAAGTAGGAGGTTTAACAACTGGTTTTCTAATTGTTTTTTTGTTATATAATGTTTCACACATTTCAGCTCTGCTACATAATCCATTATCTGGAATAGTCCAAAATCTTTTATTATTGGTTCCACAATGTGCCGCTGGAAATAAAGGATATAATAAAAAATTATCGGCTGATGTGTTTGCAGATACACTTTCACCGGGAGGAACATCTTGTAATGGATAGAAACCATTTAATATAGGTTTTGAAACACTTTCTGGGAAAATACCAGGTGTTAAAGGGTCTTTTACAACAGTTAATCCTTCTTTATTATTCAAACTTATAATAGGTAAAATACTATTTAAAAGAATATATGACAAAAGTATAACTATTAGTATAGTAAAAATATTTCTTATATTTTTCATTGTTATTAAATTATAATAATATTTTTTTTTATAAATTTTAGTTTTACTCTAAATAATATATTAAATAGGTTTAAAATTTATTCAATATATAAATTAAAATATGCAGGAGGAAGAAATGCATGTAATTAAACGTAATGGTAACAGTCAAATTGTTTCATTTGATAAAATTTTGAAAAGAATTAAAAATATTGGAAGTGAAGCTAAATTAACGATTAATTATACGTCTCTTGCTATGAAAGTTATTGACCAATTATATAATGGAATTGAGACAAGCAAATTAGATGAATTAACCGCTGAACAATGCGCGTCTCTAAGCACACAACATCCAGATTATGGAACATTAGCTAGTCGTCTTGTAATTTCAAATTTACATAAGAAAACAACACCATCTTTTGTTCAAGTAATGAATGATTTATATAATTTTAGAGATGTAAATGATAATCATGTTCCATTAATTAACTTTGATATTATAAATATTATTAATAATAATAAAGATTATTTTGAAAGCATAATTAATTATGAAAGAGACTATTTAATTGATTATTTTGGATTTAAAACACTTGAGCGCGCATATCTTATGAAAAAATATAAGATTATTTTAGAAAGACCACAACATATGTGGTTAAGAGTTTCATTAGGGATTCATTTTAAGAATTTTTCTCTAGAAGCAGTAAAAGAAACATATGATTTAATGTCTCAAAAATATTTTACTCATGCAACTCCAACTTTATTTAATGCTGCAACGCCAAGGCCTCAATTAAGTTCTTGTTATTTAATTGGTATGGAAAATGATAGCGTGGATGGTATTTTTAATACTCTAAAAGAATGTGCATTAATTTCTAAATGGTCAGGCGGTATTGGATTACATATCCATAATATTCGTTCATCGGGAAGTCATATTCGAGGAACTAATGGAGTATCAAATGGACTTATTCCAATGTTAGGTGTTTTTAATAAAACAGCTCGGTATATTGATCAAGGAGGTAAACGAAATGGTAGTTTTGCTATTTATCTTGAACCACATCATCCAGACATTGAAGATTTCTTAGATTTAAAAAAGAATCATGGAGATGAAGAATTAAGAGCTCGCGATTTATTTTATGCAATGTGGATTTCTGATTTATTTATGGAACGTGTAAAAACATCATCTACTTGGTCTTTATTTTGTCCAGATAAATGTCCCGGACTTTGTGATGTTTATGGTGAAAAATATAAAGAATTATATTTAAAATATGAAAGTGAGAAAAGATATGCAAAACAAGTACCAGCGCGTGATTTATGGATCAAAATTTTAGATGCGCAAATGGAAACCGGAACACCATATATACTTTATAAAGATGCGGCAAATATGAAATCAAATCAAAAAAATCTTGGAATAATTAAGTCCTCAAATTTATGTGTTGCTCCCGAAACAAAAATTTTAACAGATAAAGGTTTTCTAGAAATTCAATTATTAAAAAATAATATAGTAAATGTTTGGAATGGTAAAGAGTTTAGTGAGGTTGAAGTGAAACAAACAAATAATAATAGTGAATTGATAACAATAAAATTTTCTGATGGTTCTGAATTAACATGTACAAAATATCATAAATTTTATATTCAAAAACATTATTGTAAAATAAATGAAAAAGAAGATATTATTAACAGTAAATATGTTGAAGTTGTAGAAGGTCAAAATTTACAGAAAGATATGAAATTAATAAAGTGTGAATATCCTATTATTGATAATGATAATCATCTTGAAAGAGCATATACAAATGGATTTTTTAGCGGAGATGGAACATACAATAATTCTTTAATGAAAGAAACAAAATGTAATTACAAATCTTTACCAAATAAATCATATTGTAAGAGACATATTAATTCTCAAAAAGATAATAGTATTAGTGAATATTGTCAAGGTATGTGTTATAACAAAAAACCAATTGTTGCTCTATATCATGAAAAAATACGATTATTAGAATATTTAGATTATACAAGTATTGGAAAAGAAGTTAATAATAAATTAAATGTTACATTAAATGTTAATTTAGAAGAAAAATATTTTGTTCCAATTAATTATAGTTTAAAAAGTAAATTAGAGTGGTTTTCTGGTTATTGTGATGCGGATGGTTCTATATGTTTAAATAAAGATAATCAAAGTCTACAAATATCTAGTATTCATAAAGATTTTTTATTAAATATTAAATTATTGTTACAAACATGTGGTGTATCATCAAAAGTTACTAAAAATATGAATGAAAGATTATCAAATTTACCAAATGGCAAAGGAGACTATCAATTATATAAAAGTAAGACACTTTGGCGATTATTAGTTTCTTCAAATGAATTAATGAAATTATTAGAATTGGGTTTATCTTGTAAAAGATTAAAGATAGAAAAAAGAGATTATCAAAGAAAAGCTATTCAATTTGTTAAAGTAGTAGATATTATTGATAATGGTAGAACAGATAAAACATTTTGTTTTAATGAACCAAAAAGACATGCTGGAATATTTAATGGCGTTATAACATCGAATTGTACAGAAATTCTAGAGTATAGTGATGAAAAAGAAACTGCTGTATGTAATCTAGCATCTATTTCTTTAACAAAATGCGTTGTTGAAAATATTATTAATCCATTCAAGGATCTTGTTGTATATACTAAAGATAAATGTAATTGGTGTGTTCTATTGAAGGCTCTTTTAAAGAAAAAACAAATTACATATAAAGAAATTTTAGTAGATGAAACAAATAGAGATAAATTAGTTGAAAATGATAATGGAGTTAAAACACTTCCACAATTATTTGATGAAGAAAATTATGTTGGTGGTTTTGATACTGCATTGAATATTTTAAGAAATTCTTTTGATTATGATAAATTACATTATTTATCAAAAGTTTTAACAAAAAATTTAAATAATATTATAGATATTAATTTTTATCCAACAGAAAAAACAGAAAGAAGCAACCTTCTCCATAGACCCATTGGCATTGGTGTTCAAGGATTAGCAGATGCTTTTATTTTAATGGATATACCATTTGAAAGTGAAGCAGCTAGAGAAATTAATAAAAAGATATTTGAAACTATTTATCATGGTGCTCTTGAATCCAGTTGTGAATTAGCTGAAATTAGAGAAAGAAAATTAACTAAGATGAAAGAAGGATTAAATAATAATGATTGGAATTATTTCTTTCCT
>Ga0222715_10005150_pt1 | contig 11192 bp, 13 predicted proteins | sample C33_9DmetaG_FD_165056 | JGI IMG/M metagenome (GOLD analysis project Ga0222715, IMG submission 165056) | Estuarine water microbial communities from San Francisco Bay, California, United States - C33_9D | ecosystem: Environmental > Aquatic > Marine > Unclassified | place: USA: California... | reverse complement strand
TTGTAGTTACCTCCCGTAGTAACTTTACGTAAGGTAAGTGTCTCACCAAAGTCCTCAACTAGCCTGAGTAAATCAAATGCTCTAAAAGACATATGTTACTCCTTCTATTCGTATTCAGATGATTGGTAGCTTGGTGGATTATTAAATCTATCTCTTCTAAAAGACCCTTGTATTCGATCAGTATTTTCTCTGACAGCATCCACTTTACTCTTAGTGATACCCCCAGCTACTACTCCTACAGAAGCACCTAAGATCTTACCTTGGTATTCTAGTGTATCTGCTAGACTTAAGTAGTGCCTAGATAGATCAGAGTAATCAGCTTTTAAAGCTCCACTTAACTCTGTGTTAACCTTCCTAGAGTACTTAGCCGCTATAGATCTACATAACATAGAGCCAGCTTTGTATACGTTATTATTAGCTTGAGCTACAGCAAATGAAACTTCTTCATCTTGTACTTGTTCATCATTTAAGTCTGTATCACCTATCAACAACCTAGTAGCATTTAATCTACCTATTGCATCAGTTATATTTAGATTTCCTTCGTCGTAGCTCCAAGCCATTAGTCGTTCTCCAACTCTCCATAATTTCTACGCCAACTGCGGAGTAAACCGCGTTGCTTCTCTAGTATCTTAGACTTCTTACACTTCTTACGAGTAAACTCTGCGTGGGAATTAGTCTTAGCTTTTACCTTAGCATTGATCGTATCTACCAGTACACCTAGTGATGCGACATCAAGTACTTCTAGTCCGTCACCTACCTTAGCTTTAATCTCTAAGTCAGAGTTATGATGTAGAAAGTTATTGTTGTATAAGGTCTGAACAACGTCACTAGAGAGAGATAACTCTTTCCAAGGGTAATGTTCGGATCTCTTCCAATCTCTTCCTCCACCATTAAATTCTTGTTTTATAAACACGGGTCTATCAAACTGAAAGGGTATCATATCGGGTTCTCCTTAATAAAAGAGGTGAGGACACTTAAGCCCTCACCAAATGTTATGTATAGTTTTACGCTATAGCTGTGTTAAAGAATACACCTAAGTCAGCACCAGTGACTTTCATGTCGTAAGACATTTTAACTTGGATGTGTTCTGCAACCTGTTGACGCTTAAGAGCATCGTCTGAGTATGACTCAACTGTGATACCTAAGTTGTTTACACCGTCTAAAGTGTTCCAAGCAAATGTACCGCCAGCCATAGGTGTCATCAATCCAGCTGAAGGAGCAACGTGTGCTAACATAGCTGTTTTACCACCGATGAAAGAGTTGCTTTCTGCAATACCTTCTGCTGAGTCATTCTTGACTGCTTCCATTACATAGAAATTAGACACTTCAAAGATCTCAGCTAGTTTAGCGTCTGTGATCAATGCAGGGTTAGCTACAGTTGATCCGCCGTTTAAACGTGCTAGGATGTCTGGGTGGTTAATTAAGATGTCACGAACTTCTTTACCTACAACCATTGTGTTTGGCTTGTATCCGCCAGACTTAAGTTGCATCGCTCGACGTGCTTTAGTAACGTCTATGATTGGTGTAGCGTTTGTGTAATCTGACCAGTATGTGAACTCTGAGTCTAAGTTGTTGTCGCCGTTAGCTACGCCATCATACTCTGTTCCCCAAACATTAGTTGAGAAGAAAGTTGAAGCGAATTGCTCTTCACGGTGGATCATCAAACGTGTCGCAAGTGTTTGCGCTCCAGCAGAACGAATTTCCAAAGCGGCATCTTCGTTAGCTAGTGTTTGTTGATCGAAGTCCATACCTAGACCAAATACGTCTGCAAAGTATGAGCTTGTTGATAGTGACATACCGATACGGTTCACTTCTGTACGTGGAGCTAATTTCTTAACGTCCCCTGTACGATTCATGTTGTCACGGTCATAGATGTAATACTTGTCTGACTGCTTCTGTACACCGACGATTGGGAACACTTTGTCCGCAATGAAGTTTGTATCTGCTTGTGCATAAGCGATAGTCAAGTTAGTAAGTGGTTGATCCAGATGTACACTGGATGGTGTTAATAATGGCATAATATATATTCCTTAAATTAAGCGTGAGCGTTAGCGGCTAGGATCAATTCGATTGCGATGATTTGACCGTCAACACCTGCTTCGTAAGCACGACCAACGATGATGTCACCAGAAGCCGCATTGACAGCTTTACCAGCGGCATCGATTGCCACGTCATCTGCTATAGTTACGGTTCCACCACATTTTACCATGACTTTACCTGAGTGAGTTATTGTGCAAGCATTTCCAGTTTCAGCACCTACAGCTATTACACCGATAGTACCTTCACCGTCTCCAGCTAAAACAGCTTTAGCGGCGGCATCCATTTTTGCAAATAAGAATTGAGAGGTGCTAAGATCAGCACCAGCGATTAGAGTGCGGTTGTCGCGTGATTGCGTTACAGCCATGATTATTCCCCTTTATAGGATTTAGTGATAAGAGCTTTACCTTCATCGGTCTTTGCGACAGCAGAGTATGCTACAGCGTATTCGCTCTTCTTCATTGTGTTAGTGTCCATATAAGACTTTACAAGTGCATCAAGTTTATCTGAAGCGGTAGTAAACTCACCGTCAACATCTGCCTTGCCTACTTCTTCCATAGATGAACCAAATGCTTTATCAGCGGCTTTTAGTACACCCATAACTTCTTCATTAGCCTCAAACGATTTGACTAATTCTTTTGCTGTAGCTACGTCAAAGTTAGGAAGGTTTTCTTCCGCTTTAGTTGTTAGCTCTAAGTCAGCTTTAGCAAACTCAGCTTCTTCTAACGCCTTTAAGATAGGTGCTGGAATATCAGCTTTGTTTATTTTGTCGCCTTCGTACTCAAGGAACTCTTCTGGAGCTTTCTTTTCGATAGCGTCTGATTTGATTATGTAGCCGTTCTCAATTAGAGATTTACGTAAACGCTCATTCTCTGCTTTAAGAGTTTCGACTTCAGCATTAGCTTTGTCTACTTCAGCTTCTTTTGCTTTTTTCATATCTGCGTTATAAGCCTTCATAGCTTCTTCTTCAGACATACCTTTGTCCATGTAAGGTTTTAGTTTACCTGCCATATCATCGGACATTTTTACTGTTGTTTCTAATTCTTCGTTCATAGTTTCCCCGTCGAAGTTGTCGCGCTTAAATAACGATACCATTGCCTCCGCATTGGCAGGACGATCTACCAAAGACAATTCGTCCAATTCAAGCATGGTTAAAAGGTTAGCCATTATAGTCTTCCTTTGTTGCTCTGCCACCAATGCTAAAGGCGGCTAGTTCACCAGATTTTACCTTAGCCCAGACATCATCGTTATATACTTTAAACGCTACTATCCAACCTTCTCGGTCACTCTGGATGCCAAGGGAATCACCAATCTCTTTAGTGATAGGCATGGAATGGATAACTGCACCAATCTGTTCGCCCTTGTGCATTTCTTTACCTACACGTACATGCTCCATAAACTTGTTTACAGCACTTACTAACGTGTCAGGTTTAATTACATCGCCTTGTCTATCGACTACTGGTTCACCCTTTTCGGTTACTACAGAAGCCCAGCCATAGACCATGCGTTGTTCTTCATCGGTCTTTAATATTTGACCTGTAATGTCTTTAGTCATACTTCCCACTGTGCTACCACTCCACATTCTACAAGACCAATATCTTGCTGAGGTTTTATCTTTAGCCGTACTACATGAATGTCGGCTTCTAAAGTTAGCTCTAGCTTTCGGATCATCCCGACGAATTTCCATGTTAGGGTCGCCGAATGTAACTTTTACAGTCTTGTCACCAGACTTAACGTATACACCAAACTTCTTACTAGACCCTTTTGGTAATCTGAAAGGTTTGTTTAGCGGTTTATCTGCTTTGTCCACAACCTCAGCGTACTTATTTAAGCTAGTCATCTTGTGACCAACAAACTGATTACGTGGTTTACCTTCATCGTCAACTAACTCTATACGTGCCGCTGGTTCTTCCTTAGTACCTGTAATCTTTACTGGTATGTTAGGTACTGCACCGTCACGATGTATGCTTCTTATGATACCTCTTGCTGTACCACCTGATGAAGACCAACTTACTCTATCACCTACTTTAGCCATTAGTCTAAGTCCTCCTTAATAATAACAGTGAAGTAACCATTGTTAGGGAAAGTCTCTATTGTGTTATCACCATATGTAACTTCTATTTCACCGTAGTAAGTACCAGCAGTATCAGTATCTGCGGCTACCCAAGAGTATTGTAGTGTACCACCAGAGGCATCTGTAACCGTCATAGGTGCATCTACCTTAAGGTGCGTTGCTCCAAAGGCTTTCATGTGAAACCTCGCAGTAGCACCTGTAATGTTTACTAAGACACCGTTTGCATCTTCAAGAGTTACTGCCAACTTAGGGCTAGTATCATTCGTTTTAATTCTAAAAGCCATTAGACTACCTTAATCTTGTTGCTATTATGTATTTTGACTCTGCTACCTATGCGCCTACTTCCTATATTAACTACCCTACTTACAGCTGGGTTGTAGTAAGGTTCACCTAGGACTGGTATTCCACTTACAATACTTTTTGGTACAAGTTGGTGACTTCTTATATATGTAGTGCTACCTACTTCTGGTATTCCTGAGTTTATATTATCAGCATTTAGAAACTTATTATTAATTTCTGTTATAATACAGTTGCCTAAGACTGGTGATCCTGATAGTAACTCCCCAGTAGAAAATGTCTCTTCTTCCAAAATAGTTGTACTATTAATTACAGGAGAACCTGATAGTAACTCCCCAGTAGAAAATGTCTCCCCCTCTTGCATTGTAACAGAAGGTAAGGAGACAGGAGCAGTATTTAGGTTTGCTGGAGATACTATGTTATTTTGTATTATTACAACGTTAGGAATTTCTGGCGTACCTACAGTTATAGGTAAAGGAGTCAGTGTTGCACCCTCTCGCAATACAAAAGAGGGTATAACTGGATTTCCTGTACTAATACTAACAGCAGAGAATGTTTCATTTTCCTGAAGTAGTGCAGTATCAAGGTTTGGATTACCTGTACTAATATCTCCAGTGGAAAGTGACTTACCTGAGTTCTTACTAGGTTGTCCTAATACTGGCTGACCCGTAGTGATAGATAAAGCACCTAAGGTCTCATCCTCTTGGAATGTAACAGAAGGTAAACTTACAGCACCAGTAGTAATAGGCAGTGTACCTAGAGTTTCATCCTCTTGCATTGTAGTAAGAGGTAAACTTACAGCACCAGTAGTAATAGGCAGTGTACCTAAAGTCGCATTCTGTTGTAATGCAGTATTAGCTACACTTGCAGAACCTGTAGTAATAGGCAGTGTACCTAAAGTCTCATCCTCTTGGAATGTAACAGAAGGTAAACTTACAGCACCAGTAGTAATAGTACTAGCTGTTAAATCATATTCTTCACTTCCTGAACCTGCAAAGGTAGCGGATGCAAAAGGGCTAGTACCAAACATTTATTGCTCCTAGATTTATTCGTTGTTGTTTAGTTTAACACTATCAGTTATTAGGGGTGCATCTGTGTTTAAAACCTTATTCTGACTCATGGTCATTTATCACTAATTCCCAAGATTTAGTATCTTCATCCCAAGAGTAATAATTTTCATCATCGGGGTAAACTTCAGGGGCTTCATACATACAAGTAGTTTCGTTTAGTGTCCACGATGGAAAGGGTTTATGTTGAATAAAAGCATCTCTATCTTCGTCGTAAACATCACCAATACCAGCGTAGTTTTTCCTAAAACTTGCATTATAAGAAGTCTGTACCCAATTACCACCTAAAAGATTAGTGCAAAAGGCTTTGCCAATAGCTTCTGACTCATTTCCATCAGCATCAAGTATATCTGAATTACCTACAACGATAACGTCAGTAACTATGCCATCTTCAACTTTTGCAAAATGTGCCATGTGTTATCCCTATTGAAATTTATACTTAATTATAACGACTCCAGAACCACCAGCTTTTGAGTACTGCCAAGTAAAGTGACCTCCACCGCCGCCGCCTAAGTTTGTTGATCCAGCAGTCGCACCGCCCGGACCTGCTCCTCCGCCGCCGCCGCCATTGCCTCCAGAGCCTCCTGTATTCCAGTTACCCATACCGCCGCCACCGCCGGCTCTTGCTACACTAGAACCAGTAATAGAACTCGCTAGACCACTACCACCATCGCCGCCGTGATTATCACCATCTGTTCTTGCATGTTCACCAACTTGCCCTGCTCCACCTGCTCCACCACCAGCAAGTCTTTGTCCTCGACCACCAGCGTAGCCTTGTCCTGATACTCCAGAACCACCAGCATATGTTCCCCATCCACCATGAGGCATACCACCACCACCACCAGAGCCACCAGCATTACCTGCTCTAGTAGCTCCAGCACCACCGCCGCCACCTGTTGATGTAATCGTGTGGAATGTACTGCTTCCACCATTATAAGCGTTTTGATTGCCTCCGGGACATCTTGAGCCGCCACCGCCAACTGTGACTGCGTAGGTAGCTTGGGATACCGATAACCCAGTGCTAGTTCTGTAGCCGCCCGCACCACCGCCACCACATTCACTACCACCACCACCACCAGCTACTACGAGGTATTCTACCGTATTAGAACCAGCCGCATTACCCATAGTTGTCACTTGGAAAGAACCTGAACTGTTAAACACATGGATTTTGTAATCACCACTTGTTGTTACAGTTCCTCCTGTAGCGGCTATAAACTGTGCATTGGCTTTACCATACCCATCAGACATTTCAATTTCACCTGATGCAACATCAAACAAAGTTCGAACAGCGGCATCATTCATGCTAATTTGAGCCGTACCACTTAGGTTAAGTTCTACGTTAACTTGGTTAAGGCTTATCTGTCCGCTTGATGGTAATGCCATGTTTTATCTCGCTTTTAGTTCTTCGATTTCAGCTTTTAGTTCTTTGATTGCTTCGATTAGTAAGCCGTGTAATTGGTCATACTGCACTGTCTTGTATTCAGTCTTATCATCGTCACCCATCTTGAGGGGCAACGTGCTTTCAACGATTGCACTTGGCATTACCTTCTCGACTTCTTGAGCAATAACACCAGCAGACTTTTTGCCATCACCTAAGTATTCAAATGTGTAACCATTTAGCTGTGATACTTTATCTAAGGCATTGTCTATCTTAACGATGTCTTTCTTTAGACGTTCATCTGATACTGTTGTAGAGTAAGCAATGACGTTACCATCAACGTGTAAGTCGCCATCACTCTCAAGACGCATTTCGTGGCCTCCGTTGATATACCAATCAAAGACTGTTGTTCCAATGTGCATATAGTCGTTGCCATCACGACCAATATACTGAATGTTATCACGCAAGTCGCTTTCAATGCTGAAAGTTGTTCCTGATAAATCAAGGCCAGCACCAGCACCGTAAGTTGTGTTTACATACGATGTAATGTACCCAGCACCGTTAGTAAGTTGGTTATTGTTTGTGATGTAGTTGGCGTTTGTTGCACCAGTGTAACCTAAGTTACCTAAAGTCAAAGTGTGAGAAGTAAGACCTGTAACGTGTCCATATGTGTCAAGCGTAACATCTTGTATGACTGTAGCACCAGAGTTATTAACAGAACTTTGTGAGGATGTATCACTGTGACTGAATGTTGTGCCAGATAAACCAAGGCCAGAACCAGCACTGTATGTAGTATCTGATGAGCTTGTTCCAGCGCCAATCAAACTTCTAACTTCCGCACCTGTTATGCCTGAAGCTAGTCCCGGAACTGAACCATTTGAGTTTATAGCTGGTACTTGTGTATTAGTAGCTCCTGATGCTATGCCATCTAGCTTTGTGCCATCAGTAGCTACGTCACGTCCATCAAAAGTTGAGTTAGTTGTGATAGCACCTGTCATAGCACCACCAGATAGAGCCAGTGTTGCAGTCTCGTTAGCTAAAGGAACCCATGCACCTGCATGAGCAAAGTAACCTTTACCTGTACCATGAACATGAGCAAACATACCATGATAAGTAGAAGCACTTGGTAAATCAACTTCTGCTGAATACACATTAGCAAATAAAACTTTATTGCCGTTACCATCTATGTTGCCACTCATTGTTCCGCCAGCTTTAGGTAAAGCGGCATCTGCCTTAGTACCTTGTGCCGCTGTAGCATACGCTGAAGACGCAGTAGTAGCGGCTGTGCCTAAACCCAGTGTGGATCTAGCTGTGGAAGCGTCAGCATCATCAACTAATGTCTTACCATACGCACTGATAGTTGTATTAGCAGGTAGTGATAAAGTCTTAATATCCCCATCTACTTCAGAGTCCATTAAGGCCCCTGCGGAAGTGACGTTAGCTGTGTCTGTTACGTCCGCGCTTGCTTCGATACCATTGAGCTTGGTGTGATCAGCATCAGTAAAAACATTTGAGTCTGTTGCTGATTCAACTAATGCTCTTATTTCTGCGGCTGTTTGATCTGTTGTAGCACCTGCTTCTATACCATCGAGCTTTGTACCATCAGTAGCTACATCTCTACCATCAAAAGTACTATTAGTTGTAATAGCTCCAGTCATAGCTCCGCCAGCTTTAGGTAAAGCATTGTTTGCGGTTGTACCCTGTGAGGCTGTAGCGTAATCTGAACTATCGAAGGCTTTAACTTGTGCAAGGTTAGTAACTTCACTATCCATTAAAGCACCAGCGGCGGTCACATTAGTTGCATCTGTTACATCTGCACCATCTTCTACGTTTAGTGCGGATAACAAACCACTTTTTGATATAGACCCAGTTAAACCTACAACAGCTTGGACAGCATCCGTCTGGTCATGTTTTGACCAGTTACTAGCATAAGTAGAAGTAGACGCACCGTCTGTAGTAGCTACAAGGTTATCGCCTACATTAAAAGAGACACTATCTACAGTACCTGCTACAGATACATAATAGAACCAACCAGTTTGCGCTCCCGATGGAAAACTTCCAGAAGAAGCATCCCAATCGCCCTTATAGACCATACCATTAGCAAGAGCCGCAATGTCAGTTTCCATCTCATCAAGGTTAACCGCCTGAGTGACTGTAATATAATCTATTTTAGTACCGTCAGTAGATACATTACGACCATCTACTGTACCTGATACTGAAATATCCCCAGATAAGTTTAAATCTCCGCTTGCATCTAAGAAAGATGCTTTAGAGGAAGGTTGAGTTACAAATACAAACTTCTCCCCAGCCGACCAACTGACTGCGTTGTTGCTGTTAGAAGAGGATAGTATTGTTGTACGTGCTAAAGTGGTTCCAGAAGCAGTATACGTGCCAATACCAACTTCCCAGTCCACATTATCAGTAACAGTATAGTAAGTAGTGTTACCATTACCTATAGTGGAAAAAGATTGAAAACCAACTTCAGCACCTGCTAATGTGTAAGTCCCAGTACCAGTCGTAGTAGTTGTTTCTTTTACACGATCTTTAATAACAAGTGCCATAGTTTATTCCTTAAGCTGGATCAGGGATGCCAATATCAAATGAAGCCAATGTAAATGTGTTACCACTTGTAACTGACTGTGATGCTGTGAGAGCCGCTGTAGCTAACAAGCGCGTGTTAGTTGTATCTACAAGGGCATAGTGAGTAACTGTACCTGTACCTGTAATAGAGCCATCTGAGATAGCCGCTACAGTTACTTTACGTCCACCACCAGTACGATCCGAAGGAGCCGCGATGGAAAGTGAGGTAGAGTTACCTAGTGTTAAAGTTGATGTAGCCGCCGCATAAGTTGTAGCTTCTGCTGAAGTTACGTGAACTACGTTTGCCTCTGTGTCTAGTATGGTTAAACCATTGTCGAACACTCTATTGTCTAAAAATGCCATTATTATTATTCTTCCTGTTCTTCAAGAGCTTCTTGCTCTTCTGTTTCTGTTTGTTTTTCCCTATCGGGGTCATAATTTAGGTCTGCTATATCCATAAGGTTTTGTATAACCTCTGGGTGGTCACTGACGCTAATATCTGCGCCGTTAAGGTTACGCAAGAACCCTGCAATCTCACGTAAGTCGTGAGGTGCGACATCGCCAGCTTCAATAGTCGGCATTAACGAATAGTCCAGACCGTTCAACTCCCATAGCCTTTCGACTAACTGCTTATTGAGGACATCGACAATTTGCTGGATGTAACTCTCAAGTGCGCGGAGGAACAAGTCTGTCTTGCTCTTCGACAAAGCGTATGAACCGCCTTGACTACCAAGCATTAGGAACTCTGACAAAACACTCCTAGCAATATCGTGTTGATACCTTTTTACTATGGGATCAATGTCTATGTTCCTAGAACCACTTGAAGACATAAGCTCCACATCAACTAATCTGATATTAGTAGGACTTCCATCCTTATCAGGGTAAGTATCTGAGGGAGTAATTATGTAACCTTGTTCATTAAACTTAACGTCACGTAGTATCTGCTCAAGATTAGACTTAAACTGTACTTGTGACGATGTAGCATCTGGAGATAAATACTCCGAAGGAATACGAGCTACTGGAATACCTGCTAACTCTCTCTCTACAGCAATCGCTTCAATAGCTTGTAAGTTATTAAGATACTCATAAGAAGTATAAGCGTTACGCAAGATAGAACGGCCACTAGGGTCTCCGTTAAGACTCGTAGTACGATAGTACAAGCTCTTACGAGAAGGGATATAATGTTTCGTAGTACCTGCATAACCACCATCTTGATAGACACCTTGTATGTCACCAGTCTTATTATCTACATCAAACCTAGATACTGTCCAAGGCGCACGCATTGCTATCTTACGTACACCCATTCTACCATCAGTATACTTAGATCTCTTCTTATCATTTGATTGAGTAGGGCCAACTCTGCGTTTGTATACTACTTCGAACCATGCAAAGCCATACGACAAACAAGATAGAGCTTCAGCTATGTGATCGTCTAGCGTATGATCCATATCACACAAAACACTCTCAACAAAGTCAGCTTCACGTTTAGCTTCCTCAGAATCGTTTATAGGACATACTTTTAAGTCTACATCGCGCAAAACCTGTTCTGTAGCGTACATAACTGCACCAATAGTACTATCATTATCACGCATTTCACGGTACTTTCGTATCGCTTTTTTGCCTCGTAACTCAGGCAGAAACTCATCAGACCTTATCTGACCGTTAATTGTATTTTCACCAGAGATACCTAGTATCGCTGTCGATTCCGTCTGTGAGAGTTTCTTTACCATTTTACTTTAAGCCTTTAGCGTTAGAATAT
>Ga0222715_10005148_pt1 | contig 11195 bp, 11 predicted proteins | sample C33_9DmetaG_FD_165056 | JGI IMG/M metagenome (GOLD analysis project Ga0222715, IMG submission 165056) | Estuarine water microbial communities from San Francisco Bay, California, United States - C33_9D | ecosystem: Environmental > Aquatic > Marine > Unclassified | place: USA: California... | reverse complement strand
TGATGTAGAAATTGAAACGCAAGTAGAGGGTAGAGGGAATACCCATTCGCTTTCCCTTGACACACGCTTATTTTCAATACCCATGAATTCGCGGATTCAGATAAAAAAAGCTAGCTGTCCAATGGTATTCATTCGTCCAAAACAACATGGGTTTTTTGACACCCTTAGAAACAAGCTTTTATGGGGGCAAGACAAGCGTAATTAACAATAAATCTAAAGATTTTCTGTTTATAGCATACACCCTTTTGTATGAAAAAAAATGTTTTTTGGTGTGTTTTGATAGGGTTTAGCTTGACGCTAACTCATGCTCAACGTCATGAAATTGGTATTCTGGTTGGGGGTGTAAATTATATCGGTGAAGTAGGAAATACCCAATACTTTAACCCAAAACACTTAGGCTATGGCTTCATTTACAAAAGAAATTTTAATGACCGTATTTCCTTACGTGTGCAATTTAGTACTGGGGATTTTAGTGGTAATGATCGTGATTCAACCAACCCTTTTCGTAAAGATCGTGAGTATACGTTCTCAAACACATTTAATGCATTGGGCGTAGGCTTAGAAGTTAATTATGTACCCCTTCCCATTGGAGATTTTGGCACATCTTGGACGCCCTTTTTGCATGTAGGAATACAACGTATGATTGTAGACGATTTGTATTTTATGCTAACCGAAACCACTGCTTGGTCTCAGGGAAGAAACATGACGATAAGCGTTCCTTTTGGGGTTGGTGTTAAATTCAATTTAGGGCAATATTGGGTGATTGCTGCAGAAGTGCAACCTCAATTTACGCTTACCGATAATTTGGATGGAAGTTTTCCCGACCGAAGCAAACAGCCCTCTGCCACACCCTTTTCTACGAGTTTAAGCAGCGATTGGTTGGTATTTTCAGGGATTTCTATAACTTACGCCTTTGGAAGATTACCTTGTTGTAGATAAAATAATTAATGAATCTAGAGGAAATTAATCATAACGAATTACCGCAACACATTGCCATAATTATGGATGGAAATGGGCGTTGGGCACAAAAGCAAGGAAAAATACGTGTTCGAGGACACGAGGCAGGAGCAAAAGCGGTTCGTAAAACCGTAGAGGCTGTAGCCAAATTGGGAATAAAGCACCTAACACTATATGCCTTTTCGACCGAAAATTGGAGTCGCCCCAAAACAGAAATATCTACTTTAATGCTGTTGTTGGTGAGAAGTTTACGTAACGAACTAGAACGAATGACGACAAACAACATTAAGCTTAGTGCAATAGGTTCCTTAGGTAAGTTGCCAAATAACGTACAGAAAGAACTTCAGGAGGTAATCATCAAAACTCAAGGAAACTCTGGCATGCATTTGACTCTTGCTCTTAGTTATGGGGCAAGAGAAGAAATTGAGCAGGCTGTAAAGCAAATTAGCTTAAAAGTTAAAAATAATATAATTCCTGTTGAAAGTATTGATGAAACCATAATTAATGAGCATCTTTACACGCAAAATTTACCTGATGTAGATTTACTCATCCGCACAAGTGGTGAAGTTCGCATTAGTAACTTTTTGTTGTGGCAAATTGCCTATGCAGAACTTTACTTTACTGACGAGCTTTGGCCGGAGTTTGATGAGCAATCATTACAGCGGGCAATTTTAAGTTATCAAAAAAGAGAACGTCGATTTGGAAAAACAAGCGAACAACTTAACTAACTATTTCCTCTATACTTTTCTTTTATGTCTTTGGCTGCTAGGAACACCCCTAACCGCACAACAGACCTCCTTTGATAAAGGAAAAGAATATGAACTCGGTGAAATTACTGTCACAGGAGTTAAAAGTTTTAGTCCCCAAACGGTAATCGCATACACAGGGCTAAGAAAAGGACAACGTATTCGTATTCCTGGAGAAGAAATTAGTGCAACCATTAATAAACTGTGGAAGCTTGAGCTTTTCAGTGATATTGAGTTTTTTATCACCAAGATCGAAGGTGATGTAGCAGATTTGGAACTCTACATACAAGAATTGCCTACCCTTTCTGATTATACCATTTTAGGTGTGAAAAAAGGTAAAATTGAGTCAATTGTTAAAGACACCGACATCAAGAAAGGGAAAAAAATCAGCAAGAACTTTTTGGCTACCACCAGAAACTACATAGAAAATAAATTTAAGAAAGAAGGGTTTCTTAACGCCAAGGTTACTATTGACACCAAGCCTGATACTACAGGTGTAAATAACCAGAAGTTACTTGTTTCATTAGATCGTGGTGAACGAGTTAAAGTACGTTCAATAAGCTTTGATGGAAATGAGGTTTTTAGCGACAAAAGACTTCGAAAAAACCTAAAAAATACACGCGTTAAATTTCCTGGTCGTTTTTGGAAACGTTCCAAATATATCGAGGGGGATTATGAAGAAGATCTCAAGTCTTTAGTTGATTTTTATAAAGAAAAGGGGTACAGAGATGCGCGTATTGTTTCGGACACTGTTTTGATTGATAAGAACAATATAGATGTAGCTTTGAGCTTGCAGGAGGGAAATAAATATTATTTCGGCGACATCAACTTTGTTGGTAATTCGGTATATAGTGATGTGCAGCTATCGCGTATTTTGGGGCTAAAACCCGGCGATACTTATAACGGTGTTTTGCTTCGCAAACGAATTGCTGACCAAACCAAACCCGATGGTGAGGATTTAACAAACTTATACCAAAACAATGGCTATTTGTTCTCAAGCATCAATCCCGTTGAGGTAAGCGCTGCTAACGATACTATAAATTTTGAAATCCGTATCACAGAAGGCAAACCCGCCTTTTTTAACCGAATATCGGTGCGTGGAAATGATCGTACTAATGACCATGTGATTTACAGAGAAATCCGAACCCGCCCAGGAGAATTATATAGTAAAGACAAAGTGGTGCGATCAGTTCGTGAACTTGGGCAATTGGGCTTTTTTGATGCAGAATCCATTTCTCCAGATTTTAAAAATGTTGATCCCAATGCAGGAACGGTTGATATTGAGTATGGTCTAACGGAAAAAGGAGCAAGTCAAATTGAGCTACAAGGGGGCTACGGAGGGGGCGGTTTTATAGGAACGCTTGGGCTTTCTTTTAATAATTTCTCAATACGCAACATTTGGAATAAAGAAGAATACAAACCTGTTCCTATGGGTGATGGACAGCAACTTTCATTGCGACTTCAAAAAAGTAGATTTTTTGAAACTTACAGTTTTTCATTTGCAGAGCCTTGGCTTGGGGGCGAACAACCCGTACGTTTTTCAACTTCTGTTTCACTAACTACACAATACCGCTATAATTTTACTACGGGATTAGCAGATAAAAATCAATATTTTAAAATCAAAGGAGTTAATTTTGGTTTAGCCAAAAGATTACAGGTGCCCGATGATTATTTTACGCTTTCTCAAACCATTGGTTACCAGCATTTTGATCTTAACAATTACTACACAGGCCTATTCACGTTTGGAGATGGTATCTCTAATAACTTATTCTATGCTGTTGCCCTTTCACGCAACAACACCTACACCAACCCTATATTCCCTGTTGGAGGCTCAACATTTACAATTGGAGCCAAGCTGACTTTTCCGTATTCATTAGTTGATAATGTGGATTATGCTAACTTGGAAAATCAGTCGGAATTCCAAAATGCTAACGGCACACCAAATAGAGAAAAAATTGATCAAGAAAAGTTTCGCTGGTTAGAATATTATAAACTCAATTTTGAAGGAAGTTGGTATACTAGTATCATTGATAAACTTATCTTAAAAACACATGCCGAATTTGGATTTTTGGGCGCTTATAACACTGATCGCGGTTTAATCCCTTTTGAACGTTACTATTTGGGAGGCGATGGTCTAGCTCAATACGCACTAGATGGAAGAGAAATGATTGCGCTTCGAGGATATGAAAATCAATCCCTTTCTGATAATGATGGATCAACCGTTTACAATAAGTTTTCCTTGGAGCTACGCTATCCAATTACTTTAAAGCCCAGCGCTTCGATATTTGCATTAGGTTTCTTAGAGGCGGGTAATGGATATAGCAATTTTCGGGAATTTAATCCGTTTAACAGTAAACGCTCTGCAGGATTCGGTATTCGTATATTTATGCCCGCATTTGGTCTGTTAGGCATAGATTTTGGATATGGGTTTGACAGTGCTACTGATAATGATTTAAATCCTCACGGATGGGAAACACATTTTATTATAGGTCAACAATTCTAAAGGCTATTTGCATGATTTCTTTGCGCTCAGTATGTAGTGTTCTGTTGGTGTTTATTGCTTTTTTAGGCAGTGCACAACAAAACGTACGCATTGGATTTATGGATTTAGATAAAGTGTTAGAAGCACACAAAGGATACGCACAATCCAGTCAGGAGTTAGAAACCAAAATTACTGCCTGGCGTAACGAAATTGAGACGCAACAACAAGAACTGAACAAGCATAAAGAAGCTCTTGAATTGGAACGTCCTCTCTTAACCGATGAAATTTATGAAGATCGCAAAGAAGATTTGGCGTTTGAACAGGAAAAATTGGACCAATATATTGAACAGCGCTTTGGTAAAGAGGGCGATTGGTTAAAACAGAAAGTGTTGTTGGCTCAGCCAGCACAAGATGAAATCTTAACAGCTATTAAAGAAGTTGCAGATGATCGGAATTTAGATTATGTTTTTGATAGCACAGCAGACATCTTGGTGCTGCATTCTGAAAAAAAATACGATATTAGCGAACTTGTTATTCGCTATATTGAAATAGAAGACAAGAAAAAGGCGCAAGAATTTTTAGCTGACACTAAAAAAAATGAGCGTCGCCAGCGTACAAATCCAGCTTTAGAAGAAAAGCGTAAGGCTCTAGAACAAAGAAAAGCAGAACGTTTAAAAGAGTTAGAAGAACGCAAGGCAAAACGGAAACAGAAAAAGAGTAAAAAATCCTCTAGTGAAAGTACCAATACTGATATCTCTACCAAAGAAGCTGAAGAGACAGAAAGGGCAAATCGAAAAACTGAACTAGAACAAAAAAAGAAATTACGCGCTGAGGAGCTTGAAAAAAGAAAAAAAGAACAAGCTGAAGCATTAGAGAAGCGAAGAAAAGAACGCCTTGAAGAACTTGAGCGCCGAAAAAAAGAACTAGAAGAAAAACGTAAACAAACGAAACAACAAACATAATTTTCAATTAAATCTAAATCCAATGAAGTATTTATCTACACTCATTTTAATTACAACTTTGATGTTAACTAGTGCAACTTTTGCCCAAAGTAAAGTGGCGCATATTGATTTTCAAAAACTCGTAAGTGAAATGCCCAGCGTATTAGCTGCCCAAGAGGAAATCCAAAAGCTAGAAAAGGATTACAAAACAGAAATTGAATCCTCAATTAAGGAATATCAAACCAAGTTGCAAAATTATTCAGCCGAAGCTGAAAATCAAACTGAAGTAACCAATCAAGCACGTCAGCAAGAACTTGCAGGTATGGAGCAAAATATTCAGCAATTTCGTCAAACTGCAGCGCAGGACATTCAAAAGAAACAAGCTGACTTACTACGTCCTATAATTGAGAACGCACGAGCTAAAGTTCAAGAAGTTGCTAAAGCCAAAGGTTTTGACTACGTTATTGACGCTAGCCTTGGCGGTGCGCTTTTGATGTCAGAAGGAACAGATTTGGAACCGGATGTAAAAAAAGCATTAGGCATCTAATCAATCCGAAAAAATAGTATCATAAAAACTGCCTCTTTTCAAGGCAGTTTTTTTATTTTTAGGCATGCACAAAAATCCAATTGGCGTTTTTGATTCCGGAGTTGGTGGGCTTTCTGTATTATATGCCATTCGAAAAATGCTCCCTAATGAAGACGTTATTTATGTTGCTGATCAGGCATTTTCCCCTTATGGAAAACGCACCAAAGAAGAGATAATTAAACGTTCCGATGCTATATCTAATTGGTTAATTTCTAAAAATTGTAAACTTATCGTTGTGGCGTGTAATACGGCAACAACAAATGCCATTTCTCATTTGCGTAATACTTTTACTGTTCCCTTTGTGGGTATTGAACCTGCTATTAAACCTGCTGCTTTAGGAAGTAAAACAGGAGTAGTAGGTGTGTTAGCTACAGAAGGTACGCTTTCCAGCGAATTGTTTCAAGCCACTACACAAGACCATGCCAAAGACATTGAGGTTATTACCCAAATAGGACATGGATTGGTAGCGTTGGTCGAAGAGGGTAATGCAGATAGCCCACAAGCCGAAATACAATTACGAAAAGATCTTGCTCCTATGTTAAAAAAACCCATTGACCATTTGGTTTTGGGATGTACTCATTATCCTTTTTTAAATAAACCTTTGAAATCCATACTTCCCAAAAATGTAACCATTGTGGATTGTGGCGAAGCTGTAGCAAAACAAACCAAGCGTCTGTTAGAAAGTCGCGAAATTTTAAACACAGTCGGTGGGAGAACTAATTATTACAGTACTGCCTTTCCTAACAAGAAATTATGGAAAATGTTTGGGGTTATTGAAGTAAATCAAACTGCTATTTAGTCTTTAAACCAGCTGGCGTAAAGGCTATAGTTTTTGGCTATACGCTCTATTTCTCCCGAAACTAGTTCAGGGGAAGTATTTTTGATTTTTTTAGCCGGAATACCCGCAAAAACTGAACCTGCAGGAACAACCGTATTTTTTGCAACCACTGCGCCCGCTGCAATTATGCTATTTGACTCTACCACAGCATCGTCCATGATGATAGCTCCCATACCCACAAGAACATTGTCGTGAAGCGTACATCCATGCACTATGGCGTTATGTCCAATTGATACATTATTTCCAATTGTTGTTTGTGAGGTTTTATACGTTGCATGAATCACAGCTCCATCTTGGATATTTACATGGTCTCCGATTCGAATGCTATTTACATCACCACGAACTACAGCCTGAAACCATACCGAACAATAATTCCCCATAATGATATCGCCAATAAGTGTGGCGTTATCAGCAAAAAAGCAGTCGGTACCATATTTTGGGGTGTGCCCTAAAACAGTTTTGATAAGCATACCGCAAATTACAAAAAACCAAAAGCATATATGTTACAATGTTATGAATGCCTACTTTTGCATCAAAAGCTTATGAATCACTTCCGAATCATCCCATCAGATAATCCCGATGTGTTGGTCTTTGCTACCAATACACCTTTGGTAGAACGTGCTTATGCGTTTAATAATGTGGCAGAAGCTGCAGAAGTGCCCCTCGCACAACAACTGTTTTACTTACCCTTTGTAAAAGCCGTTACCCTTAGCAGTACTCAGCTTACGCTAGAGCGCTTCCCAATTTTAGAATGGAAAGATGTCCAAGAAGAAGTACATGAACAACTAGAAAAATATATTGCTGACGGCGGAGATGTTCTTAAAAGTAAAAAAGCTACGCCTGCAAATGTGTATGCCGAAAGTACGCCCAACCCTGCAGTGATGAAATTTGTGGCAAATAAAAAATTAGTGCCTTCCAGTGTAGAATTTACTTCTATTGACACTACCAAAGATGCCCCCTTGGCTCAAGCCTTATTTCATTTTCCTTTTGTCAAGGAGGTCTATATGGACGAAAATTTTGTGTCGATAACCAAATATGAAATTCGCTCTTGGGAAGAGATAGTACAAGAAGTTCGCACCTTTATTAGAGAGTATTTGGCTGCTGATAAACCTATTTTGGCTGCTGGTTTTATCCCTGCTCATGAAAGTCCCGAACAATCACAAGTCGACTATTCCCATACAGAACAAGAAATTATACGCATTTTGGACGAGTATATCAAACCTGCTGTAGCTTCTGATGGCGGTAACATTGTTTTTCAGTCCTTTAACGAGGAACAAAAAGCTGTACACGTGGTGCTACAAGGTGCATGTAGTGGTTGTCCATCTTCTACCTTTACACTTAAAAATGGTATTGAAACGATGATGCGCGAAATGCTGCCTGGGAAAGTAGAGCAAGTCGTTGCAACCAATGGGTAACCATCCTTTGTTTTAGCTGAATTAGTCATCGCTTCATTTTAAAAAGAGCAGGGTTGGGTATATGTTGGGAGGCATAAAATATAAAACCCTCAACTCTATAAAATTAAGGGTTTCCAATTATTAAACTTTTTCTTGGAAGATTTAGAAAGGTTGAGAGAATTTACTAAGCGTTATTTTTTTCTATTTTTACTTCAGTTTCAATTAACCAATTCCATGAAGCATTTTTTTACACTTTTAGCAGTATTATTAGTAACCTTAAATACATATGCTCAAGTAGGGATAAACAATGAAACTCCAGACGCTTCATCTGCTTTAGACATTACCTCTAACACAGCTGGTTTATTGATGCCAAGAATGACTGAGACCCAGCGCAATGCGATTACTACTCCAGCCACTGGTTTAATAGTATATCAAATAGATGGCACAACGGGTTTTTATTTTTACGATGGTGTTAGTTGGGATAAAATGGTTGTTGCCAGCACAATCTCTTCAACTGCATCAATATCATTTTTTACGGACCTAAATGATACATATGGTTCGGGTACAGCAGCTCCAATGGTGCTTTCTTTTGACTTGTCACCATTAGGATATGGTTTGTTCGGTTGGCCCATTTTACCACACGGAGCAGGAGTATATTTCAATACTTTTGATAGATACATAGGAGGTCGGCCCTCGCATCTTAGCCCCGTAACCTATGGTAAATTAATTCCCGAAATTTATGATGGCGGTGAAATATTATCAGGTACAATTAGTTACCAAAACAATTCTACGACAAACTATAGAGTCTTACTAGCCAATTACACCACTAGTGAAACAAAATTAATTGGAACTGCATTAGCTAATTCTTTTGGTTCTTTTGAGGTTTCACTTGATTCTGGCTCTGGTATTAATCTGAATTCTCAAGATTATATAGGAATATGTGTTGAAGATAATTCTGAAGGGGGGAATTTACCCCCTAAGGTTTTAATTGAAGGAAGTTTATATTTTAATTAAAATAAAAAACCCAGAATATTTTCCGGGCTTTTAAAGTACCTTGGGTGGGAATCGAACCCACACGCTGTTGCCAGCACTGGATTTTGAATCCAGCGCGTCTACCAATTCCGCCACCAAGGCGAACGGATCGCAAATGTAGCCAATAATTTTTATTGCGCCACAAGAAAAAAGGGTGTGAAACTATACAAGCTGAAATAAATTCCTACATTTGCAAACCGCATAAAAAACTATGGGTAAAGCAACTATTAATTCTAAAATTTTTGCCTGTACACAAAGTGCAGCACTTGCCAAAGAGATTGCCAAACATTATGGTGCTCCCGTTGGTAACGTACTATTCTCTCGATACAGTGATGGCGAGTTCCAGCCTTCCTTTGAAGAATCCATACGGGGTTCACGTATTTTTATTATTGGTTCTACAAATCCATCTTCTGAGAACTTGATGGAAATGCTACTTATGCTCGATGCTGCTAAGCGTGCATCTGCACGGCATATTACTGCGGTGATTCCCTATTTTGGTTGGGCACGACAAGATCGTAAAGACAAACCTCGTGTTCCCATTGGGGCAAAACTAATTGCTAAGTTACTAGAGGCTGCTGGTGCAACGAGAATCATCACTATGGATTTGCATGCTGATCAAATTCAAGGGTTTTTCGAAAAACCCGTAGACCACTTGTTTGCTTCTTCATTGTTTTTACCATATTTGAAATCCTTAAATATTGACAAGTTAACGATAGCCTCTCCTGACATGGGAGGATCAAAACGCGCTTATGCCTATTCTAAGTTTTTAGAAAGCGATGTCGTTATTTGTTATAAAGAACGAAAAAAAGCCAACATCATCTCAAGTATGGAGGTTATTGGTGAAGTAAAAGGCAAAAACGTAGTTCTAGTTGATGATATGGTAGATACAGCAGGCACGTTAACCAAAGCTGCTGACCTTATGATGGAGCGAGGCGCTATTAGTGTTCGCGCAGTATGTACACACCCGTTACTTTCTGGCGAAGCCTTCGAGCGTATTGAAGCTTCAAGTCTTAAAGAGCTTATCATAACAGACTCTATCCCTTTACGGAAAAAGAGTGAAAAAATTAAAGTATTGAGCTGTGCTCAATTGTTTGCCGAGGTCATGTACAATGTACACCATAACGAATCGATCTCAGGCAAATTTGTCATGTAATAAACATTAATTATGAAATCAATTACCATCAACGGATCTAAAAGAGAAAGCGTGGGCAAGGTAGCAACCAAAGCCTTACGTAATGCTGGACAGGTTCCTTGCGTACTATACGGAGGGGAAACGCCAGTGCACTTTGCTGCAGACGAAAGAGCGTTTGCCAAATTAATTTATACTCCTAATGCGCATACGGTGGTTATCGACTTGGGCGATAACGTAACGTTTAATGCCATTTTACAGGACATCCAATTTCACCCGGTTTCAGATAAAATTCTTCATATTGACTTTTATCAGTTATACGATGATAAAGAAGTGTCTATGGACATTCCTGTAGTAATAAAAGGAGCAGCTCCTGGAGTGCTTAATTCAGGTGGTGTGTTAAGCCGTAACAAGCGTAAACTCCGTGTTCGCGCTCTTCCTTCAAACCTTCCAGATACCATCGAGGCAGATATTTCTGGTCTTGAACTCGGAAATAAGTTATACGTAACAGCGTTGGAAAACGAAGCTTTTAAGTTTTTACACCCCGACAATACCGTAGTATGTCAAGTACGTACCTCTAGAACTTCTATAAAAAGTGTTGTTACAGATGCAAATATTGAAGGTGCTGAAGGTGCTGAAGGTGCTGAAGAAAATGATTCGACAGAAGAAAATGCTTCTGCTGAAGAATAAAATTATTTTATTTTTATTAAAAAGCATCTCGCTGTGAAGTGAGATGCTTTTTTTATTTTTACATGGATGAAACTTCGCATTCCTTTTTTTTCATCTGCCACTAAAAAAGAACCCAATATGAAATCTTTTTTGATTGTTGGACTTGGCAACATTGGTGTTGAATATGCCGGAACCCGTCATAATATAGGGTTTGATGTAGTCGATGCGGTTGCTAAAGAACAAGAAGTTGTTTTTGAAACCCTTCGCTATGGAGATATGGCATCCTTTAAACACAAGGGTAAAACCTGTCATCTGCTCAAACCCAATACTTTTATGAACCGAAGCGGTAAGGCGGTGCGTTACTGGATGCAACAAAAGAAAGTACCGCTCAAAAATGTGATGATTATTACTGATGATATTC
>Ga0222715_10005145_pt1 | contig 11200 bp, 11 predicted proteins | sample C33_9DmetaG_FD_165056 | JGI IMG/M metagenome (GOLD analysis project Ga0222715, IMG submission 165056) | Estuarine water microbial communities from San Francisco Bay, California, United States - C33_9D | ecosystem: Environmental > Aquatic > Marine > Unclassified | place: USA: California... | reverse complement strand
AGGTGCAGCGCTCGTCGTCGAGGACGTCGCGCAGGTTCTCAAGATTGCCGGCGTAGGTGAGCTTGTCGTAGACGGTGATCTGATGGTCGCTGTTGGCGAGCAGCCAGCGCACGTAGTTGGAGCCGATGAATCCGGCGCCGCCGGTGACGAAATACTTCATGGGTGCCTCAGGTGCGCATCGGCCAGTAGGGGCGGCGACCCTCGGGGAGGTCGGCGCGCAGCGGGTTGGTGCGGTCGCGTTCGGAGACGATCGGGTCGGTGACGCCCCAGTCAGCGCCGAGGGCCGGGTCGTTCCAGGCGACTCCGAGTTCGTCGGCGGGGTTGTAGTAGCCGTCGACGAGGTAGGTCATGACGACGTCGGTGAGGGAGGCGAACCCGTGGGCGACGCCGGGCGGGATGTAGACGCCCCAGTGGTTCTCGCCGCTGATGTCGAAGCAGGCGGTCGCCCCGTCGGTCGGTCCTCCTTCGCGGAGGTCGTGGAGCACGACGCGGGCGGTGCCGACCGGCACGTACCAGTAGTCGGCTTGGTGAAGGTGGTAGTGCAGGCCAACGACGGCGCCGGCTTGTTTGTTGGACCGGTTCGACTGGAGCATCTCGCGGGCTTGCGGGATCCATTCGCGGCGGTAGGTCTCGATGAACAGTCCGCGCTCGTCGCCGTGGATCTGGGGCTGCACGACCCGCACCCCGGCGATGTCGGTGCCGATGGCGTCGGCGAGGGTGAGTACGTCAGGCATGTCGGCTCCCGTGGGTGGAGGTCATTCGGCGTCGATCTGGCAGTGGTCGCCGACCATGAGGCGCAGTGCGCGTGGTTTGCGGCGTGATCGCATCACTTCGGCGTGCGATCCGATGAGGCTGTCCTCGAGGCGGGGGACGTCGATCACTGAGGAGTCGTCCATGAGGACGGAGTGCTCGATCTCCGACGAGACAACTCGGCAGCGGGCGCCGATAGCGGAGAAGGGTCCGATGAAGGCGTTCTCGATGACGGCGCCCGGTCCGATCGAGACGGGCCCGCGGATGGTGGATCCGGTGATGGTGGCTCCTGCTCCGATGTGGACGCGGCCGTCGATGACGGATGCCTCGTCCACGGTGCCTTCGATGGTCGGTTCGATGCGTTCGAGGATGAGTCGGTTGGCTTCGAGGAGTGGGGTGAGTTTCCCGGTGTCAATCCACCAGCCGGTGAGGAGTTCGCAGCGCACCCGTCGACCCTGATCGACGAGCCATTGGATGGCGTCAGTGATCTCGAGTTCTCCGCGCGGTGAGGGTTCGATGGCGGCGACAGCTTCATGGATGCCGGCGTCGAAGAGGTAGACGCCGACGAGCGCGAGGTCGGAGGGCGGATCGGCGGGTTTCTCGACGAGGCGCACCACGTCGCCGGAGGCGTCGAGTTCGGCGATGCCGAAACGGTGCGGGTCGGGGACCTGCTTGAGGAGGATCTGCGCGTCGGGTGGCTGGTCGCCGGCGCGGGCGGTGCGGAAGGCGTCGACGAAGGCGGCGAGATCCTGTTCGAGGAGGTTGTCGCCGAGATACATGACGAAGTCGTCGTCGCCGAGGAAGTCGCGGGCGATGAGCACGCAGTGGGCGAGCCCGAGGGGCTGGTCTTGCGGGAGATAGGTGATCGCGGCGCCGAAGGCGGAGCCGTCGCCGAGGGCGGCCATCACCTCGTCGCGGGTGTCGCCGACAATCACGCCGATTTCGGTGATGCCCGCAGACACCATCGCCTCGATGCCGTAGAAAAGGATCGGCTTGTTAGCGACCGGCACGAGCTGTTTGGCCCGGGTATGGGTGATCGGCCGAAGCCGCGTGCCGGCACCCCCGGCGAGGATCAGCGCCTTCATCGGCGACGACTCTAGTGGGGCGGGCGGCTGGCTGACCGGGGACGCCCGGTCGGCCCTATTCGATGGGCGGTGGCGGCGTGTTGCCGCGGAAGAACTCGAGGATGGCCTCGGCGCCGTCGCCGAGGCGCAGCACGCTGTTCCCGTCGACGTTGTCGCCGTAGACGGGGAGGCTGTAAGTCGTGAAGCCGTTGCCGTAGGAGCGCCGGAGGCCTTCAGCGGCGGCGAAGGGTTCGAGGGCTGCGTCAACACGAACAGAGGCGGTGACCGACTGGATGAGTTCGCCCGAGGAGAAGGGTTGGTCGGTGAGGCGTCGCACGACACCGTCGGCGGCCGCCCTCATGAAGAGCTGTTGGCGTTCGATACGTCCGAGGTCGGCGCGGCCGTCGGTGCGCCACTCCCCTTCTCGGAACTCTTGGTAGGAACGACTGCGGGCGTAGGCGAGGGCTTGGATGCCGTCGAGGGTGTTGCAGCCGGGCTGCTGATCGAGGCCGGTTTTCGGGTCGCGGGCGGGGTGAGCGAAGCAGATCTCGACTCCGCCGATCTCGTTGACGATGTCGCGGAAGCCGACGAAGTTGACTTCGACGTAATGGTTAATCGGGATGCCGAGGGTTTCGGTGACGGTGGCCACGAGCCGTTCGGGGCCGCCTCGGTAGGCCGAGTTGATGCGGTTGGAGCCGCCGGTGCCGGGGATACGTAGCCAGAGGTCGCGCGGAAGGCTGACGAGGTGCAGTCCGCCGTCGAGTTCTCGACGTAACACCATGATCACGTCGGCGCGGCGTCCACTGACGATGCTGGTGTCGCCGATGGCGCCGAAGTCGGGGTCGTCGGCGGTGATGCCTTCGCGCGAGTCGGATCCGACGAGGAGGTAGTTCTCGGTGGGTGGGACCTCGATGGGCTCTCCGACCTCGTCGACGGGCTTCTCCGCGAGGACAACTTCAAGGCCTTCGATCCGTTCGACTTCGGCGATGCGGTCACCGGTGGCGGCGGTGAGGCCAATGGCGCCGGAGGCGGCGACGACCGCGGCGACGGCGAACATCGTCGGGAGGGGGGATCTCGTGAGCCACTTGGGCACGAGGGCACGCTAGTGGTCAGGTTGGACGGAGATGGATCACGTCTCCGACGCCGATCCGGTGGGTGACGGCGCAGGCATCGAGCACTTCGAGGGAGCCGTCGGGGGCGACGCCGGTGGCTCGTCCTTCGATGGTGCCGGTTGGCGTGTCCACGCGGACGGCGCGGCCGATGGTGTCGAGGTTGTCGCGGTAGGCGGCTTCGGCTTCGGTGTCGTCGCCGAGCCGGTCGAATTCGGTGAGGAGCGCTTCAAGAATTGCGGTCGGGGTGACCGCGTCGCCAAGTCGCGCGGCCCCGTCGGGCGCCCAGCCGATGTTGATGCCACAGCCGACGATCACGGAGCCGTCCGGGCAGGCTTGGGCGAGCATGCCGGCCGCTTTGCGAGCCTCGCCGTCGTCGCCCACGAGCAGCAGGTCGTTCGGCCATTTGAGTCGGGCGTTCGCTCCGGTGGTGGCGACGACAGCGCGCACGAGGGCGAGGCCGGTGCGATGGGTGAGGGCGACGGGCGGGTCGGGCACCTGTCGGTGGAGGATGGACACGAGCAGGTTGGTGCCCGGTGGGGCGTCCCATCGACGGTCGAGTCGGCCGCGTCCAGCGGTCTGGTGGTCGGTGCGCAACACGGTGCGGTCGGGGGCTCCGTTGGCGGCCGCTGCGGCGAGGTCGGTGTTGGTGCTTCCGGTCTCGTCGACCTTCCACAGCCTCCATCCACGCTCGGCGAGGTGCGGCGGCGCGTCGACTGGAACGGCTTGAGGATGTGGTGGCAGGTCCACGCCACCTACATTGTCATCCGTGCTGTCGAAGATCCTGATCGCTAACCGAGGGGAGATCGCGGTCCGGGTCATCCGGGCCGCCCGAGAGATGGGAATCGCCACGGTCGCGGTGTATTCCGAACTCGATCGCAACGCGCTGCATGTCCGTCTCGCCGATGAGGCCTACGCCCTCGGCGGGCAGACCGCGGCGGAGAGTTATTTGAACACCGAGGCGATCCTCGACGCGATCCGCTCCTCGGGGGCCGATGCGGTGCATCCGGGTTATGGCTTCTTCTCGGAGAACGCGGATTTTGCTCGGGCGATCACCGAGATGGGTGTCGCGTGGATCGGTCCGCCGCCGGCGGCGATCGATGAGATGGGCGACAAGGTGTCGTCGCGGTTGGCAGCGCAGCGCGGTGGGGCGCCGATCGTTCCCGGCACGACGGAGTTCGCGAAGGGCCCGGAGGAGATCCGCGCGTTCGGCGACGAGTTCGGTTGGCCGGTGTGCATCAAGGCGGCATTCGGTGGTGGTGGCCGCGGCATGAAGGTGGTCGAGTCGGCTGACGCGGTTGAGGAGGCGATGGCGAGCGCCCAACGCGAGGCGAAGGCGTTCTTCGGTCGCGATGAGGTGTACGTCGAGCGGTATCTCACGTGGCCGCGCCATGTTGAAGTGCAGATCGTCGGGGATCAGCAGGGGAACGTGGTGTGGGTGTCGACGCGCGACTGTTCGGCTCAGCGTCGCCATCAGAAGTTGATTGAGGAGGCTCCGGCTCCGGGTCTGCCCGATGGTGTCGAGGAGGCGATGGGTGAGGCCGCGGTGAAGGCGGCGAAGGCGGTCGGCTATTACAACGCCGGCACCGTCGAGTTCATCTATCAAGACGGCGACTTCTTCTTCCTCGAGATGAATACCCGTCTGCAGGTGGAGCATCCGGTCACCGAGGTGATCACCGGGATCGATCTGGTCGAGTGGCAGATCCGGGTGGCGGCCGGTGAGCCGTTGCCGATGACTCAGGATGAGGTGGCGGCGCGTCGCATCGGCGCCGGGATCGAGGTGCGCATCAACGCTGAGGATCCGGCGGGCGGCGCGTTCCTACCCTCCCCCGGTCCGATCACCGAGTTGGCTGCGCCGAGCGGTTTCGGTGTGCGGTTCGACACGGGATACGAGTCGGGTGACGAGATCAGCCAGTACTACGACAACTTGGTTGGCAAGTTGATCGTGTGGGGTCGTGATCGCGACACAGCGATCGCTCGCACCATCACCGCGCTGCGCGAGATGCGGGTGTCGGGTGTGGCGACGACGATCCCGGCCGACATTGCGATCCTCGAGCATCCGGATTTCGCGGCGGTCGAGCACTCCACGAAATGGGTTGAGCAGACCCTGGATCTCTCGGGGGTGTCGGCGACTCCGGCGGCAGCTCCCGATGTCGATGTCGAGCCGCTGGTGGAGCGCACCACGACGGTCGAGGTCAACGGTCGTCGTTTTTCGGTGCGTATGTGGGTGCCCGAGACGGTCGGTGTGGCGGCTGCGGCGCCGAAGCGCGCGAAGCGTTCTGGTGGTGGCGGGTCGTCGGGTGGCGGTTCGGGCCAGGTGACGGTGCCGATGCAGGGCACGATCGTGAAGGTGATGGTCGAGGTTGGCCAGTCGGTGGAGGCTGGTCAGGCGGTCGTGGTGCTCGAGGCGATGAAGATGGAGAATCAGATCTCGGCTGATGTGTCGGGCACGGTCGCCGAGGTGAAGGTCGCCCCGGGCGACACGGTCGGCGGCGGTGACACCGTCGTCGTCATTACTCCTGCTTGATCCTGCTTGATCCTGCTTGGCCTCGCCGTTGGCTCTGCCGCGGGTGTGCGTCTCCGGCGTTACCGTACGGCGCCATGACTGAAGGACAGGATCGTGGCGACGGCACCCGTGTGGTGTCGGCGGGGCGTTCCGGTTTCGGTCGCGCGCTGGCCGGTCCGATGTGGTCGGCAGCGGTGTGGGAGTCGGCTGATCTCGATGAGTCGCGGCGACGTGCTTCGGGGGTTCGTCCCGGCGAGTTCTACGCCAGGTATTCGAATCCGACCGTGCGGGCCTTCGAGGAGGCGATCGCCGAGCTGGAGGGCGCCGAGGATGCGCTGGCGTTCGGTTCGGGGATGGGGGCGATCTCTTCGGTGCTGTTGGCGTTGTGCTCAGCCGGTGACCATGTGGTTGCCTCCCGTCAGCTCTACGCCGGCACCTCGGCTTTGCTGTCGGGTCCGATGGCTCGTCTCGGCGTGGAGACGACGTTCGTCGATGGGGCCGATGCTGAGGCAATCGTCGCGGCGGTGATTCCCGGGCGCACGACGGTGGTGTTCGTCGAGTCGCCGTCGAATCCGTTGCTCGGTGTCGTCGATCTCGAGGCGCTCGGCGCGATCGCAGGGCCGTTCACGGTGGTGGACGCGACGTTCGCGACGCCGCTCGGTCAGCGGTCCCTTGATTTCGGTGTCGATCTGGTGGTGCATTCGGCGACGAAGGGCATCTCGGGTCATAACGATGTGACGCTCGGTGTGGTCGCTGGGGAGCGCGAGTTGATCGAGGCAGTGTGGGCCTATTCGGTGCTGCACGGTTCGGTCGCTTCGCCGTCAGATGCGCAGGCGGCGTTGCGGGGTCTTCGCACTCTCGATGTGCGCCTCGCCCGGCAGTCAGCGACGTCGCTCGAGTTGGCACGGCGTCTCGAGGGGCATCCTTCGGTCGCGGCGGTGCATCATCCGGGGCTCGATTCGCATCCGCAAGCCGCTCTGGCCAAATCGCAGATGCGTTCCACGGGTTCGATGCTCGCCTTCGAGGTGTCCGGTGGGCTTGACGCGGCTCGCCGTGTGCACGACGGACTGTCGCTGATTCGGAGGGCGACGTCGCTTGGTGGAACCGAGACGTTGATCTGTCATCCGTCGTCGACGACGCACGTGTCGCTCAGCGAGGAGGATCGCCGGGCGATCGGCGTGACCGATGGTCTGCTGAGAGTGTCGGTCGGCTTGGAGGACGTCGACGACCTCTGGGGCGACTTGTCCCCGTTGCTCTGACCGTTGCGGCCGGGCGCCGTTCAGGCGTAGTAGGGGTTCGACCCGGTGGCGTGGTCGGTGAGGTCGCGGACCGCGGTGATGGGTTCGACAGCTTCGACGATCATCGTCTGGACGCCTTCCATCATGGTCATCTTGCTCATTGAGCAGCCGTGGCAGCCGCCGCCCATCGTCATGTAGGCGACGCCTTCGCCGTCATGTCCGACGTAGGAGACGAAGCCGCCGTGGGCGGCGAGGGCGGGGTTGACCTCGGTGGAGACAATCGCCTCGATCTCAGCGGAGAGGGCATCGTCGGTGGTGAGGCCGTCAATCACGATTGGCCGCGGCGAGTTGGGGTTGCGGATGACGAGGCCCTGGCTCTCGGTGTGGTCGAGGGTGGCGCCGGTGAGCAGTTCGACGGAGTCGGCCGGGATGATGATCTTCACGCCGTCGATCGTGCGGACCTCGTCGGTGAAGCCGGCTTTCAGGAATTCGTCGAAGCTGAGGTCGTAACGGAAGTCCTCGCCCGGACCCGAGATGATGGCCATGCGAAGCCCGAGGGTGTCAGGGTCGGTTTCCTCGGCGCGGAGCCCGCGGATCACGTCGAGGGCGGCGGCGGTGATGTCGATGATCGTTCCGGGCGCGGTCTCGGTCGCGGTCGCGTCGAGGGGTGACATGGCACTCAGGCTACCGTCGGGGCCGATGTCAGTCGACCCGTCCTTCGCCTCGAACGGCCCGTTTCTCGGGTCGGAGATTTACGTGCCGTCGATCGGTTCCGATTCAGCTCGGGTGGCTGAGGTGTGTCGTTCGTCGGCCCTCGACGCGTCGGTTCCGGTGTGCGACGGGTGGGATGTCGGTGCTGCGGTGCGGCATCTCGGTTGGGTGCATCGGTGGGCGACGGAGTGTGTGCGACTCGGCGCGATGGCGGAGCGCGAGTCGGTGTCGACACCGGATGCGTCGGCCGATGCCGCTGGTCTCGCCGACTGGTTCTCCCAGGGTGCTGACACCCTCGTGGGGGTGTTGGGGACCTACGACCCAGAGGCGCCGGCGTTCCTGCCATTTCGGGTGCCGCAGACGGTGGCGAGTTGGCAACGCCGTCTTGCTCATGAGACGTCGGTGCACCGGGTTGACGTGGAGAGCGCGATCGATGCGGTGGCGCCGATCGACGCGGTGCTCGCTTCCGATGGTGTCGATGAGTATCTCTCGGCGGCTCTGGTGAGGATTCTCGGGTCGGGGCGCGCGGCGGTGCCGGTTGGCTCGCTGCACATCCATTGCACCGATGTGGCTGGCGAGTGGCTGGTGGTGCCTGAGGGCGAGGGGTTCGCGCTCACCCGTGAGCACGCCAAGGGTGATGCGGCGATCCGCGGGGCGGCGGCGGATGTGCTGCTCGCGCTGTGGGGGCGTCGCGGGGTCGCGGCCGCGCTCGGCGGGGCTGGTCTTGATGTGGTCGGCGATGAGTCGGTCGCTTCGGCCTGGCTCGCGATCGGCGGGGTCTGACCATGTCGACTCCGAGCCGACTCCGGTCGGCGGGTGGTCATCCTCTGGTTGGTCAGGTGGCCATGGTGGGCGCGGTCACCTGTTTCGCGTTGAGTTTCTCGGTGATCAAGTGGCCGGGAACCTCGGGGGCGGTGATCGCTTGGTGGCGTCTTGTGGTTTCGGCGCTGATTTGGTGGGTGGTGCTCGCCGTGTTGCGGTTGCGAGGCCGTCCGTTGCCGTCTCGTGAGACCTGGCGAGCGGTGGTGCCGGCGGCGTTGAGCTTCGGATTGAACATCTCGTTGATGTTCGTTTCGGTGACGCGGACAAGCGTGGCTCACAGCCAGTTCATTGTTGCCTTGGCGCCTCTTGTTCTCGCTCCGCTCGGTCTGGTCATGTTCCAGGAGCGTCCGGCACCCGGGTCACTCCGTTGGGGGGCGCTCAGTTTCGGGGGTCTGGTGATCGTGTTGGCCTTCGGCTCGGACGACGGCGTAGCGACCGTTGCTGGCGATGTGCTCGCGGTCGGTGGGATGCTCGGATTCGTCGGGTACCTCGCTTTCACCAAGCGGGCACGGGCGCGTGGTGTCGGCACCCTCGACTTCGTCGCGATCCTCATGCCGGTGGCGGTGGTGACGGCTACCCCGGTGGCGGCGCTCACGAGTGATTCGCTGTGGCCGGCGTCGGGTGAGACGTGGGTGGCGATCGCGATCCTCGCCGTACTGACTGGCATGATCGGGCACGCCCTCTTGGTGTACGCGCAGCGCTCGGTGCCGATCGTCACGGTGGGGGTGATCCAGGTGTCGCAGCCGGCGCAGGCGACGTTTTGGGCATGGGTGTTTCTCGGGGAGTCGATCGCGTTCGCTCAGGTGCCGGGAATGGCCCTTGTCATGGCCGGACTCGTGCTGGTCGTGGTCGCGGGGCAGCGCGCGGCGGCTCGTTCCGTCATGCCCACACCTGGCTGAACCTGCGTTAGTGACACGCGGTTGCCGGTCGACCGCCGCGGAAAGATCGGCACGGCGCACTCTCGCACGTGCTGCTGATGTCGCCGAGCGATGAGAGCAGTGGGTTATGCGAGTTATTAAACACTGGCATTTTGCCATGTTTGGATAGTCTGAGTCACGTGCCGACGCAGCGGGTCTCTCCAAGTGCTCTTGCGGACTGGCTCATGGGGCAAGGCCGCCACTTCATAGGAAGTGACGAAGCGGCCCAACTCCTTGACGTCGATCCAAACCGGCTCTCCGTGAGCCTCCAGCGGGCGAGGGAGGCCGGGAAGATGGTGTCGATCACTAAAGGGGCCTGGGTGCCGGTTCCACCCGAGTTCCGGGCGGCGGGGGCGCCACCACCACTCCACTTCATCGACCCGCTGATGCGCCATCTTGGGCATCCCTATTACGTCGGCCTGCTCTCAGCGGCTCGCCTCCACGGCGCGGCCCATCACGCGCCGATGATCACCCAGATCGTCACGCCTGCGCTCCTGAGGGATCGCAGCATCGGCGCCCACCGCCTCTCGTTCGTCCGGCGTGAGGCCACCGCTGACCGGGCCACCGCTGACGTTGGTGTCTCGACCGGCCTGGTGCGGGTGTCGACGCCCGAGGTGACCGTCCTCGATCTCGTCGATGCGCCGAGTCTCGGGGGAGGTCTCGACAATGTCGCGACGGTCGCCGGCGAGTTTGTCCTCGAGGATCTGATCGATCCCGATCGACTAGCTGCCGCCTGTGGCGACTTCCCGGTGACTGTTATTCAACGGATGGGGTATCTCGTTGAAGCCGCCGCGCACGCCGTTGGCGCGCACCTTGATCTCGATCTCATTCAGCATCGTGTGGAGCGCGCGCCGCTGGCCCTCCTCGACAACCGGTCTGGCCGCGAAGGCCCCGTCGATGAGCGATGGCGCCTCGTGGTGAACCACGGTCTCGATCCCGATTTGTGATCCCGGTCGCCTTCATCGACCACTGGCGCACCGTCGTGCCGTGGGTCGACCAAGATCAGGTCGAGCAGGACCTCCTCTTGTCGCGCATGATCCTCGAGATCGCAATGGACCCGTTGCTCTCGAAGGAACTCGCGTTCCGAGGTGGGACCTGTCTGCACAAGCTCTGGTTGGAACGACCGTGGCGCTTCAGTGAGGACCTCGACTACGTGCGCACGTCACAGGGCGGTGTCGGTGAGGTCCTGTCCGCCCTCCGCGACATCGGCGCCCGACTGGGCTTTGACCGCGTCACCACCACGATCGGCCCATATCCAAAGGCGCGTTTCCGCACTCGCTCGGCCGCGGGCACACCGCTCAGCATCAAGGTTGAGATCAACACCTTCGAACGCGCGCCGTCTCGCGCCTGGGTGGAGCGCGGCTATCGGGTGGACAGTCCGTGGTTCGTCGAGAGGGCATCGGTGCGCACCTTCGCGTTGCCTGAATTGATGGCGACAAAGATCCGAGCGCTGTTCCAGCGCCGCAAGGGACGGGACGTCTTCGATCTCTGGCTCGCGGTTCAGCACGCTGGAGTCTCCCCGGAGGAGATCGCCTCGTGTTTCGATCCGTATCGACCACCGGATTGGAGTGTGGCGCGAGCGCTGCTCAACCTGGAGCGGAAAGCAGCCGACCCACGCTTCATCGACGACATCGACCTTCTCGTCGTGGAACGGCCCACTGACTTCGATGCCCGAGACGCGGTGGAGGTGGCGCGCGCCGTGATCTCCGCCACGGATCGGTGACGGCTGATTTACCCGGGGTTCACCCGCGTCCGGTAGGAAGGGTGGGTGCGCATCTTGGTGACGAACGACGACGGCATCTCCTCGGTGGGTCTCCACCGGCTTGCTCGGGCGATGACCGCTCATGGGGAGGTCGTGGTGGTGGCTCCCGATCGGGAGTTCTCCGGTGCGGGGGCCGCGGTCGGCGCGATCCATTTGATGCAGCCTGAGGTACATCGGGTGACGGTCGATGGAATCGGCGAGTCGTGGGCGGTGTCTGGTCCTCCCGCGTTATGTGTGTTCTTCGCCCGGCTTGGTGCGTTCGGCGGGCCGTTCGATTTGGTTGTGTCGGGTATCAACCCGGGGGCGAACGTCGGCCGGTCG
>Ga0222715_10005142_pt1 | contig 11202 bp, 14 predicted proteins | sample C33_9DmetaG_FD_165056 | JGI IMG/M metagenome (GOLD analysis project Ga0222715, IMG submission 165056) | Estuarine water microbial communities from San Francisco Bay, California, United States - C33_9D | ecosystem: Environmental > Aquatic > Marine > Unclassified | place: USA: California... | reverse complement strand
CGCAAGATCCAGACTACGAGTATGACAAAGAGGCCATCGATCACGGCGCAAAGATTGCAGCTTCGATCATGTCAAAGCCAGCCACGAAGTCAGACGAACCACTAGATAATGTGCCTGAAGATCTCTTGTCGGTCCCCGGCATCCTGCAAGATGTGGTCAACTTCTACACTGTCACAGCCATCAAGCCGCAGCCTCAGTTCGCAGTTCAAGCTGCAATTGCATATGGCTCAGTAGTAATGGGACGCCGCTGGGTGACAGATCAACGCAACTTCTCCAGCCTGTACTTCCTCAACATTGGCGAGACTGGATCGGGCAAGGAACACACAAAGACAGTTCTCGAAGAGCTACTCGAAGAGGCTGGTCTTGATGAACTGATCGGGCCCGCAGGATATACCTCTGCCGCCGGGGTGATCTCAACTCTGACCAAAAAGCCCACTCATGTTTCGGTGGTGGACGAACTTGGCCGACAGCTCAAGTCAGCAGCAGCCAAGGGTAACCAGCACAAGGCAGATGCCCTGACATCGATCATGGAGTGCTTTGGCCGTCAGGATGGCACACTTCGCCAGCAAGGATACGCAACCAACACAATGAAGTCAGCAGACGCTGAGAAGTTGGAAAAGGTTGTAAAGCGTCCCAGTCTGACACTGGTCGGCATGTCCACGCCTTCTGAGTTTATGCAGGCAATCGGTGGTGGTGATGTGGCTTCAGGTCTTCTGAACCGATTCGTCATCGTCAAGTCAGAGATCGGCGTTCAGCTATCGCAGGAAAAGCGCAGATCAAATATCTCTGAGCGTCTGGCCAAGTGGTCAAAGGAACATGCCCACGCCCAAGTCGGTGACCTCGACACAGGCAACGCGCATGACATGCCACCCCATCCAGTTGAGGTTCCCTTCACGCCAGAGGCCAAGAAACTTCTGCGCAGCTATGAAGAGAGACTTGTCGATGCCATCAAGAAAGAGACTGGCACAGGTCTGGAGGCTATGTACAATCGCTCTAGAGAGATCGCCATGCGCCTGTCTCTGATCATCGCCCGGTCTATGGATCAGGACGAAATCGGACCAGACGCAATGCAGTGGTCAATCAACTACGTCGATCACTACGCCAAGCAGACCATTGAGATGTTCCGCTTGAACATGGCCGAAGGTCCATTCGATGCAGCCTGCAAGGCAGTCTATGCCAAGATCGAAAAGTCTGGGCTGGGTGGCATTACCGAAAGCCAGATCTCTCGCACAGTTTCGGCCTTCGCAAATATGGAGCCAAGACGCCGCAAGGAAGTCTTCGCAGCTCTGGTTGAAGACCGGGGCATTGAATACCGCCAAAGCAATGAAGGGATGAGGGGCAAGCCACGCTTCGCATACTTTGCACCACCACAACATTAGGGAGAGCAGAATGAAAAACGTAACAAGATCCGAAATTTTGGATACCGCCAAAGAATATGTAACCAAAGATCGCGCTGCACAGCACGGCGACATGGAAAGCAACCTGACTATGATCGCAAATCTCTGGTCAGTTTTCTTGGAAACAAAGATCGAACCGCATCAGGTGGGGGTGTGCATGACGCTCCTGAAAATTGCTAGGATCAAGTCAACCCCTGAAAATGCAGATCATTGGGAGGACTCATGTGGCTACATGGCCTGTGGTGGGGAGCTGATTGCCAATAAGGCCAGCCCGGTAAAGGTCGCAAAGTTTCAGGGTGGCAACACATGAAGTCATCAATAATCATCGGGGGAAAGTCGCCCAAAAATAGCCGCAACGCCGCTGACTTCTACGCAACCCCACCCGAATGCACCATCGCCCTCATGCACAACTTCGATTGGCTCTTCAGCGGATCTCGCATCTGGGAGCCAGCCTGTGGTGATGGGGCCATCTCAAAAGTTCTGGAAGGCAGAGGGTATGAAGTCATATCAACTGATCTGTATTACCGTGGATACGGCGATAGCGGGATGAACTTCCTGAACGCTGAATGCAATTGCGGTGGTATCATTACCAACCCGCCATTCAATCTGGCCGCTGAGTTTATCGAAAGATCTGCCGCAAAGAATGTCCCCTTCGCTATGCTCACCAAGGCTACCTTCTGGCATGCCAAGAAGCGGCAGAAGTTGTTCGAGGCCACAAGGCCAATGGCAGTCATAGCAATGACGTGGAGGCCAGCCATGTCACCAGAGCGGGGCAAGAGCGCCACTATGGATTTCATCTGGACCGTCTGGGGTGCTGCCCCATCAAAGAAGACCGAATACATTCTACAAGGAAAGATCAGTGACTAAGAATACAGAAGTGCAAAAGCTCCAGAGCAAGATTGCAGTACAGCGAAATGAGATCGCAAGACTTACGCAGTTGGTTCAAAAACTCATGGAGCAACGAGACCAATTAACTAAAGACCTAAAATGGATGAGGGGCGAGAAATGATACGCAAGAACGGTTTTACATTCGGGCCAGAGGCAATGGCAAACAATATTGGTAAGTTCCCAAGGACGCGGGAGGGCAAGAAAGCTGACCAAATGACCAAAGTTAGGATGCAACTTGCGTCCTACAGAAAGAACGGAATCCCAAAACCAATCACTCTGCCCGAAGAGCCTTGGGCTAAAAAGAGCTGATATTAATTAGTGCAGTATTTACTGCATTTTTAAATAACACTGTATTAGGCATTAAAAACAACAGGTTACGATTTATTGCATTTATTGCAATATTGCAGTCCCCCTTAGTGCCTAATACCCCCCCCTATATGTCTGAGAGATGGGCAGGGTAGGTAGTATGTAGTAATGTAATAAATAATATATCTATATATATATACTATAAGAATAAGGGGTTTGGGTTGGGTGAATAAGTGCAGTATTGGTGACTGCAATAAATAAGCAGTAAATACATTAAAAAAACTTTGGATGACTACTTGCAATGTGTGACAGATGTCTTATGTATGGTTCATAGAGAGAGAGGAAATCAAAATGTCTATACGCAGAATGGAATACAAAAAGAATGGCTACGACATCCGTTGCCGCGTCGAGGGTTCTGGGGATTATGCAGTGGGCATTGTCCTCTGGAAATCTTATGCCCATGCCGACGATAGATATATCGTGATCGGTGAAATCTATAAGACCACAACAGCAGCTTGTGGCACAACACGCGATACCGCAACTTGGCATCACGTCAAAGGCGAAAGCCCAATCAATAAAAAGTCTTGGCACGAAGCCGCCAAAGATCTCTATGCTGCCTTCCGTAAGGAGGCAGCGTGATGGAACCTAAGTTTAAAAAAACCAGACGCAAAGGCGATCTGCGACAGCCGTGGGAATACCAAGATTGGCTAATCCACAGCTCAACGTACAATTGGTTTGCTAATAAAGACGATCATAGAACGATAGTCGCCAGCAGCTTAAAAGATCTGTGCGTGAAAATAGATCAAGCTATGGAGGCAGCGTGATGACACTCGCTGCTTCGCACTGCCCAAATTGTGAAACCAAAATGAAAGCATATGATTCTAAACCGCACTTGCATTATGGCTTCCCAACAATTAGACGCAGGCGGAAATGTTTGACATGCGACTTTCGTATCAACACAGTCGAACTGCCCGAATCTCTAGCAGATGAAATATTCCAAGAGGATTAACAATGGAACAGATCGCAACACTCGAAACTCAAATCAAAGAGTTTAACAAAATGGTCGATAGATCACAGACATCAATCAACCACCTCACAACATTCTCCGCGATCTGCAAGTCGTACCCAATCACAAGCGCAGACCTCGCAATCAAAATGGATATTAAAAACTCAACACTCAACAGATTGCTGCACTCGCTCGCTGAAAATAGCAGAGGCAAAACAGAAGCAGCAGACCTAATCGAAATCGAAATGGACGCAAAAGATAAGCGCCAAAGAAATATAAACCTAACAACAAAAGGCAAAAGCCTCATGGATAAAATGTTCGGAGAAAAAAATGATCTTTAAATCTTGGAAGTTTACAGGCTTTAAAGCAACCTTCCCAGATTGGGTTGCAGAAAATACATCCAAACGTGCAGGATCTTCCCACCTCTGGGTTCACACACAATATGGTGAAGCGCCAGCAAGAGAAGGCGAATGGATCTCAATCAATCTGCGAGGCCACCTAGATATTCACAGCAAAAAACCAGAAGGATGGGCAAAAGAAATGATGGCAGGCGCAGCATTCGTAGTTCTAATGGCAGCAGTGTTTGTAATATTCCTTGCAATGTGATAGCAAAAATGTACTGCTCCGATAAGGCCCATGCCTGTGGCCTCATCCCAAACTGACCCCACCCGGCTAGGTTTCGCACTGCAACGGTGGGGTTTTTTCTTGACCGTATAAAAAAATTATGATTAAAATATTTTAGTCGTAAAAAAGTAGATCTATTTTTTTATTGCCTCGTTTCGGATTTTGGTCGATCCCGTTAGTTGAAGAGAAGCCCTCAGATTAAGTTCTGGGGGTTTCTTTTTTAAATGATCTATCTTACATTGCAGTAAAACTGGGAAGATCAACACATGACAAAGAAAAAATCAAAGAACCCTGTCGGAAGGCCGAAGTTCGAGGTCACTGATGAAGTGTTGAATAATACCAGACGCTTCATGGCGCAGGGATTAACCAAAGAACAATGCGCTGCTTCGCTGGGAATATCACGCTCAAAATTCTTTGAAATTCAGGAACAAAATGTGGATTTCTTGGACGCTATAAAAAGCGGGGAGGCCGAAGGCATACAGCAAGTCACCAACGCGCTCTATGAAAAGGCCACGATTGACAGAGATAACACCGCGATGATCTTCTTTCTCAAGAACCGCGCAGGATGGGTGGACAAAAAAGAGGTCGCAACAACCATAGAACAAAAGCACGTCATAGATTTAACAAGGATAAGTGATGACCAACTCAGCGCAATTGCAGCAGCTTTTGAACAGTCTAACCTTGGAGCAAGTGCAGGCGGAGCGTTACCGCAGATCATTGAGGGAGTTTACGAAAGCAGCTTGGCCGACGATTGAACCGGGCGTTGAGTTTCAGAACAACTGGCACGTCGATGCAATCAGCGATCACCTTCAAGCTGTAGTCGAAGGCGACATCAAACGTCTGATCATAAACGTGCCGCCACGCCACATGAAGTCAATCAGCGTGGCCGTTGCGCTGCCAGCTTGGACTTGGACCCACCAGCCGCATAAAAAGTTCCTGTACGCTTCCTATGCCTCTTCCTTGTCCATCAGAGACAGCACAAAGTGTCGCCGCCTGATCGATAGCCCGTGGTACAAAGATCACTTCAGTGACAAGTTCGTATTAACTGGCGATCAAAATCAGAAGCAAAGATTCGAGAACGATAAGACAGGATACCGCATAGCCACGTCCGTAGGCGGCGCTCTGACAGGTGACGGTGGTGACATCATCTGCATCGATGACCCACACAATGTGGTAGACAGCGACAGCTCTAAGGTGCGTGAAGGCGTTCTGGAGTGGTGGGACCAAGCCATGCAGACCCGGCTTAACGATCCCCGCACTGGCGCTTTCGTCATCATCATGCAGCGTGTGCATGAGCAAGACCTGACCGGGCATATCCTATCCAATCAGTTAGGCGATGAGTGGAACCACCTTTGTCTGCCTGCCCGATATGAAATAGGTCACCCAACGCCAAGCAAGTCTTGGATGGGATTTACAGACCCACGCACGAAAGAGGGAGAGTTGCTCTGGCCTGAACGCATTGATGACAGAACGCTAACAACTCTAGAGCGAAGCCTTGGATCTTATGCAGCCGCTGGGCAGCTACAGCAGCGCCCATCACCCAAAGGTGGCGGAATACTAAAGGCAAGCTGGTGGGTTCCTTGGGAGAAAGAGGATCTGCCCGACATCGAATATGTCTTGCAGTCATACGATACAGCCTTCGAGGCCAAGGAAAGCTCTAGCTTCAGCGCCCGTACAACTTGGGGCGTCTTTCAGTATAAAGGCGCAATGTGCGCGATTGTGCTTGAGTGTTGGTACGATAAGGTCAGCTACCCCGATCTGAGGCGCATGGCGCAAGAGGCTTACGAAGAGTGGGAGCCAGACGCTGTGCTGATTGAGAAAAAGGCGTCAGGTCAATCTTTGCTGCAAGACTTACGCATGGCTGGTGTGCCAGTATTGGCTTATTCTCCAGACCGCGATAAAGAGGCTCGCGCCCATGCATCAAGCGCACTTTTGGAAGATGGCAGGATTTTCTTCCCTTCCAATCGGAAATGGGCTAAAGATTTAATAGATATATGCGCAGCCTTTCCTGCACATCCAAATGATGATGTTGTTGATACATGCACACAGGCATGGTTAAGGTTGCGAAAAGGATGGTTCGTTGGTCACTCAGAAGACCCAGATGACGATGAGCCGATAGAAAAACAAAGGATGACGCTCTATGGCTGAACCAGAAAACATTGTCCCATTTGCTGAAGGCGCTCCTGCCGATGACCTGATGATCGAAGAGCTGGCAGACGGTGACGTTCTGATCGGTGATCCAGAGCTGGATTTCATGGATGAGCTGGATGATGCAGAGTTTGATCAAAACCTTGCGGAAGTTATCGATGAGCGCGAACTTATGCGCAAAGCCAGCGAGCTGGTAGGATTTTACGAAAATGACCGTGCAGCTCGCGCTGAGTGGGAAGAACGCTACAAGCAAGGCTTGAAGACTCTAGATCCAGATGGTGGACTGGCCGAAGGCGAAGATGAGCGTTCAAGCCGTGGCCTGTCAGTTGTGGTTCACCCACTGATTGCTGAAGCTGCCACCCAGTTCAACGCCAAGGCAATCGCAGAGCTTTACCCATCAGGTGGGCCAGTTAAGTCTGTCATCATTGGCAACCCAGACGAAGAGCTAGAAGATCAGGCTCGCCGGGTTCGTGAGTTTATGAACTACCAGATCACACAGGAAATGCCCGAATACTTCCCTGATCTGGATCAAATGCTGTTTCACCTACCGCTGATCGGTCATACCTTCAAAAAGGTTTGGTGGGATGCCAACACGGATCGTCAGTGCAGTCAGTTCGTAAAGGCTGAAGACTTTGTGGTCGCACCAGAGAGCAAAGATCTCTACACATCTCCGCGCTACACGCATGTCATCCGAATGCCAAAGAATGACTTCAACCGCTACGTTCAAAATGGTTACTACCTTCAGACGAAGTATGGCGAAACAAATTCTATAGACCCATCAGGCGATACAATCGGTGAGATCGAAGGCGTTGATCAGTACGATGACAGCGATGATAACGTAATGACGTTGCTTGAAATGCACGTCTACGATCTGTTTGACGGCATCGATGGCCAAGAAATGGATGATGATGACGCTGATGATAACGCAGTTGCCATCCCATATGTGATCACAATCGACTATGAAAACCAGAATGTGGTTTCTGTGCGCCGTAACTGGAAGCAAGAAGATGAGCGCAAAAAGCGCCGCGATTGGTTTGTCAGCTACAAGTTCTTGCCCGGTTTGGGCTTTTATGGCTTTGGCCTGTACCACATGATCGGTGGCTTGGGCAAAGCAGCGACTGGATCGCTTCGCGCCCTTCTCGACAGTGCAGCTTTCTCGAACATGCAAGGTGGCTTCAAGCTGCGTGGCCGCGTCAATGGCGGTGATATGCAGATTAGCCCCGGCGAGTTTGTGGATCTCGACAGCACAGTCGATGACGTGAACAAGGCGATCATGCCCCTGCCGTTCAAAGAGCCAAGCGGTGCTTTGTTTAACTTGCTTGGATACATGGTTGACGCAGGTCAGCGTTTTGCCAGCACAGCCGATTTGAATGTCGGTGACGTGAATCCAAACGCACCAGTAGGATCGACAGTCGCCCTGATCGAACAAGGATCGAAGGCATTCAGCGCAATCCACAAGCGGTTGCACTATGCGCAAGGCCAAGAGTTTAAACTTCTGGCTGATCTAAACGCAGAAAACCTGCCAGATGAGTTTAAGTTTGCCCAAGCTGGTGCGGCTGAAATCATTTATCGCACTGACTTTGATGATCGCATTGACATCGTCCCAGTGTCAGATCCCAACATCTTCTCGACAGCCCAGCGCATTGCGCAGGCACAGGCTGTTCTGGAAATGGCCCGTTCAGCTCCGCAGCTCCATGATTTGTATGAGGCATACAAGCGGATGTACGAAGCGATCCGCATTCCGAATATCGATGAAATCTTGCAGAAGCCTGAAGAGGCGGTGCAAATGGACCCAATCGATGAGAACATGAGCGTTCTTTATGGCAAGCCAATCCGCGCCTTCCCAGAGCAAGACCATGAGGCGCACATCGCAGTCCACATGCAGTTCATGCAAGATCCATCATTGGGCGGCAATCCCGGCGCAAAGCAAATGCAGCCCGTGTTGATTGCTCACATCGCAGAGCATATTGCGCTTTTGTATCGTCAGCGCATGGAGGCTGGCATCAATATGCAGATGCCGCCAATGCCAGACTTCAGAAATCCAAACTTCAGGTTCAACGAAGTAGATCCAGCAACAGATATGTTGATCAGCCAACGCGCAGCACAAGTTGTGCAATCTGCGCCTCAGATGAAGCAGATCGAAGCCATTCGAGGATTGGGTGGTCAACAAGGCCAGCAAGGAAATCCATTACAATATGCGCAACAGCTCGCGCAGCTTGAGACTGAAGCCTTGAAGGCTCGAACCCAAGCGCAGATTGAAGCGGATCAGGCGAAGGCAAAATCTAAAATTGAGATTCAGCAGGCTGAAGCCCGTCAAGATATGGAGATTGATGCCGCTAAAGCGCAAGCTGATATGCAGGCAAAGATTATGAAGCTAGAGGCAGAGTTGCAGCTTGAACGAGAAAAGAACGCAGCCGAAATTCAGATGGAGGCCATGAAAAATGTACCCCCCTCAGTATAATTTGCCTCCCATCAATCCTGCTGCCTTCGGCGGTTTACCGCAGCAGGGTCCACAGGGTGGCCCTCCAATGTCCCCTCCCAACAATGTTGGAGGGCCACAGGCTCAACCGCCTATGGATATGAACAAGTATTTGATCAACAAGGTCATGGAGATCAAGCGCCGTATGGGCAATGGATCACCGGGTGCGCTGGGCGCAATTTCTGAAGCTATGATGCCCCAGTCTCAGCCGCAGCCGCAATCGCAAGAAGTGAGGATGGGTTAATGTGTTTTCCAACTGGTTCAGCTAATACTGAGAGCAATGATCAAGGTGGATCTGGCAATAGTTTAAGTGAAAATCTTGCTAACTTTTTCACCCCCGGCGACAGCATGAGATACGAAGATGGTATCTTGGTTGACACTTCAGGTGGTGAAGGAAACTACACACCAGTTCCTAAAAACGAAGCTGGTGCTTTTGTTAATATAGCAGACAGCAATAGGAATGACGGAAGAACATTTACGCAATCTCAGCTTGATGCTTTAGAAACTGAAAATACTACGCGTGAAAGTTTTGCGAATTTGTTAACTCCCTTTGACAATGCGGAATATATTGCTGGTAATTTAGTCACTGAAATAGAACCCGGCGTCTTTCAAGACTTAACTGGTGGTGGAGTTGTCCGAAACAAAGCTGGTGCGTTAGATCGCATCTATGGCGTGTCTGATGATTTCAGCAATAACGCCCCGATTGAACAGGGCAATATGTCCAACCAAGATTATGCTGTAGCTTTAGCTCGCCAGAAGATGCTTGAAGATAAGCCACCCAGCGATGCGGCTTATTTTAGTTCTTTTATACCGGGCGCCATTGTCCCAGTTGTCGGTGGATACTTAGGCCAGCAAATGGTTGAGCCGGGTGTTAAGGCGCGGCAAGCTGAGATTGATAGGCAAGTATCTGCACTTCAAGAGGGCGGTACGCCACAATATGAAGATGGTAATTACACTGGATACAAAACAAGTTCAGGTAGCTTTGTGCCTTTTAACACCGACAAACCAGATCCGATGGTAACTGATAGTTACGGCGCACTGAATATCGGACCACCACCAGATGATAATCCTAGTCCAGAAGTGGTTTATCGGGATCAACAAAATCAAAAAGCAGCTCAGAGCGTTTTCAACCGCTATTACAGAGGTGGTTCTGGTCTTGCACTTCCATATTGGCTGCGCAGATATGCATCTGGTCAGGTAGTAGATATGGATTTGAAGCAAGTGAATAAGGATGGTGTACAATATTACCAAGATGAAACAGGTATTCTTATTCCTGCGTCAGAGCTTCCAAATCTTAAAATGGTAGAAAACTAAATAGAAACGTAGTAGGCATAAAGAAAAGATAGGAGGCCAACATGGCTGAAGGCAATATGAACCCCAATACGCAAGAGCAAATGATGCTTGTGCAGAGCTTTGAGCAATTGGCCAACGCTGTTGATGCGGATTTACCAATGGCTGTTCAGAGCGAAATTGCTGCTGTTAAAGAAGGCAAGCGGATGTCTGAAGAACTGCAACGCATGTTGGCCGAAGGCTCTATGAGCTTTATGAACCAGCTCAACCCAGAAATGATGCCAGAGACAGAAATGTCTTACGAAGTTGATGGCCGCAAGGAACGCATGTCTCCAGAGATGATGGATAACATGGTTACCTCTGGTCAGATCTCACAGGGCGAAGCTGCTATGGGTATGCCGGGACCGGGCATGATGCCAAGTCTGGATGAACAGACATATGGCCCATCTAGTGGTATAACTGTTGAACCAAACGTGATGAGCATGGAAGAAGCGATTGAAGCGGGTATGGTTACTCCAACACGTCCACGGGCGCGTCCTTCTGCACCAGCAACATCTATGCGCCCCAGAATGCGCCCATAAAGGAGGCTACTATGGCTCAAATTAATGTAGAAAACATGGAAGAAAACGCAGATTTGTTTATGGCAAAGATGGGTTTTCCGCATGATGCTGACGGTCTAAACATGACTGACGAACAGCTCGTAAACTTTGTTTTGCTCTGCCAGCAAGAGTACATGCTTGGCGATGAGTATGACGATGAAGAGTACGAGCATGACTGTGACTGCGAGCATGGCGAAGATTGCGATTGTCATCACGATGACATGATGATGGACATGCCAGAAGACAGCGGTGTTAAAGTCAAAGTCATGCGTCTTGGCGGTGGCAATGTGCATGAGCTGATGAACGAAATCTTGGGCGGCTAACATGCCTGTTCGTAAGGTCAAAGGCGGCTACAAGTGGGGCAGCAAAGGCAAGGTCTACAAGACCAAAGCCGAAGCTGAAAAGCAGGGTCGCGCTATCAGGGCTGCTGGGTATAAGGGCAAGAAGTAATGGGTATTTTTTCAG
>Ga0222715_10005130_pt1 | contig 11226 bp, 14 predicted proteins | sample C33_9DmetaG_FD_165056 | JGI IMG/M metagenome (GOLD analysis project Ga0222715, IMG submission 165056) | Estuarine water microbial communities from San Francisco Bay, California, United States - C33_9D | ecosystem: Environmental > Aquatic > Marine > Unclassified | place: USA: California... | reverse complement strand
CTGCCAAAACGGAAGTCAACCATTCGCGCAACTTCGGCAAGCTGTTCTGCCGCAAGCTTCGCATCAATCATTTCTTTAGCCACAGACTGCACGCCAAACTGATCGGCTATCCCAACACCGGATTTACGGTTGCTGGCTTCCTGCACCTGTTTTTGGCCGGTAAACAGGGCATCTATCTGACCGGCGATCTCGCCAATATCTTTAGCGGTGTTTATGTTTTGCTTGATAAAATCAACGCTGGCTTTGACTAAACTGATGCCAGCAAGTGCCGCTGTGACTGGTTCCAAGACAATTGACCTTCCGCAAGTCGCTGACACCGCCACTTCATCGGCATCAAATTAACAAGCTCCCCAACGTCCTTTGCCATAGTCATTGCGCGAGACCGGCAAGCTTCCCGCGTTTCACTGTAGATAATCGAATGAAATTCTATGCAATCAGTCGGTGCGCCAATAACGCAAGCCAGAACGATTGCCTTAAACATCGTCTTTTCGACCAGTTAAAAACTTAACTGTGTCGGTTTCCCAGATACGGATCAGCACCCAGACGCCCGTTGCAATAGCCACAATGTCCGGTGCCATACCGATCCACGCAGCAAATGTGCCTGTCCCAGCGGCAACATCAATTATGACCTTGTTTTCTTCGTTCATTATTCGCCGCCTTCAACCACCGGAGCCATCTCAGCCGCTTGTGCCGCCAGATGCGCCGCATAAGCATCCTTCACAGCCTGTGTATGTACCGCCGCACAGATGGCTTGCACCTCTGCGCTTTCGCCAGTGATGTCAGCGTCAGGTGATACAACGTGCCGTGAGAACGCACGGCTAATCTCAACGTCATCACGCTTGATGACTGTTGCGGTGCGAACTTGAACGTGCTTGTAATCACCCACGATTTCGATTTTGTCTTGGATTGTTTCTTCTGTTAGTGTTGCCATTTTTATCTCCTTTGGCTGGGCTGTCAGACCCCTATGGTGTGGGGTTATGCTGTTTCGTAAGTTAATGTGACAATGAATTGCGCCGAAGCACTGGTTAAGTGTGCGTGTTGTATTTGACTGTAATTTGCGTTATTTGCAGTTTTGAAAAGTAGCAGAGTGCTGCTAGATGGCCCAACGTATGCTAAATATGCGTCACCACTAATCGTATTAGCAAACTTTCCTAAAATACCTTGAACAGCCTGATTATTTGAAGATGACGCATAAGGTAAACCAGTAAAACTAACTGCTGAAGCAGTGCTTAAATCGCTAAAATCTTCGACATAAAACCTTACTGTTACTTGATTACCAATTTTTGTATATCTATTACCCAAAACACTAGCTGTCCCTATTGATGATGATAAACTAAGTGCGCCTTCCTCATAATCATCTAGCGCATTTGCTGCTGCGGTGTCGCCGTTAAACTTCAACCCATCAGCGTCAAGTCTGGCGTACTCTTTGTCAAAGCCTTCAAAGGCCAGATAGCCGTTTGCATTACCAGCGGTCACAAAACTCTGTATCTTTGTGCCGTTTGAAGTGTTGCCGTTTGCAATATTTAGCAAACCATTGGATGTAAGAATAGAAAGTTTTTGAGAAGGGCTAGTACCAATGCCCACGTTGCCGGTTGCCAAATCGGTCGTGATTGTGCTGATCCACGCAGTATTGCCGCTATTTCTGACCTTCCAAGTGCCTGTTGTGGTATCAAACCAAAGCTGATAGGCGTATGGCGTTGTCGGGGCAGATGAACCCGCACTCATCGTTGCAGCCGCAACTAACGCATCATTCAGATCAGCCCGAAAGCTGGGAAAAGTCTGGTTGGCAATGTTAAAATCGTGTTGTGACATTTAGAACCCCGTTGCAACGTAATCAAACAAACGATCAACCGCTGCGTTGCTGCTATTGTAAAACGTGATCGTGAACCCAGATGCCGACTTGCTAGTTATAGCATAATAATCGCCAGATTGCATATCCCCGACCGAAATTGACACTGCGTTCAGTGCCTTGAATGGCGTGGTGAAGGTCACAACCTTTGATCCTGCGCCGCTTTGAATATCGTTATCGCTTTGCGTTCTGGTCGGCAAACGCATCTCTGCGGTCAATTCCTCGATAGCCGGTGTTTCTGCGCTGTCAGTGCTTGTTAGAACCGCCCTAAAGCGCAACGCCCTTGCTGTATAGGTGCCGACCACAAACTGCCGGTAAGCTGTCCACGTTGGCGATCCAGTCGGGTCATCTTGCGTGGTGCTAACGAACAGATCAACGTCAGTCGCGCCGCTTGCCGGTGTGCCGGTGTGCATAGATAATTGTGACACTTTCAAGATTGCACTGGCTTGTGCCGTAAATACCGCGCCAAGGTTAATGATGTTCGCAAAATCATATGTGCCGCTGCTTGCAACAAAACCAGAACCAGAACCACCACCAAACAAACCGGTCGCATCGTCAAAATTACCGGCAACGCTATCAAACAGGTTAGTCGTATCAAGCCGCAGAATATCATCGATCACAACGCAATCTGTCTTTGTGCCAAGAAAATCAGAATGTTCTGATACGGTATCGCTTAGATTTAAGTCGTCAATTTGATCGACCAGTGCAACGCTGCTTGCTGCATTTGCGCTTTGAAAACCAAACTTATTGACTGCTTTAACAAAATATGTGCCGGTTTTAGCTGGCGCAATTACAGTATTTGTTGGCCTTGGCACTTTTTTAACAATAGTTTGTGCGTTGTTGTATGTCGCGCCAATGGTCAATGGCGAATGCCGAATAACGTAGTGCGATAAATCTGCATCAGTGCTAGCTGTCCAGCTTAAATCAGCACTTGCGCCAACAATATTGACACTGAAATTAGTTACATCGCTTGCCGCCGCTGATTGCCCGACAATGGTGTGATTTAGCGTGGCAAATGCAGATTTAACGCCAAGACTGCTAATTGATCTTGCGCGGATGTTATAAAGGCCACCAGCTTGTACATTGACAAGCGTGAAACGATTGCCGCTGCCTATGCCCAGAGATTTATAAACTGTTTCTGTTGATAGCTTTGCTTGCACTTCAAACTGATCGGCATAAACGCTTGTGCTTTCCACATTAGCAACCAAAACAGATATTGCTTGCTGGTTAAATAAATCTAATTCATCAAAAGCTGTTAAAGTTGGAGCCGGTACGGAAAACGGATTAGGCAAGTTTGTGTTGTCAAGTTCAAAAAATTTCTCAAAACCAGTAAGCCAAGTATAAACAGCCGAATTTGTCTCACGCAAAAACAAGCTGACATTCATCACTGGCATACCATTGTCATCATCGCTAACTGAAAACGACCATTCTGCAACTTCAAAAACCTTCCCAACAAATCCAAGGCGGCTGTTTGAAATCTGCACGCTGTCACCAACAGAAACATCAAATGCCTTCATTGTGAATGTTGCTGACATTGTAATTTGCTGCCGATTGCGATAAAGCGCAATTCTTGCCAGCCTTTGCGCCATTGTGTGACTTGTCGTGTAAGGTAAATCGTAATCAAGGAATTTACGCAACCCGCCATCATCTGTTTCAAATGATGAAACAGTCAGTGCCGGATAATCTGTTGGCACATAATTTGTCGTGGGTGGCGAAAAGACGCCTTTGACAGCGTTATAATTATCACGCTTGCTGCGCTTTGTTGAAATTGTTATCGGGCTAGTTACATCATCTTCATAAAATACGATCGTTGACAACCTATATTCCGCAATTTTCAATGTAAATTTGCCATTAACATATGACACTGTGCCACCGCAGCTTGTAACCATTTCTTCCAAAATGCGTTTTGGCGCGTTGCTAGTTGCCAAGGTGCCGTGTATTTCATAACGGTTTTCTGTGCCGCCAGCGGCAAGCGGTATACTAGCTTCGCAACCATTTGCCGCAGCGATAAAATCTGTATCGTTTATCTCTGCCGCATCGCAACCTAATCCATAGGATGTATCTGTTAAATAATCGCGGATTGCTAATGCTGGGTTTGATGAATAAACAGTGGTTGTTGTGCGTGGATCATATAGTTTTTTGCCGCGTATCTTTGCGCTGAAATTCGGGATGCCGGTAGGGAACACATCATTGTCAAAGCGCAGTCGCACATACATATATGCAATGCCTTGCAGTCGGTGATTGCTAGTCCAGACCGCACTTTCAGAAACAAGGTCAGCATCTGCTGTTTGCGTAGTGCTGCCGGTGTGCAATTTAACGCGCACCTTGCCATCAAATCTTGAAGGGCTTGTTACGTTTCCGCTGCCATCAAGCGTCAAAGCCTCATCATTTAAATATATTGTCTGGAAACTGTCGATTTCGTGTGAAGCCAGCAAAATAACAAGATGCAAATATTCATCGCTATTAGTGCTTTCTATGTGCGCTAACACGCCAGATAATCTTGTTTCACCATAAACAAAACGGCGCGACACAATTGGCTGTTTGACCATTTGCGTGCGGTTTAATGCTTCCGATGAAAAATCAGAATATTGTGCCGGAGCTTGCGGGGCGGGTGCTAACGCATTGGCTGCACCAGACGCTGCGATTGTGGCTGCGGCCATCGCATAGTTGCCAGTTAAGGCATAAACACCCGCTGTTATTACAGTGATCGGGTCTTTAATTGCCTTTTTAACACCGCGAACGAAACTTGAAAACCAGCTCATTACTTTTTACCCCAAACGACTTGTTTGTCTTGTAAATCGGTTATGAACTCCAATCCTTTGTCATTTGGGTAATCAATTTTTTGATCTTCACTGGTGTATCTTCTGACCCGCGCCATTTCCAAGTCAACCAAACGGCTTTCGCAATCAATAACAACGGTCGCTGTCTCGCCGCTTTCTTGAATGCTCATTTGATCCATCTGCCCTTTGAAAACAACATATGGGTCATTGTTTATTGCGCCATTTGCATCTAACGTGCCAAAATAAAGCGTCATTGGTCTGCCTTGATAATTTTCTGTCAACGCAGCCGCGACTATCGATGATGGCAATCCAGACAAACCAACGCTGACATTTGTTGCGCGGATTTCGCTGGTTTCATCAATGTCACTGATTGACAGCATATTACCGCCGCCATCATAATCTTCGCCACCAAAAGTTAGCGTATCAAGGCCAGTCCATAGGCGCAGATCACCGCCATCAAAAGCAAAATGCACAGCAAAAAACGGCTTTAATGATGCCGCTGATAAACTGTTATTGAAATCTGTGCCTAATGATCTGGTCATAGCTTTTCAATCGCGCCAAATGTAATTTGATAAAAACCGGCATTATTGATCTGCCAGTCGGTTACCGGTGTTGATAAATGGAAAAGACCTTTGGCACTGCTAACAACAACGCTTGCGCCATCAGCCGGTGATGATCTTAAATCCGGCCAAATAGTCAACGTGGCTTGGCCGCTGGCGTTGCTATTAACATCATCTAGCACTTTATAAAGCCGCGCCGCAGCACCGCTGCCAAGCTGGACATAGTCACCGGCCTTTAAATAGCCCGTTGCAGACGCAGGAAGGCCATCAATGTTTAAATTGTTACCAGTCTGGCTTGCGCCATTAACAACCGGTGTGCCAGCCGCAGACGCCGCTGATCCGCGTGGCGTTGCGCCATTAGGATCACCCAGCAAGAATGATCCAACAGAACCGTAAAGCTTCATAAAAAACGCAATCCAAACTTCGGCATCATCTCGCTTCATTGGCGGTAATGAAATATCAGCTTCCCATCGCGCACCTTGAAATTGATATGTTTGCGTTGCCATTGTGAATGGCGATGACGTTTGACCAATAACATTACGCGCAATCAAGTTGACGCTAGAAACGCCTGTGTGCGTTGGAAATGTAAGCGGATAACTGATTGTCATAATTAACCCCCAAACGCACTAGCAAAAGAACCACCGCGCCGCTTGGCATCAAGAATTGCAGACTGCGATGCCGCTTGTATTTGCGGCAACATATTCATCACTTCGGTGCGTACTGTTTGAGAAACGCCAGCCGATAGGTTAATCGTTTGATTGACGATAACACTGCCGCCACCACCGCCATTAGGCACAATAGTACCAGAAACGCCATCCGGCACAAACAATTCTGCGCCGCGTTCCCCGACCACAGAAACCTTATTGCGTGGTGGCCTGCCGCCATTTGCAAAGAACCCGCCAAATGCGCGACCTATGCTTGCAAATATATTCCCGCCACTAGCCCCGCCCATACCGGCAGCGATTTGACCCGTGATGTTTTTCTGTATCGCTATTCTTGTAAGGTCGGCAACAATTGAACTTGCCATTGCCCGAAAAGCATCCTTTGCGCTAGATGTGCCTGTGGTAATCCCGACCAACGCATCTTCTAATGACTTGATCCCGCGCACCGCTGCACTTTCCATATTTTTTTGAACGTCTTTTGCACTATCAGCCAAATCCATCAATTGCTTGCGATAAGTCTTGCCGGTTTGGTTGCCTTGTTCCATATTCCCATTCAAAGAACCAACGGCATCAGATGTTCCTTTAACAGCTTGTCGCAGATCTTCAAACAAACTGACGTTTAATGTTTTATCTAGCCTGTCAAAACTGCGTGAAAACTTTGCAATACTATCAGCAAAATCCCTAGCAAACACCGATGACAAAACAGCCGCAGCATCAACCAATCCAAAAATAACGCGCTGTGATTGAACCGCAAAACGATAAATGGCTCTAGCTATGCTTTCAACCAGATTGATAACGCCAATAGCTAATTCTTTGGCAAACTTTTTGATCCCGCCAGCCGTTTCAATAGCTTTAACAAGTTTGTTTCGCATCAAATCAACGATGACGCGCAATGCTGGTGCTAACGCTGCAACCAATTGATCACGCACGCCGCCAAACATTGTTCCCAGCTTCATCATCGCGTCATTGGCTTCTTCAACGCCTTTGACCGCGCTTGATGACAGGATGAAGCCAAGCCCTTCAGCGTCTTGGAACATCTGTTGCAGGGCTGCGCTGCCGCCTTCTAGCGTGTTTACAAATGCCACGCCTTCACTGTCGAATAACTTAAACGCCAGACGCACCTTATCGCCGCTGCTTTGCACGTTATCAAACGCATCGGCCAGCGCAAGCATTTGCTTATCAAGTGGTTGTTTAGCTAGTTCTTTGGCATTTAGGCCAAGTTCTTTCAGCGCATCTTTAGCTTCGCCAGTGCCGTTTGCAGCCTCAGACAGCCGCCGCGTAAACCGCTGCACCGCCATATCGACTGTGCGCGTCTCAACGCCAGCCAAATTGGACGCATATCGCAGCTTTTGTAATGCTTGACTGGTGACGCCCAGCTTTTGCGCTGTCTTGCCCAGCGTGTCTATGCTTTGCAGTGATGACTTGACTAGCAAGCCAATACCAGCCGCACCAGCAACGGCAGTCAGACCGACCTTGAAGTTGAACAGTGCTTTGCGAACAAGCCCTAATGATTGGTTTAACTTGCGGAACGTGCCGCGAGTTAGGTCTTTCGCGGTGATGGTAAAATTAAGATTTTGATTTGCCATCTTCGATCACCTTGAAATATGCGAACCATTCGTTCAGTTCTGTCAGCGTCAATTCTTCAATTTCGGCTTGTGTCTTGTGAAGGCGATCCGCCAAGGCCAGCATATTCAGCCTCAACGGGTCGCCCTTTAGTTTTTTTCCGCATCCCCAACGCTTTCAACATCGCCAAACATCTGCCCAGCAATATCAGCAATCAAGGCTACGCTATCACCCATAAGAAACATCTTATCTTCAAGGGTGAATAACCGCTTGCCATCAGCATCTTCAGCTTTGGTAATAATCAGATCAACCATTCCGCTGATCGTCATATTGTTTAGAAAGTCTTTGTGCTTTCTTTGCAGCTTGTCGATGTCTCCGGCGGTAATTGAGCCAGAATAAATAACCAAAGGTTGCCCATCTTCGCCCCACTCATCAACTTTAATGACCTTTCGGTCGCGGTTACGCCTTGCGGCGATCTGTTCTCCCAAACCCATAGTTTACCCCTTAAACGACTGTTTCAGTTAGGCCACCAGTGCCTTGCAGCGAATAGGTGGCGGTGTTGATGCCATCAGATGTTACACCGATTGACCGGCTTGTGACAATCGCTGAACCGGTCAGCTTGTGATCGCCGGTTGTGTTGCCTTCCATCTGCAAATTGAGAACAACAGTGTCGCCAGCGGCAACATTGTTTTGCGCTGTGTCTGTGTCGTCAAAATATGTCTCAACGGTTGCTGTAAAATCTTTGAAGCTGGCTTTGTATGTGTGCGCGGCATCGCCCATAACAGAGTCTTGAATTGTTTCGGCGGTTTCATCCACGCTGAATGAAATCACTTCAGCCATTACATCTGTGCCGATTAGAACGACACCATCGTTTCCTTTAAAAGTCGCCATCGTTATATCTCCTAAACGGCAGTTTCAACGTCATTTTCTTTAGTGCGATATTGCACCGTTAAAGTAAACCGACCAACGGCAACCGGCTGTTCGCCATCGCCCGAATAATCAGCCTCAAACGCAACAATCTGTGCATCTTTTGCCAGATTATTCAGCGTCACATCAGCGGCAATGGCTTCTTCAACCTCAACCGCAATTCCATCCAGCGCATTATCATAATTCGCTGTGCCAATTACATATGCCTCAACAGCAACTTCCAAAACCCGATTTACCGAACGCGCCAACGTGATTGTATCAAATTCGGTGGCTTCGCTCTTGGTAAAAATACACAATGCCGGAAGCTTTGTCTGTTCCAGCGGAAAAATACGGCTGCGAAATACGTTGCTGCCGGTGGTGGTCAATCCCGTTAGTGCGGTCACGATCTGGTTGCGTATTTGCTGCCGAACGTGCGCCATTATTGTTTCTCCAGAACCAACGTGGTCATACCAGTGCCGTCATCCTGCACGATCCGCATTGTGTAGGCCACCGCATTGATCGTGATACTGTCGCCTTCAGCGGCAGTTGATACGTCTGCGGTGCGGCAAACAAAGCGTGGCTGCTGCAAGGCAAAGCCAACGCCACCACCAGCGTCAACTTCGACAAAATCATTGTCAAAGATGCCATTGATCGTGCCACCGTTATAGGTTGCCGCAACCCCAAAATCATCAACGTCAATAAATATGGCGCGATCATTTGCGGTTTCGACAGCCATTAGTCGGCATCCACTTTAGCTACTTTAGCCACTTTTGCTGACCATAGCTTTGCATATCCGCGATCAATCAGCTTATTGGCCTCATCTTCGCGCACATCGTGGTCTTCACCGGCAAGCATAATCCCGACTGAACCCGCTTGGCAGTCTTTGATCGTTGTGATTTTAATCAATTTATTTGGCATTTTTCTTTGTGTTCCGCTTTACTAGGCTGGCCGCTGATTTCTTTGTTAGGCCGATAGCCCGATCAGTGATGCCCATCTTTTCTTCATAAACTTCAACCTTGCCAGTATTGACCAGATCAAGCCCTACGTTTTCAGCCACTTCAACAATATCGCCCACTTCGTGCGCTTTGCCACCAATTAAAATATTACGCTTACATTTAATTTTCATATTAGCCCCCTATAGGGTGAAGATGGGGCAACCGAAGCCGCCCCATCATTATATTTATGCGTCAATGTCGAGACACGCAGCGAATGACTGTGCGTGACGGACAGCAATGTCCAGTTCTTGCATAACGCGGATGCGAACTGCACCAGTTGAACCGGCTGTATATGGATCCACCAGCACATCTGGGGTTGAGAAAAAGCCCATCATTAGCTGGCTAAAGTCGCCATAGATCATTGCAGAAGCTGTTGACAGCGTACCTTTTGTCAAGTCAGAAGGCACGTTGTTAGTAATAGCTAGGTTGTAACCGTACAAGCTATTCCACGGCGCATCTAGCAACATTACGCTATCTGTTGAGGCAACCTTTGAAGTTGAAGCCATATGTGACTTCACTTTCGGGTTAGTCAAATAGGCAAGGGTATTGCCGTTGATCGCAGCGTTGTCAATTTCAACTTCTTTGACCAAATCGGTAATTGCTTGCCAAGTAAGATCGCCACCGTTAGTGCCGATTGCGACTGAACCAATACCGGCTGTACCTGTGATGCCAGTTGGCTCGTTTGAACCGCCACCTTCAATTGCAACATCTTCGATTTTTTGTGCAATTGCATTTAGCAGGTCGTCACGAACAATCTGTTCCACAGATGGATCAGACTGGATCATCAGCAAGCGGCTGATATCTGTAAACGCGCCAAGTGACTTTGGTGACATTGTGATCTGTGAGAACACAGCGTTCACTTCAGATGTTGCGCCATTCTCAGCAACGAAACCGGCTGAAACACCAGTTGCCAGCTTTGGAATAGCAACATCGCCACGCAGACCGGTCATAAAGCGTGCGCCAAGCTCGTTAAACACTAAGCGTGAACGCAGGGCATCAACAAACTGATCACCAAGATGATCTGTACCGACTAAATTGCCACCAGCAGATGCTGTGCCAACAGTCAGGTCACGACGACCGCCCCAGAAGCTGTCTGGCGCATAGAAGCCGCGTGCCTCACGACCAGAACGCTTTGCGATTTCTTCAGAAACCTCACGCTCAAGGCCATTAAGACCAGAACCATTTACCAAACCACGAACAGCTTTAATAAATGAATATTGACGCTGCTCTTTAGCTGACATATCAACCGCACCGGCTGACTGCTCTAATGGCTTGCCTTCGCCAATGGCGTCAAGCAATGTTGCGCGGAATTGTGCAACAGACTGACCTTCACCGATAGCTTTGTCAGCTAGGTCACGGCGGTTGTGTTTAACAGCAAGATTGATAATCTCGCTGGCATTCTTTTGAAAATCGCGCTTGGCTGCTTCTGCGGCTGCTTCGCGGATTTCATCGTGATTTACTTCAGACATAACTTTTTCCTTTGTCTTAATAGTAGGTTCAACAATTTCAGCACTTCGATTAACGCCCACACCGGCATCGGCGGGAACGCTTACAATCGAGGCTTCGTATGGCAACCAAGATGAAATGCCAACCGTCCCGTCAGCCCTCTTGTCTTCCATTGTGCGGATTTGATAACCGATGCTGACGTTGCTCCGTATCCCATCCTTGACATCTTGATACACCTCTTGAGCCAGTGCGCTTTTTCCAAACCGCACCACAGATCGCAACTTGCGATCTGATTGATCCAAATAGGTGCGTTCAATGACGCCAATTTGTTTTGTCAAATCGTGATCCAGCAATAGTGGCGCGTGGCCGCTGTTCAATCGTGACAAATCTGCCGCGCCATCATCGTGACGCAAAACCTCTAAACCGAAAGAACGCTCAACGGGTTCTTCAGATGAAATCGACATT
>Ga0222715_10005127_pt1 | contig 11228 bp, 13 predicted proteins | sample C33_9DmetaG_FD_165056 | JGI IMG/M metagenome (GOLD analysis project Ga0222715, IMG submission 165056) | Estuarine water microbial communities from San Francisco Bay, California, United States - C33_9D | ecosystem: Environmental > Aquatic > Marine > Unclassified | place: USA: California... | reverse complement strand
TTATTATTTTTAGTTAATTTACCTTTTGCTTTTATACCAGCACTTCTTTTACAATAATTAATTTGTCTTTGTTTATCCTTATGTTGTGTAAAATCTTTCATATTACTATCACCAAAATGTATTATATTTCCCTTAGGAGTTAATACCTTGAACTTTTTACCTTTTCTATCACTCTTAACTGGAACACCTACCTTCATATATTATATACAATATTTAAAATAATCTTTTGAAAAAATTGCCTGTTGATTTAGCAACATTAGAAATTGCGTTTCCAGCGTCACTAAAACCTTTTTTAATATCTTGTTTATGTTTTACTATTTCACTAATACCAAATCCTAATGCTCCCCCAAGTAATCCGACACCAGCACCTATTGCGATTCCTACTGGTCCTGCGGCACTTCCTAATTCAGCACCTGTTAATGCTGCTCCCCCAATTAATGTTCCTGCTGCTACTCCTCCTCCAACAAATCCTCCTAATGTATCAGAACCTAATGCTTGTTCGTCTTCATTACCTCCAATTTTTTTAATACCACTTGCTACTAATTTTCCTGTTTCAGCACCTGCTACATATCCAAGACTTCCAGCAGCAATTTCAGGTGCTAATCCAACACTAGTTCCTCCAAGAGCAGTTGTTCCAGCAGAAATTAAACCTCCTGATATACCACCACTTAATGCTTCTCTACTAATTCCAGTAATTGCTTGTGTTCTTGGTTTTCCGTCAGGGTCGTCAGCAGGGTCAATATAGTCCAAGGCGGAATCCACACCTAGACCTACTAACATACCTGCTCCCATTGAAACAGGATTTATTGCTTCTCCAAAATGCTCACGGAAACCTGAACTTTCTGCTGGTGTTAATGCCTGTCCTAAATCGTGTATATCATTCACACTATTACTATTATGGTCATTCATAATTTTAGTTCTTCCTTGTTTATCAGCAGAAGCAAATTCTTTTATTTCTTCTTTTGTTAATTTTTGGAAGTTTGGTGGTCTAATATCAACAAAATCACTATCAGCAGTTGGCAACTGACTAACTGGTTCAGTAGCAGGTTTTTCTATTTTAGCAAATTGGTCTTCTTGTTTTTCCCTTATTCTTACTTCCTCAGGTGTAAGTTTAATATCTAATTGAGACCTATTAATAAATTTATTTAATTCAGGTTCTATTTCTTCTATTTCTCTTGGAGGACTTGGACCTTTTTTTCTTGGAGGACTTGGTTTTATATCTTCGTCTGTTAAACCTGTTTCTCCTTGTATATCTTTATCTTTTAATAAAACATATTTTATTAAATCAGCAGTATCGTCTGTATCGTCTAACATTTGGTCTATTTTTTGTTTTGGCAACTGCTTAACTGGTTGTGTTGTAGGTTTCTTACCTAATAATGGTTTTTCTTCGTCTGTAAATGTCCCTCCCATTGCCTCCCAAAACATAGTAGGACCTTCTCCTCCTTGGATATGTCTGTTTCCTCTTATTAGTGGTTTTCCACGAGTTAATCCTACGTCATTATCACCAGTAAAATTTGGATTTTTATTTCCTTGTAAATCAAATATATAATCACTATAAGATTTACCTTTTTCTATATATTGAGTTTTCATATCGTCTAATGTAGTATATTGATTTAATTTATGTCCGTTTTCTGCTATTGTTGTAAATAAATTTTCAATAGTTGTATTATCCATAGACACATTATTTGGATTTCTATTTTCAGTAAAATTATTATGTTTATGTGCGTCATAAGCATTTTTTATTGGATTAAGTCCTACATTTTTTTTCAATGGTCTTAATGATTTAACATTCCAATTTTCGTGATTAGCATTACTACTTACTGCTAAACCTAAACTTGTAGGGTCACCAGTTGTTCTTATTATAGTATGTTCTTGTGTTGTAGTAGTAATACCCCTTGCTGTTTTAGTTCCAATTACAGGATTGAATGTAGTAGAAGGAACGTCATATTTCTGTCCCATATAAATCGCCTTACCTCCACCTTTACTTGCTCCTCCAAAATGTTCAACTGAACCATATTCATTTACAGCATTTTGGTATTGTTCTTTTGCTTGTATAAATTGTGGGTCTTCATTTTCAAAACCAGTTGCTATTCTGAAATTAGTTGCTAAATCTGTTTTACTTGGAGTTCCAGTAAATTGACTACTTCTATAATGTATTTCTGTTTCATTAGTAGGAGTTCTAATAACTAATCCTTCCTTATTAGATAAATCCCTATCAATATTATATCCCTGTGTATCTTGCTGACTTTTTAAATAATCTTGTGCTTTTTGGAAATTATCGTCATTCAAATAACCTATTTTACTTGCTTCTACTAATTTTGCTCTTATCCTTTCTTGTGGTGTTAAATTTTCTGTATTAGGTTGTAATGCCCTTGCTAATTGTAATCCCTTCAACATATGTTCTCTATGCTCCTTTCCTTCTTCTGTATCGTCACCTTCACTCTTTATTTGATTAATAGCGTCTTGTAAATCCTTAAATTTTCCACCAGTTTTTTTTTCTATTTGTTGTTTGATTAAATCTTTTGTTTTATCACTTAAATCTTGTTTTGATTTTTCTAAATATTTTTTAATTTCTTCTTGTGTTGGTGGTATATCTTTACCTGGTGTTGGTAAATCAGAAGATTTTTGAGTAGGAAATATTGCCTCTGCGTGTTTCTTATATCGTTTTACATAACTATCATAAGGTAATTTTCCTCTGTATTCATTTCTACTCAACATTTATAATATATATAATAAAAAAAAAATAATATATAAATATATAAATGGACTTGATTGAATATTTACAAAGTTATAAAAAAGGACAACCGTTAATGAGGAAGAGAGGTAAAAAAAAACCTGCTCGTCCTCGTAGAGCAAGAGGTTATGGTCAAAGAAGTAGTAAATATAATAGTTCAAATAATGAAAGTTTTAATAGTAATACAGAGAAACTCTTAACAGCAGTTTTAGCAGCAGTAACAAAAAGTAATACACCTAGTGTTGAGAGTTTAACACAAGGTAAGGAATTTTTAGAGAGAGATAGACAAATATATTCACAAGTAGGAGTAGGTCAAAGAGAATTTTTAGGTTCAGTTAAACAACCAGTAAGTTCTTCTACAATAGGAACACAGGTTACAGGATTTGATATTGATAGAATAGAACAACAAAAAGCATTATTATTTAATACAGAACAAGATTTGGATATGAGAGTAGAAAATATATTAGAAAAACAAAGAGAATTACTAAAGCATATAAATAGTATTGAAACAATAAATCCTGAGGAAGCAACACGGATAAGAAAAGAAAATTTAATATTAAAGGAAGAAGTATTAAGTCAATCATTGGAATTACAAGAAATGTTAAATGACTCAGAAGATTTAAATGATTTTAGAGGTTTAGTTGGAAAACAAAATAAAATGATACAAGATACAACAGTAGGTTTTGCTTCAATAGATAATGAATTAAGCAGACGACAAGCAGAGGAAATAGAAAATTTACAAAAATCTACGAAAGCAATGATAAGAGAAACTAGAAATTTAGTAGAACAAGCATATGAATCAGGACAACGAGGATTTCAAGCAGAAGTAGATAGAGATAGAAATGAAAGAATACAAAACCTTGAAACAGCACTTGAAAGAGAACAAGAATTAACTGGTGAATTAGCAGGTAGTTTAAAAACATTTGTAGATATAAGTAAGGAACAAGAACAATCAGGAGTATTAGGTGTATTAGGACGTGACGTATTAGCAGGTGTTAGACAAGATATATCAACAGACGAAGGTATGAGACAACAAATAAGAATTAGAACAGAACAGAGAATAATGGAAGATAAATTAAAAAAAAAAGAAAAAAAAGAAAAAAAATTAAAAGGTAGATTAAAAGATACACAAAGATTTTATGAAGGTCAGGAACAGGAAATAATAGATATGAGAGAACAAATAGAAACTGATTCAGAACTTAAAGGTAAATTAGTAAATATTACAAAAGATTTAAGAGATATAGTAAAACAACAACAAACAAGAACAAAAGCACAAGAACAAACAATTACAAGAGGATTAGGAAGAGAAATAGTTGGTAGAAAAAAACAACAAACAAAGGAATTAGAATTTTCAAGTAAATTAATTGAAACTAATACAGGACAAATAGAATCAATGAAACAAACTAATGAATTACTCCGAAAATTAGATAAAGCAGAACAACAAAAGTTAAACTCACAAGCACAATTAAGAGGATTAAAACAATATGCTGATAGTTTGAATGACCAGTTAATAGCAAATGGAGAAAAAGGAGCAACAGCACAACAACAATTTTTTGATAAAAAAATAGAAGATTTAGAAAATAATTTAGCAATGGAAAAAGAATTTACAACAGATATGAAATTAAAATTAGAAAAAAGTGAAGAGAAGGAACAAGTATTAAGACAACAATTAAGAGAGTTTGAAGACGAAGTTGATAGACAAGCAAGTAGAGAATTAGAACGTGTAGTCAGTGGATTAAGTGATATTTAGTCGCTTTTGTAAAAGCAACGGCAAAACATTTTTTGTCTAAACTTTTTTTAAAAAGTTTAAAATATTTTATATATATTATGGATAAGATAGAAGAAGAGGATAATAAGGTAGAAAAACGAAGAAAAAAAAAAGAAGTTAGTGAGAAGAAGTTAGAACAAAAATATGAATACTATGCTGTATTTCCAAATGAGTTTTTATTTGAGTATTATAATCTAAAAAAAAAATAATCTATATATATAATGGACTGTGTTAGTGTAATTAGAGATAATAGTGATTTACTTGAAGAATTAAAAAACAATAGTGCTATGCCAGATTTTATAAAAATAAAAACTTATAAGGATTATTTAATAAATGAAAAAAAATATTATTATCCTGATATGTTAATAGATTGGGTGGCAAGAGAGCATTTAGGATTACAGAGAACAGAAGAAGAATTATCAACAATGAGAAAAGATTATTTAAAAAAAATGGAAGAACTAAAAGAAGAAGATAGAATTGGTGAAGAACAACGTAAAAAAATAGAAGAAGATAATAAAATAAAAATATTATAAAAAAAAAAAAAAAAAAATATATTTTTCTAGATTGGAGTTTGGAGTGGTGAGATTCTGAGATTCTGAGATTTCTAATACAATTACTACCTCCCCTAATAAAATCCCCTACATATAAAATCTCAAACAAAAATGAGATTTTGAGATTTTGAGATTTTGAACTTTTTGATAAAACTTTTTTCTAAAAAGTTTAAAGTTTATTTAATATATAATTCATTTTTTCTTCTTCTGTATAAATTATTTTACCCTTCTTGATATAAGGAATATTAATTAATTCTATATTTTTTTTTTGAATTGTAATAGTTTTTTGTTTATTTAATTGTTTTAACTCATTCCTTAATCTATCTATTTTATTCTTCTTCATATAATATAATATAAAAAAATATTGTATATAATATATGCTAAGGTTAAGTAATCCTTATAAAACAGATACAAAACAAACTCCTATTGAAATGTTATTAGCAAGAATGAAACAGTCACAGATACAAGAGGAACAAGAAACAGTTAAGGAACAAGTAGATAAACAATATCAAATGTTGAGAGCAGGTAATAGAGCAGAAATGTTAAGAAGATTACATAATGATAAAACAACAGGAGAATTAAGTAATGTAAGTAGTAAGATACAACCAACAACAGATTTAAATAATCAAGGTTTAATGAAAATAAAAACTAAAAGTCAGTTTCAAGAAGAAGCAGAAAAACAATATAATAAGGATTTAGCACAACGTAATATAGATTGTAATATGGGAGCAATAACTGCTTGTAGTTATGTAAGTAAAAAACAAGCAACAATAGATAGTATAGCAAATGATTTAGCAATTCAACATAATAAAAAAGCAACAGAATTTAATAATAAATTAAAATTACAACAGAAGAAAAATCCATTAACAACTAGTAGTGATTTAATAATAGACCCTGAAACAGGTAGGATAGTAAATAATCCAGTAGTAATAAATTTACAAAATCAAGAAAAATTAAAAGAATTAATGAAGCAACAAAAATCAAGTGACGCAAATAAGTTAGGAGAACAAATGAAGGAACGAGAACAAAATATAATTAATATAGGAAATCCTAATGTAGCAAGTGATAAACCAAAAAATACTGGTTTAATTAAATATGGACAATTTATGCTCCCCCAATCAAAAATAAATGAATTAGAAAAGACAAAAATATCTAATCCCACATTATACTATCAACAATTAAAAGATTTAGCAACACCAGTTAAACCAGTTAAACCTGAACCTAAAACAACATTAAAACAGAGACAAGCACAAGATATAAGAAGAATGTTTGAAAGCATACCTGAGAGTGATATTGATAAAATATTTACTTCATAAATCTCAGAATCTCAGAATCTCACTGGTTCAAACTTCAATCTAGAAAAATATATATTTTTTTTTTTTTATTTTATATATTGTTATATAGTAGGAATGCCTCACGAGAAAACACGTGGGGATATATTTATTGCTATACGTAGTAGAGATTTAATATCAACAGCACAACAAGATTTTAATAATGCTGGTAGATTTAATTTATTTGAAGGTATAACAGCAAGTGAAGACGAAGTCTTAGGAGTATCACTAATATCGGCAACAATACCAAATTCCTTCTACAATTTATCTAATAATAATAGAAATAATAAATTAAAATTTAAGGAAACAGGTGATACAGAATATACAACATTAATAATACCAAGTGGGTCTTACGATATATTAGAATTAAGTTCTGTAATAAAAACATTATTAGAAGCAAACTCAACTAATAATTTAACTTATACATTTAGTTATAACGAAATAACTAATGAAATTACTATTAAAAATAGTAATCCAACAGTATATAATACAACATTCGATTTTTTGATAGAAGATTCGTGTAGAAGATTTTTAGGTTTTAAATCACAAGAAATAAGTATAACAACTACTAATGGAATTACAAGTGATAGGGCAGTAGATATAACAGATACAAGAAATAGTATATATATAAGATTACCAAATTTATCAAATAGTAAGGTATTAGAAAGTAGTAGTGGTAGGTTCTCTAATATAATAGCACAAGTCCCAGTAGAATTAAGTAGAAATAGTTTTTTTGTATTTGAACCTCCAACAGAATTTATATGTGAATTATCACAGAAACAAATAAATAGTATAGATATTAATATAACTTATCAAGAGGAAACACAACCAGTTAAGTTCGAAAATGCGGACTGGGAGATTAACTTAAAAATAACATTTTTTAAATCTCACCATACACACGATACACAAAGGGAATTTCACCATTCATTAGAACAACAATTAAGAAGACAAGTAGAAAAAACACAATCACGAATAATACAAGACCACCAAGACCAAACCCAATTAAATGAATTTATTAACAAAAAATTAAATGAAATAAAAACATAAAAAAATATAATATATAATATATAATGAAAGCAATACAAAATTATTATTATTTGTATATTAATAGTGACGATAATAATATAGGTGCTACTAACTGTAAAAATATAAATTTTAATATGGATAGTATCCTTCAATCTGCTCCAAATCGGCAATACATAGAAAATCAAGCATATTGTTATGTAAGGTTATGTTATTTTGCTATGGATATTTCACCTGACGATACAAATATAGGAACAACGACTACAATACAATTAAGAGTTGGAGGAACAATATTTCCTAATACATTTGAAACTTCACCACTATCAGCAAATAATCAATTTAATTTAGGTTCTTCTAATATATTAGGTATAATACCAAGTGGAAGGCAAGACGCAACAGATTTCAATAATATATATTTATATTCTAATCAATATTATGATAATACTTATGTTGTAATGGGAAATATATTTAAAGGTCAATTAAATTTACAATTAACAGACCAAGACGGAACATTATTAGCAGATACATTAACTAATAATAAAAGTTATAATATAAAACTAGAATTATATTTCCCTGAGGACGATAATTTTAATATTGATAATAATATAAACAAATTAATTAATTAAACTTTTTAGAAAAAAGTTTTATCAAAAATATAATTAAATAATTAATTAAATACTAATTAAAATTTAATTTAAATTTTTTTTTATATTTATATAATATACAAATATGGAACCTGATAACTCTACTACTCCAATAGAAATGCGATTATCGGACGTGCCTGGTATGCCTTCACCTGAAATGGAACTAACTTATGTTACTGCTATTCCTATGAATGGTTCTGTTTTCACCCAATCACAGGAAGTTCGCGTTGGTCTCAACGTGCCTACAGATTGTTTTGTTGATTTAAAACGTGCTTATTTAAAATATAAATTAAAAAATACAGGAGCAGGAACAGTCAGTCTTGACCCTCTTATTGGTGGTGTTAGTGTAATTGATAATTGGAGAGTAATTGGAGGAACAGGAGCATTACTTGAAGAAGTAATCCACTATAATGCTATGTATGCTGCTATGAATGCTAATAAAAATGTCGACGTAATTTCAACTATTCACCATTTATATGAAGGTGCTGGTCGTAATCCTGCTATTGGAATAACCCTTAATGCTAATCCAACAGACGCACAGATTACTAATAGTGGATTAACTACACTATCAACTACTCACGAAAGGGTTATTACTCACCGTCCTCAGTCTGCCTTCTTCAATGCTGATAGGTATATGCCATTAGGATTCACCCAAGGTTTGACATATTTAAGTATGACTATGTGTCAAAATGAAACATTTGCTCTTGTTACTAATGAAGATACTGCTAATGCCTCTTCCTTCTCTATTAGTGAAGTAGAACTTCATTTACCAATTTTAAAACCTGGTCCTGAATTTGCTGCTATGTTCCGTTCTGCTATGTCTAGTGGTGTTCCAATTCAGATTCATAGTGTAGGTATTCAGAATACTCAACAGTCTATTCCACTAGATAGTTCAGGTGAGCAAACCTTAACCTTCTCTACTCGTAAAAGGAGTGTTAAATCACTAATGAATGTAATTCGTAAAAATGCTGATATTACAAATAAACATAGAAACAGTGTATCAGGATTTGTTAATGCTGGCATTACAGAGTATAATTATTCTGTAGGAGGTATGCGTATTCCTGCCCAAAGATTAAAGGTAAATGCTGTTGCTAATGGTAAGGACGCAGGTGAATTACTTGCTCAACAGCAATTAGCACTTGGTCATTATAGCAGTGACCTACGAGGTATTTGTTCTCAAACAAGAGGCGTAGGAACAAAAACTGGTGGTGAAGAAACATACTTAGTTACTCTTGAAAATGCGGCAGGAGCAATTCAGTCTAAATGTCAGTTCTCTCTTGACCTTGAAAGTTATAATGCCGCATTTGCTGGAAAGAACTTAGCAGGACAAGGATTACCTCTTGTATTCCACGCAAATGTATTAGCAACAGGAGCACAGGACGTTTCAGCACTATTATGTGATTTATATTGTATTCACGACGTTGTATTTGTCCTTGACGGTATGACAGGTGTAATTACAGCAAACTCTTAGATATATAAAAATTAAATAATATAATAATATATGAAGAAGAAAAAAAAACTTACAATGAAATACATACTTCAAGAAATAGAAATAGCAAATATAATATTAGACGAGATAGATAAGACAAATGGAGGTAATCCTGAGGTAAAAAAAGAAGCAAAAAAAAATTATTTTATTGCTGAATTAAAACCATTAATTGAAGTATATAAAACTAAATAAATTTTATTCTTGTGCTACGATTGATACAACATTATTTTTTAACCATTGAGGTCTAACAATTTGAGATAAGTAATAAGTTTGAAGAGGTGTTAAATGAAATTTATTATCAAATACATACATTTTTTCTTGTTTATCTATCCAAAAATAAAATCCACCTGATTTAATTATTTTCATATGAAATGAGAAATGTTCTTCATTAGCAATTTTTTGTGATTTAGTAATCATATTTTATATGGTGTTATAGATATAGAATTCAGAAATCAATTTTAAAAATTTATTATCGTAGTAAATAAAACAACCCATTATCAACTAATAAAAAAATTTAAATAAATTTAATATAATCTACTAATTATTTTTTTTTAATTCAAAATAAATCAAAATCCAATTCATTAATTTGTTCTTCTGTATATTTTGGAGATTGATATACTCGTTCAACAAATGTATTACTCTCCTCAGGAATACAATAATAAGTTTCTACATATACTAAATTATCTATATCAATATCGTCAAAATATATTTCAAAATTACCTAAATTATGTTTCATAGTATGTATATCGTCCAAATCATAATGATAATTGTAATTATAATCTAAACTATCACAATCTTGACTAATTGTTGCGATTTTTAATTCAAAATAAGGCATATTCATATTATAGTCCCTATAAATATCTGTATCAATATCAATTGAAAAATCTTCTTGTTTATCACGAGACATATTTTGTATGGTGTTATAGATATAGAATTCAGAAATCAATTTTAAAAATTTATTATCGTAGTAAATAAAACAACCCATTATCAACCAATAAAAAAATTAAAATCTCAAAATCTCAGCGTAAAATTTCAAATCAGGAAAATTTAAATTTATTTTTTTTTTTTAATATATGTTATGGAACTCTTAATTTGTTTTTCAATCTCCTTATAAGAATGATATTTAAATAAATATGTATATCCAGTAACCATAAAATTTAAGGCGAATGCTTGACGATTTATTATATCACCGTCACTACCTTCAATATTGTCTCCATTAATAGTAACTAAATAATAATCTTTTTTTTTATATGGGAATTTTTTAATATTATGTTCATATAAGATTAGTTTTTGTTGATTGAATACTTCTAATTGTTGTAAAAATTCCTTATTATTCATAACCATATATTTATTGTCTGTATTATGGTTAAATAATATATCTTCATTTCTATGTGAATAAGATACAAAATTTTTCATTTCTTGCTTCCAAATTTTTTGTTCTTCTGCTTTAATCATAAACGTAGGCATTATAGTTTGCTTGTTGTTATAGATATAGAATAGCAAAATCAATTTTAAAATTCTCAAAAACTATAAACTATAAATAAATAAAAAAAAAAAAATATATTTTTTCTAGATTGAAGTTTGAACCACTGAGATTCTGAGATTCTGAGATTTCTAATAGAATTACTACTTCTCTTAATAAAATCCCTACATATAGTTTCTCAAACAAAAATGAGATTTTGAGATTT
>Ga0222715_10005126_pt1 | contig 11229 bp, 13 predicted proteins | sample C33_9DmetaG_FD_165056 | JGI IMG/M metagenome (GOLD analysis project Ga0222715, IMG submission 165056) | Estuarine water microbial communities from San Francisco Bay, California, United States - C33_9D | ecosystem: Environmental > Aquatic > Marine > Unclassified | place: USA: California... | reverse complement strand
TTTAACGGCGTATCCTTATGATAAAAAATAGTAAGAGGCACTTGTTCTTGATCATGAGCACTTACTAGTACTCGTTTGCAAACATAATTATTTTTTTCATAACCTGATGGAATTTCTTGAGTTTTTCTTAGAATTTTTTTTCTCAGCTTGCAGTTATAATCATAAATGGTTGCAGGGGTGATCGGTGAACTGTAAGAGATTCTAATTAAATCAGTTTCAAACTCATATTGTCCCGAAAGAGACAATTCATATGTTTCATCATCAAATTTAATTAAATGCTCCTCAAAATTTTCTAAATTTTTAATTAAAATTTCATTTAAACCATCTACCCTTTGAAATAAAATGAACCAATTTTTAAGAACTGTAAAATCAAGTAGTAAACGTTTGGGGTCATATTTAATGTAATCATTCCAATTATTAATATCGTCAACAGCTGCAGTTGAGACTTTAAAATTTTTACACTCGCTTAAATTATTAAGAATATAAAAAATTTCATTAGCATGATCAATTTCATATTCTTCTCCATCTTTTCTTTTTTTAAAGCATTTAATATTTTTAAAATCATTTATTTGACTAAACCAATACTCAGATGTTTGATGATCACCCGCTCTAATTAAAAGATAATCTTTACTTTGGCTTAATGAAGGAGAGCAAAAGTATGCAGCATCTTCTTCTTTGTATATGAGTTGATCATTAGAAGGATCAGAACCTATTTCGTGCGCAAAAATTTTATTGGGCCTATGATTGTTGTCTAAAACGGTATAGAAAATTATTTTATTATTTGGGTGCCAGATAATCTCACCGGTTGTATTTTCAATTTTTTTGGTAATAATTTTTTTTGTATCTATCTCTTCAATACTTAAATCATAATGTTCACTTCCATTTGTATCGACGTTATAAGCTAAATATTTGTGATTATGGCTATGACTAACAGAACCCAAATTAAAAAATTTAAAGTCTTTAGATTTTAGATTTGCATCTAAAATCACTTCTTCTTTATTATTGCCATCTATTCTTAAAAATTGAGGATACTCTGAGTTTTCTAAATATTTACTATAATAACTGAAAATACCATCTTTTATAGGAACGGAAGAATCTTTGTCTTTTATTCTTCCTTTAAGTTCATTAAAAATTTTATTCTTTAGTTTATCCAGATCTTTTAACTGATCAGATTTATAAAGATTTTCTTCTTCAATATATTTTAAAACTTCTCCATTCAGCTTTGAAGGATCTTTAAGTACATTTTGCCAATCTTTTTGTTTAATCCAGGCATAATCATCGATCAACTCATCACCATGAAGATTTATCACCTTTTTTTCTTTTCTTAATTTAGGTACTAATTTCATAAATGAATTTGATTATTTTAAGCTTAGTTATATTTCTTATCTTATATGGTGTCCTTTGGCTAATTTCCAATATGGATAAAAAAACTTTTTCAGGAATGTTTAAGTTTGGAATTATTCTTATTTCAGTAACCGCAATTATCCTATTAATTTTAGCTGGCAGATATTTACTTTCTTTGCCCTTTTTTGCTGTTATTGGAACAGCGCTCAAACGAAGTGTGTTTAATTTTGTAAACCTTGTTTACCTTTATCGATTAGTTTCTGTAATTTTAAAAGTTAAAAAAAATAGATCAAATGGTACTTTTACTACCTCAATAAGCGAAGTGAATGAGGCGTATAAAGTTCTAGGATTGGAGCGAAATTGTTCAAGGCAAGGAATTATAAATGCACATAAAAAAAAAATAAAGCAAGCACACCCCGATAAATCCGGTAGCAATGAATTAGCTAGCAAAATTAACAGAGCAAGAGATATACTTCTTGAGATACATAAGTGAAACTGACTAAATTTATACTTGGTATTTTAGATTATTTTTTTATTAAGAATAAAATTATCGGTTTTATTCTTGTGTTACCTGTAATACTTATTATTAGTTTGGTTCTGTATTTAATATGAGATTTCTTATTATTTTTATTACATTATTTGTAAGTGGAATTTATATATTCGCAGAATTTATAGCGGATGATATTGCAAAAAATATTATTGAAAATAAAGCAACAGAAGCTGCACAACGAGAAGTTAAGATAGAAAATTTAAAAATAGACTTTTTAAAAGAACAAATAAATTTAAAAAATATTAGTATTAAAAATAATGATGGTTTTCCAGGTGAATTATTAAAGATCAAAGATATTCAAATTTTTATCAATCTAAAGTCACTTACAAGTGAGACGGTGGAATTAAAGTCAGTTGATATTATGGATATCAACTTTGAGTATAAAGTATCCATCCGAAATGGACAGATCGTGGATAATTTATCTTTAATTAATCAAGCTTTAAAACAACAAAGGAATTTAGGCCGTGAAGTTAACAAAAATGAAAAAACTTATACTCAAAAAGATAGAGACAAAAATTTTATTATTAAAAAGTTAACTTTTAAAAATGCATATGCACAAGTAGTTTCAGATGATTTAAAAGTTAATACAAATACAAGATTAAGTGATATGGAGTTTTTGAATGTTGGTAATTCCAAAAATGCTAATCATTTCAAAGATGTTGCGGCAATGATATTGACTAATATTATAACAAAAGTACAAAATGATGTTTTGAAACAAAAGGTTAAACAAAAATTTGAAAAAAAAATAAAAAATTTACAAAAAGATATTTTAAATGAACTGTTAAAAGGAAATGAAAAAGATTTATTTAAAAAATTTGATAAACTTTTTAAATAAAGATAACAAATATTTATGAAAATTAAAAAAAATAAATTTAAAGAAAATATTACCAATAAAAAAAAACAAATAGGAATTTGGAGCTGCTTATCTAGTAATACAATAGCCGAGATTATTTCAGTTACGGGTTTTGACTGGTCTGTTATTGATATGGAGCATTCTCCAAATGATATTCAAGAAGTGTTAACGCAATTACAAATCATGGAAGGTTATGATACCGAGCCTGTAGTTCGTGTTCCTTGGAATGAGCCTATCATGGTAAAAAGAGTTTTGGATATGGGTGCACAAACTATTCTTTATCCTTTTGTTCAAAGTGTTGAAGAAGCAAAAGCTGCTGTTGAAGCTACAAGGTATCCACCAAAAGGAATTAGAGGAATCATGTCAGCGGCTCGAATGAATCGATACGGTCATGTTGAAAATTATTATTTAGAAGCTGAAAAAGAACTTTGCGTTCTTATTCAGTGTGAAACTAAAGAGGCAATAAAAAATATTCCTGAAATTGCTAAAGTCGAAGGTATTGATGGGATTTTTATAGGACCTAGTGACTTATCAGGTTCAATAGGAAAAATTGGCCAATTTGAAGATCAAGAAGTCCAGGATCTTATTTACGAAGGTCTAGAACTATCAACTAAAGCTGGAAAGCCTGCTGGAATATTAACTGGAAAAAAAGATTATGCAAAAAAATACGTCGAAGCTGGATATACTTTTGTCGCGATTAATAGTGACACCAATCTTTTTGCTAGAAGTGCTGAAAATTTATTAAAAGAATTTAAATAATTCATGCAAATTAAAATGTTTTCTGACACCATTTGTGGCTGGTGTTATATTGGTAAAGAGAGATTAAATCAGGCATTAGAACAACTTAATATTTCACCATCTATAGTTACGAATTTGCCTTTTCAATTAAATCCATCAATGCCAAAGGATGGAATGGAACGTATTAATTATGTTAAATCAAAATTTGGAAGTATTGAGAATGCAAAGCCCATGTACGACAATATGATTATGCAAGGAGAGCAAGAAAATTTACAAATTAAGTTGGATAAGATCAAAAGAACTCCAAATACTGTTAAATCACATTTATTGGTAGATCTTGCAAGAAAGTATAAAGTTGAAAATAATGTTATTGTTGATTTGTTTGAAAGTTATTTTACAAAAGCAAAAGATATAGGTGACGAGGATGTTCTAATGTTCATTGCAAAAAAAAATAAATTATCCACTGATGAAGTTAAAGAATATTTAAATAATGAAGAGAATATTAAAAAAATTAATAAAATGGATGATGTGGCAAGAGAAATAGGAATTAAAGGTGTTCCGTTTTATATTTTTAACGATCAATTATCTATTTCAGGAGCTCAGTCTGTTGATCATTTAATTGAAGCAATAAAAAATTCTAATGTCTAGAAAAAATAAAAAGAAAAAAATTAAAAAAAGAAAACCAAAGTTTAAAAAAAAACCACTCAAAATTAAAAAGAAAAATAATTTTAAAAAGAAAAAAAAATCTTTAAAATTAAAACAAAAAAAAAAAAAGAAATTAAAAAAAAATAAAGTTAAAAAGCAAAAAAAGTTTAAAAAAACATCAAAGATCAAGAAAAAAAAACTCAAGAAGAAAAAAATCAAAAAAATAAAAACTATTAAAAAACCGCTTTTTTTTGAAAAGTTAAAAGAAAAAGTTTATGAATATTTGAGACGTCTCAAAATAAAATTTCTTATCTATTTAGAAAAATTAAAAATTAAACAAACCAAGAAGGATTTGCAAAACCTTGAAAAACTTTTGAAACAAGAGCAGAAATTTACAGAAAAAAAAGAACGAGATCGTAACAAATTTAGACTTCAACTTATCAAAGATATAAAGTTTGAAGAGCGAAAGAAAATTTATCAGCTCAAAGATCATTTGTGGAAAGTTGGAGATCGATTTGCCGTAATACGTCAAAAATATCAAGAATATCGTCAAAAAATAAGGGAAAAACAACTTGAAGAATTAGACGTTAGAAGAAAAAGTAGAGAGGAAGCAAGGGCAATCTTAGAGGCAGAGAAAGCTGAAAATGCTCTTAAACAACAATTAGTTGAGCGATTAGAAAGATTTTCAAGGAATATGAAATCAATTGTTTTTCAAATTAACAAAAGATATATTACTAAAAAAAGATCACCTTTAAGATTTATAGATAATATTTCAGAGAGCGGGGAATGTTTAATTCGAAATGATGATGCTCCTACGGATAAAGATTATTTAATATTATTATATGTTGAAGGTGAAGATATAACTCAACGTCTGAAAAATCCGATTTGCTTAGATGATAAGACTGATATTGCAAATGCTAAAAACTTTCAGCCCAGAGATATTTTTGAAGCTTCCGATTATATTATTGATCGTTTAGCGGTTATGTTTGATAAAGAGAGAAAATTAAAAAAATAAATTATCGAACTGTTGTTTTTACAGTCCCCAAGGATTTAATTTGACCTTCGAATAAACCTTTTTTAAGTATTGGAACAACACCAACTGTTGAACCAGTAAATACATAGAAATTTTTATTTATAGTAACTTTATCTTTTCTTGCTCGATTGACCAACCAAACAAGTGATTTTAATGGGCTGTCATAAACAGCTTTTGTATTACCATTAACGGTTTGACCACTTTTTTTATTCATAAGGGTAGTTGCTAAGTTATTAAATTTTAATTTTTTATATTTTTGTTTTTTTCCAATAATAAATTTTACATTACAACCAAAGTCAGCAGTTAAATCTCCAAGACAAGACACACCTTTTTTTCTTTGCCTGTATCCAACTAATTCAATACATGGCCCCATTCCATCGATATAACGGCCAATATTCTTTTCGGTAATTTTTGATTTTACCTCTAAAACATTTTTTTTTATAAAATAAAATACTTCAAGTTCAATTCCAAAAGTATTTTTCGACAGTTTCACTTTAGAATTAGTTTTAACAAGATTTTTTTTAAAAATAGAAGCGTAGAAAGGTTCTTTTTCTTTCCATTTTTTCAGCATTGCTTTTCCAGTTCCACCGGCTTTAAATCCAATTACTGGACTTTTGATTAATTTTTCTGCTGCAACTCTTAATAAATTTGCATTTTTTGTATTCTTGCAAAATTTCGAAGGTAGAGGAGCTATAAGCGTGTTGGTATTAAATGCTTTTGCTAATTTTTTAGAAAGTGTTGTTATTTCTTTTTGCATTGAGCGATATGTTTAAGCTTGATTAAAATTTAAATCAATTATTTTTTTAATTTAGATTTCCCCTTTTTACTTAGTTTAACTTTTTTATTAAATTTTTTATCTTTTCTTGATTTTCCTGAGTAACGCTTACTCATCAATCTCTAAAATTGGTAAATTCAACAGGTTGTCCAATATCAACGTTTTTTATAAATTGCATTACTTCTTGAAGATCATCTTTTTTTTTGCCGTCTGCACGGAGTTCGTCACCTTGTATTTTAACCTGAACTTTAATTTTAGTTTTTTTAATTTCTGCAATAATTTTTTTAGCAGACTCTTGTGATATTCCTTCTTTAATTTTTATAATTTGCCTTTTGGAGGACCCAGATGCCTCAACAGCTGTTTGAATATCAAAAATTCTTGGATCAATTTTTCTTTTAACCAAATGACCTTTTAATAAATCATTAACTTGTTTTAATTTTAAATCATCAGGAGCAACAACTGTTATCGTATTTTCTTTCTGGTTTGCCTCAATGACAATGTGCAAACCTTTAAAATCAAAACGTGTTGATATTTCACGATTACAATTCGAAATCGCATTTGTTAATTCTTGCTGATTTACTTTGCTAATGACATCAAATGAAGGCATATGGACTTATAATATAATATAACTATATAAAAAATACATTATGAAAAAACAATACGATTTCATTGTTATTGGCGCTGGTTCTGGAGGTGTACGTTTTGCAAGATTAATGGCTAGTACAGGTAAAAAAGTTTGTATTTTAGAAAACAGTCGTGTTGGTGGTACTTGTGTAATAAGAGGATGTGTACCTAAAAAATTATATGTTTATGCCTCCAACTTTAATGATCAGATACTTGATGCCAAGACTTATGGTTGGAACGTTGGAAAATCAGACCATAGCTGGAAAACTTTAGCACAAAAAAAAAATAAAGAAATCTCAAGATTAAATAAAATTTATATTAAAAATTTAACTAAAGCTGGCGTAGAAATAGTTCAAGATCATGGATCATTCATTTCTTCCAAACACGTTCAATTAAAAAAAAATAAAAAAATTATTTCTGCAAAAAAAATAGTTATAGCTACAGGTTCAAAGCCAAATTATCCTAATATTCCAGGTTCAAAAATAGGCATCAGTTCGGACCAATTTTTTGAATTAAAAAAATTACCCAAAAATATATCAATCGTTGGCAGTGGTTATATTGCTTTAGAATTTGCCTTTTTACTTAAAAATTTAAATTATGAAGTAAATTTAATCATTAGAAAAAAAACTGTTCTTAACGAATTTGACCAAGACATTGGAGAGCGTATTTTGCAGTATGCAATAAAAAAGGGAATAAAAGTTTTTAAACAAACCTCATTAAAAGAGATTAAAAAATCTGGAAAGAAAATTAGTGTTATTACTAATAAAAAAATAATCAAAACAAATTTATTAATTTATGCAATCGGTAGGTCGCCAAACGTAGATAGTTTAAACCTAGAAAATACAAAAATAAAATTAGATAAAAAGGGGGCAATTAAAGTAAATCACAATTCAAGATCAAATGATCAGCATATTTATGCCATTGGCGATGTAACTAATCGAAAAAATTTAACACCTGTTGCCATTAGAGAAGCAATGATTTTATTCGATCATGTAAGGGGAAAAAAACCTAATTTAAAATTAGATTATAATAAAGTCGCATCCGCAATCTTTACTCAGCCAGAAGTTGGATCAATAGGTTATGGAGAAAATGATCTAATTCAACTAAAGAAAAAATACAAAGTTTTAACTGCTGAGTTTGGCCCTCTTAAGTACTCTTTTATGAAAAGCAAAAAAAGCAAAGTGTTTATTAAAGTTATGTATGAACCAAAATCTGAAAAAGTTTTAGGGTTAATTTATATTGGAGAGAGTGCAGCTGAAATTATTCAATCTTTAGCAATTGCTTTTCAAAAAGGACTGTTTCTTAATGATTTAAAACAGACTGTTCCTGTTCATCCTACATCATCAGAAGAATTAGTTACGATTTTTTAATTTTCTAAAACTTTTTTACAAGTCTCATGAAGAATGGAATGTAAATTAATTAATTGTTCAAAATTATGATTATACCCTCCACCAAGAACACCGCATAAAGGTATATTTTTCTTAAAAAAATTATTAATGACCAACTCTTCTCTTTTTTTTATACCGGTCTCAGTAATATTTAATTTTCCTAATCTATCTTCAAAATGGACATCTACTCCAGCGACATAGAAAACAAAATCAAATTGAAAATCTTTAATTCTTTGAAGTAATAGATTTACAATATTTAGATATTTTTCATCTTCAATTCCATCTTCAAGCTCAATATCAATATTACTATTTTGTTTTTTTGATGGATAATTTTTTTTAGAATGAATACTTACAGTAAAAATATTGTCATCATTTTCGAAAATTTTAGCAGTCCCATCTCCCTGGTGTACATCTAAATCTAAAATTAAAATTTTTTTAAATTTAAATTTTTTTTTTAAATAACTAGCGGCAACAGCAACGTCATTAAAAACACAATAACCATTACCCTCGTTTGAAAATGCATGATGAGAGCCGCCTGCAGTATTGCATGCCAGTTTATATTTTACTGCAAGTTTAGAAGCAAGTACTGTTCCACCTGTTGCAACAAAAGATCTTCTCCTAACACTTTTGATTAATGGGAATCCAAGTTTTCTAATTTCATCTTTATCTAATGATAAATTGTTAATTTTATTAATATATTCTTCACTATGAACATTTAATAAAGTTTTTTTAGAAACTTCGCTAGGTTGAAAAGTATTTTGTGTTGTCGCTATATTTTTTTTTTGAAGTAACTTTATTAATTCACCAAATTTTTTAATAGGAAAACGATGATCATCTCCTATTTGAGCAACATAATCAGGATGGTTAACAATTGGTAACATTATAACTTTGCTTCATTTATTAAGTGATCCGCAAAAGCAAAAGATGCTGACCAAGCAGGACTGATAGCATTAAGGATGTGAGTTGTATTTTTTTGATTAATGACAACAAAATCATTAACAAGATTTTTACTTTGAGGATCAAAAATTTGAGAACGTATACCTACTTTTTGATCAGATAATTCAAGATCATTTGGATTAATATTACAAAACATTTTTTTTATTTGATTAAAAAAACCACGCTTAGTTAACAAAGATAATTCTTGTAGTGCTAGAGTACGTAGTTTGTTTTCATTTAAAATGATTTTTTTACCAAAATTAAAAATTAAATTCATGCTTTCTTTAAAATTATCTCCCAAAATTCCATTATATTGTTCACGTCCAAATACCGGTGTTGAGCTTGGACCAATATAAAAATCTCCGAATCGATTATGCGAAGAATGTAAACCTAAAAAAGGATATCTAAGGTCTGGAATGGGATAAACTAAATGATTAAGTCTAAAATTTTTGTTTTTAATTTTCCAATATTTTCCTTTAAAAGGTAAGAAGCTATAACGAAATTCTAAATTAGAATTTTTAGCAACTTCATCTGCAAATAAACCTGCACAATTAAAAATATGTCCTGCCTCAATAGTATTATTTTTAGTAAATAATTTTTGTTCATTAATTTTTAAAATCTTAGAATTATAATTAATTTCAACATTCATCTTTCTCAAATTTTCAATTAATGATCTTGAAACCTCTTTGGGATCTGAAACTGAAGTAAAAGGTACATACAAACCATATTCAAATTGACAATTTGTATTCGGCTCCATTCGTTTTATTTCTTCATTTTTGATTTTATTAATTTCAACGTTATTCTTTTTGGCTCTTTCAAATAAATTTTCTAGATTTGAATTAGAATATTCCGAAGTTGGAAGAAGTATCTTACCACACTCATTAATCCAAAGATTTTCAGATTTAATATATTCTTTAAGTTCTTTAACACCCTTAACGCAAAGATCTGCCCTTAAAGATCCCGGCTCATAATAAATCCCGCTATGAAGAACACCGCTATTTCTTCCTGAACCGTGAGAGATAGAATTTGATTCTTTTTCGAATATAGCAATCTTAGAATTATTAAATTTTTGCTTTAATTTAAAAGCAAGTGTTAATCCAATAATTCCACTACCAATAATCGTAAAATCGTATTTCATTCGTTTTTAAAAAATATAAAATAAAATTATGAATATTTTTATAAAATTAACAATACTCTCGTCATTATTCTTTACCAGTCAATGTGCCTACGTTGATAAAGAAATCTCTAAATCTCAAGAAAAAGAAAAAACAATACTTGAACAATATCTTGGAAAAAAGAGCTCATCACTAAAAGAGCGACTAGGCGAACCTACAAATATTATTTTTAAATCTCCTTATAAAATTTATGTTTATAAAAAAAGCCAATTAATTATAACTTGTGAGAGAAAATTTTATATCAATCCAAAAAAAGATATTGTTGAAAAATTCGACAGTCAAAATTGTATCAATAAGTGATTAACAGATCATATTTAAATACAGTTGAAGAAGTTGCTGATAAAATTATTGGTTTAAGAGAGAAAAGAAAAAAAATTTTTTGTTTAATCTCTGGTCCTCAAGGATCAGGCAAAACTACATTCTCATCTCATGTAAAAAATTTTTTAAAAAAAAATAAGCTAAAGGTGTTAGTATTATCTATTGATAATTTTTATTTAGGAAAAAAAGATAGGAAAAATTTATCAAATAAAATCTCAAATTTATTTTTAACTAGGGGAGTACCCGGTACCCATAACTTAAAATTATTAAAAGAAGTTGTTCAAAAATTTAAATCCAACAAAATAGGAAAGTTTAAATTACCTTTATTTTCAAAAGGTCACGATGATATTCTAAAATCAAAGTTTATAAATTTAAATTTTCCATACGATATTTTTATTTTAGAAGGATGGTGTGTTGGGTATCAGGGTAGTTCAATCACAAGATTGAAAAAACCTGTTAATCAAATGGAAAGATTATTAGATAAAAATTTAAAGTGGAGAAATCATGTAAATAAGGTGAGTAAGAAATATGCATCTTTAATTTATAAAAAATCTGACTTTTCAATCTTTTTAAAAATACCTTCATTTAATCAAGTCTTTTATTGGAGAAAAAAACAAGAGCAGCAAATACCAAAGAAACTAAGAATGAATAATTATCAGTTAAAGAAATTTATAAGTTTCTATCAAAGAATTACGATGGATTTATTAAAAGATTATAAAAAATATTTTAACAGTTTTATACCGATAGACTCTAGACATAATTTTGGAAGATACAAAGTGTTGAAATGAAAAAGGTTAAAATTTTAGATGATAGCCAAAATGAAATTGAGGTGGATATAAAATCTTTTTAT
>Ga0222715_10005124_pt1 | contig 11232 bp, 5 predicted proteins | sample C33_9DmetaG_FD_165056 | JGI IMG/M metagenome (GOLD analysis project Ga0222715, IMG submission 165056) | Estuarine water microbial communities from San Francisco Bay, California, United States - C33_9D | ecosystem: Environmental > Aquatic > Marine > Unclassified | place: USA: California... | reverse complement strand
TAACCACGGTGGGGTTTCTGGATATGTTGTGGATGATTGCATAACACCAACACCATCTATAACCCCATCTATAACACCATCTATAACACCGTCTATTTCAGTAACTCCGACTAACTCAATAACACCAACACCGTCGATAACTCCAAGTACAAGTACTCAAGTACCGTGGATACCGGACTCAACATTATCACCTGTCGCGTGGATTGATGCAGGAGATACAGGTAGTTATAATACTTCGGGGTCTATATTGTCATCAGTAACGGACAAGGCAGGAACTTATACAATGAGTATTGGTGGTAATCCTACAGTAATTACTAATGGTCTCAACAGTCTAAATGTATTTGATTTTGATGGTAGTAATGAATATCTACAAAGTACATTATATAGACCACAAGTATCATCTGGTAATCATTGGGCTGTTGGTGTATTTTTAGCGGATTTTGTTGACGGAGACAAAGATAGTTTTTGGTCTTATGAAACAGATGGTTCACCTAAAAGAGATTATGCAATTTCATCAGGTGGTGGTGGTTCAAACACTTGGCCTGGTGAACTTGACTTAGATGGATTATCAAGTAATAGAATTAGTACTACTATTGGTAATTTACAAACTTGGAATCTGCAAAGCGTCTCTATGGATAACTGGGTTATAGTTTCTTGTTGGTTTAATAAGACAGGAAATCAAATTGGAAATAGATTAAATGGTAGTAATTCGTTTACTCCTGTTAATGACTATGATAATAGTTTACAAACTAATCAAGAATTAAGGTTAATGAGAAATAGAGCGTCTCAGGAGTTGGACGGTCGTTTAGCTGAATTTATAGCGTACTCAACAATTCCTGGTACAGGAGGAACTGATTTAACACAATTAGAAAAGGCTGAGGGATATTTAGCATGGAAATGGGGATTAGTAAATAAATTACCGTCAAACCACCCATATAAAAACTCACCACCAACAATATAAAATAATAATATTTATAAAAAATATCTATATGTCATACACACAAAAAATTAAAGACAAAATAAAAGAATTAGCGGATAATTCCTCTGAAGATTGCACATCTATTAGTTATGGGTTTAAAGAATCGGACGGAAAATTAACAAAAGAAAAATCTATAATTTTTAGTTTTAAGAAAAAAAAGAAATTAAGCGAACTAACTTCTGAGGAAATAATACCACAAAATATTAAAATAGGTGGCGAGGTAATAAAAACCGATGTTCAAGAAGGAACTAATGAATTTGCGGCATATGAGGCTTGCCCAAGTAACTTTTATTTTTGGAGCTCGAATAACGTTCTAAATCCGACAGGTGCAACAACTCCGATTCAACAAAACACTATCAGACCTATAATGGGGGGTCTACAAATTAGAAATCAAACCAAATCATGGGTAGGTACTATGGGATTTATCGCAGTAGATAAAGATACAGATTCTTTGGTTGGGGTTACAAATGCCCATGTTATGACTGAAATATTTTTTGAAGCGAACCAACCAAGTAGAGGTGTTGAAAATGTATTTGGGGATGATATGGGTCAACCTAGTTCATCAGTTTCTCAACAAGTTGGTGTGACTAAAAAATACATACCGGTTAAAAGTAACTCTTTAGGTGGTATAAATTACGTCGACGGAGCGTTATTTACGTTAGATTCGTCAGTTGTTGATTCAAATGAGTCTTATAAATATTATGGGTTAAGTTTTTCGGGAGCACCTACATTTGCAACAACATCTGAAATTGATGACTTAATAAATAATGAATGGGACTTTTTTAGCGTGGGTAGAACGACAGGAGCTAAAGGAGAGGGGGATACTAAGTTAAGATTTTTGTCGATTGGAACCGTTTATGTTAATAATAAATTAAACAGTACCACACAATCTAATTGTAGATATGACGAGTGTATTTCATATATTGCTAGTGCGTCAACAACAACTAATGGTAATTCATGTTATTACCCTATTAATTCAGGTGATTCCGGTTCCGCTCTTTTAGCAAATATAAATGGAGAAATAAAAATAATAGGTCTTTGTTTTGCGGGTTCTACTTCAGGAAGTCCTGACGGATATTTTACGGTTGGTAGAGCTTGTAGGATTGATAAAGTTGCGGAACAACTAAATATCGAGCCCTTTACCGGACAAACAGTTAATTATAGTAATACTTTAAATCCTCAGATTCATTATGAAATAGGATTTTCTAGTTTAAGTGCAACAACAATAGGTGAAAACAAATTTTTTCAGATGGGTACTATAAACTAATCTATAATTATGTATTTATAAGATAACCGTAAAATGGCAACATTCGCTAGAATATTATTAACAAGTACTAATTTAACTGGAGTAACTAATACGTTTACAGTTGAATTAAAAGATTGCTCTTCTCCCACTTATACAACCATATCTACAGGGTTGACTTACGACTCTTTCCCTTATTTAGTTAATTTAGACGAAACGTTCGGGAGTATAAGTTGTTATGATTTTAAAGTTTCGGAATCTATATCAGGTTTAATCTGTAGCGGTCAAACGTTATTACCAAGCCCAACACCCACTGTAACTGTAACACCATCGATAACAGTAACACCAGGACTTTCACCCACATCTACACCATCGGTAACCGCGACTCCATCGATAACCGCAACTCCAGGACTTTCACCCACATCCACACCATCGATAACCGCGACTCCATCGATAACCGCGACTCCATCGATAACAGCAACTCCATCGATAACCGCGACTCCATCGGTAACCGCGACTCCATCGATAACGCCCTCATCTTCAGTAATACCTTTTAATATTGGTATTGGTGTTGTTTACGAAAGTGGTTCAACAGTATGTAATTACACCGCAACATCAAATGTGGCGGCATCTACTAATACTACAGTAAGCTTTACCAATAGACTTGAAAGGACTAATAGTACCTTTGTAGAAATTAGTGTGTCAGTAACTATTAATCAAGGTCAAACTTCAGGAACCGCAACCATAACTGAAAACTCTTTATCGTATACCGATGTATTAGGTACATATAGTGAATTTAAAGATTTCTCATCCACGGGAGAGTTGGTTGATTCGTACACAGTAAATTCAGTTACCTTTACCGGTAAAAATAGCCCTATATGGCAAACTTACCGTTTTATTGCCTGTTGTAAAGATACCTCACCCCAATACGTGGTAGGTCAAATTGATGCATCAGCCCTCGGAGTTAATGGATGGGTTACTAATGGTAATGCAATATATTATAACGGTAATTGTTATGTTCCGTTTAGTACAGGGTCTGGAAGTCCATACATAGGTGACCTATGGGGACCTAGATTTAAATCATGTAAAGCTAGTGATTGTGCGTGTCCGACACCAACACCAACAACGACTCCCTCAATAACTACAACCCCCTCAATAACTCCATCAACATCTAACCCTGAGTGTGTCGATTTAGATTGTGATGTAGCAGTAACACCTAACCCATCAGTTACGCCAACTCAAACACCAATAACCCCATTAGGTTGTGATGTAGCAGTAACACCTAACCCATCAGTTACGCCAACTCAAACACCAATAACTCCATTAGGTTGTGATGTGGCAATAACACCTAACCCATCAGTTACGCCAACTCAAACACCAATAACTCCATTAAATTGCGATGTTAACACAAATTAAACATAAATAATATTTATAAAAAAAAGTAAAATGGCCTATATTTCAGTAAACTTAACACCATCAGACCCTCAACCGGGTGATTATTCGCTTTATATTTCTGATTGCACACCCGGTAGTCCTCAACAATTAATTGCAACAAACTTAACTAACCCTACAGACTTTCCTTACTATTTTGAGACCACACAGTTTTCAGGTACCTCAGGTTCGACGTGTATCTCATATGAATTAATAGATACGATAACAAGTTGTTCTTGTAATGGTGATGTTAATTTAGTTACTCCGACACCGACAGTGTCATTTACACCGACACCAACCCCTACGTTAACACCTCTATCTGGTGTCATACCTCGTTTAACAGTAAATAATGTTTTTGAATCATCAGGAGGGGGGACAACAACAACTACTAACGTTAATATATTTTCTAATATATTAGTTGATGTTAACACTACAATCTCTTTTGATTTAAAATTAAAAGATGACGTGGGGTCGACTACCACTCAAAGTGGTTCAATATCTATCACCGCTAGAGAGTCACTAGGTACAACTGAATTAACATTTAGTATACCCTTTGCCAATTTACAACAAGGTTATTATGAGTTTGAAAACATTGTATGTTCAGACGCTAATGCGATAATTAACGTAAATTCTAATCCACTATATTTAAATAATACTTTTCCACCCCCTCAATACACTACACATGAATGGATTAATTGTTGTAATCCTGAAGATACTATATTAGCCAGAGTTTTATTAACTCAAACTCAAACGGGAGGTTGGGTATTTAATGGTAATGCGGTCACACATAATGGGACTTGTTGGGTTAGTAATGGACCAGTATCGGGTCAACAAGTACCATTAATTTTTAACGGACCATCAGCTCAAAGCTGTCAAACCTCGACATGTACTAATTTATGTTCAAACGTACCAAATAATAAGTTTGCTGCATATGCAAAATCTTGTTGTCCCCCATATGATGTTACTGTAGTGACCTTTGCTATGGACTATTTACCTGAAAATGGAACTATAGTATTTTTTGATGGGGTAATGTATGATGGAAACGCTCAGATTGACCCTGGTTGTTATACTTTACTTGGAGTAAATAGTTTAAATGCAAGTGATGTAATCCACTCAGTATCGAGCACACATCCGTCATGTCTAAGTTGTTTTAATTATAATCAAAATACCCTTGACCCATGTGTTCAAACAAACAATTTATTTAGGGCTGAAAATTGTTGCAATATCGGAGAACAAATAACGGTACAATTACTTTTAAATACTACACCTATATTATCTCTTAACCCTGGATTTTTCTATAACGGTAATTGTTATAGACTTCTTTACATGGAACAAAATCAAAATAGTCCCTCAGTTGTAATTAGTCAAAACAGTTTTGTGTTTAACAACATTTGTGGTGAACAGTTATGTCCTGATTGCCCAACACCAACACCTACACCCACACCAAGTACAACTCCCGATTCATGGACTATCGTAACTAACCTATTGACACTGGAAGGTTGTTGTGATGGAATTACCTATACCGCAAATACCACATTAAACATATCTTCAAACGTTAATGACTACGTATATTTAATTAATGGTAACTCACCTTATAATAGTAGTTTTACTTCTGGATGTTACAAAATACTCTCATCGTCGGCACAAACAGGGTCTTCACAAGGGACTATTACCGAAAATTATGGGTCAGTAAGTTGTACTTCATGTACAAATAACCACCCTTGCTTACAAAAATATACAGGTTGTTCCGAAGAATGTACGGTAGTTTCTTACCCATATGATACAGTACCCTTCAATTACCAAGGAATCGACTATGAAATACCTACAGTCATACAAGAACCTGCCCATTTAGCTCCTTTAGCAAATGAAAATAGTATTGTGACTGATTCCGCAATGTTTGCAACCTTAATTTATTATGAGGGAGGCACATGTGATAATATTGAATATTTTTGTGATACGTTTCTGAATGATGACGGTCAAATAACAACCGCAGACCTATTGATAATGTTAGGTACTTTTGGAGAACTGTCTTCATATATTCAAGAACAAATAACATGTCCTTCGGTGTATACTCAAGGTCTTAATCCAACACTAAATGGTATTTACTACGTTACTCAAGAAGAAAATTGTTATGAGTATGTGGGGGAGGTTAACAGCGTAGACCAACCAGTCATTAACTTTAGTATTGATACCGTATACACAGGATGTACCGAATGTATTGAAGATTCGATTCCTACACCCACACCTACACCTACAATAACACCCACAATAACACCAACACCAACAATAACACCATCTATAACCTCAACTGTAACACCATCTATAACTGTAACACCTAGTTCGACACCTTCACAATTTATTTATAAAGTATTATTAAGTGGATGTTGCGATAATGATACATATTTGGACCATGTTCAGTTTACTAATCAAATAACTCAAATAAATGATACTTTTTATTTTGGTGGTGACGGGACTCAAAACATATTACCACAATGTTATACGGTGATAAACTCTGTATTAGACAATACTTTAACACCTTCTTTCACAATAGATAATAGTACCGGATTTGATAACTGTTCTTCATGTTTAGCATCAAACCCATGTACTTCATTATATCGAGCTAAGTCTTGTTGTACAGATGGAGTTGAAGATTTATTTGTTACAGTAGTGGGAGACCAACCTATTTTAGGATTTCATGGGTTCTCATATTTAGGAAATTGTTTTGTATTCGTTGAAGGTCAAGGTAGTGGAAGCGGTAGTATTACAGTAAATTCAGACAACTTTTTAGAAAATATATGTACTGACTTGTTATTAAACCCCCAACAATGTGACCCATGTCCATCAGTCACTCCTAGTGTGACACCATCGGTAACTATGACACCATCGGTAACTATGACACCATCGGTAACTATGACACCATCGGTAACTATAACCGCAACACCGTCAGTGACTCCAACCTCTTCAGAACCGCTACCCATTGTTTATTACGAAGTACTTCCGTGTTGTTCATCAGTTAGTGATGACACTGACGGGTATGTTTTGGGTGTTATTTTTAATGGTACCATCACATCTCTTAATATTGGTGACGTATTTGTTTGGAATTATCTCAACCCTGGAGACCCCATATCGTGGAGGGTAGTCGGAGCTTCATCTTCGGAAAATGTCCCATATTTTTATTTAGACGACGAAGATATATTTCAGGGAGGTGTAAATAATTGTTTCGATGCCGCTAATGCATTCGATATATATTGTCAACAGAATGGTTATTTTACTGGGTGTACAACAGGAAACGTATATTTTTTATATGATTTAAATTCTACAGGTACAATAGGTATCATACCTCAATACGGTGAATCGGCCACCTATTATTTTGAGGGAATACAAGACGAGTTATCAGTAAATGGGGATTGCTATCTTAACTTTGTTCCTGAACCCATTTCAGGTGGGTGGAATGATGTAACAATGTTAGGTCCCGATTTAGGACAAGTTTTAGCTTACCCCTTAGGATGTGAAAATTGTCCATCAAATACACCGACACCAACACCATCAATAACACCTACTCTCACACCTACCATTACTCCTACCATTACTCCAACACCTTCGGTTACATCATCACCTATACCTGAAGCTATACAGTGTGGAGACTTTATTAATATCGGTGATAGTAGTTTTAGTGAGGTTTTAAACCCTGATGGAACTATACAATCATATCCAACGAATAGTACGATTATAAACGCGACACTTAATTTATCATCTTGTGCTGGTACTGTAAAATTCTCGATATATACACAGACTATACCGGACAGGATTGTAGTTAAAAACAGTTCAGATGAGGTTGTTATTGATACTTTATATATAGGTACTCCGTATACGGAGAGTACTGTTAATAATATTGTGGGAGATAGTCCGTTTGAAAGTAACGTATTTACGTGGAATAACAATACTGAACAGTTAGAGTTTACTAACTCTGAATCTGTCGAAGTTACGGTGACCGACTTCCCCATCCATTCAGATTCTGGTAATTTCACATATCCATTATATACTAATGTATGGGACGATAATGGAGTTTCTAGATATGGAGCAAAAGGACAAATAGGCGGTACTTTAGAATATGTTAATAATGTGGGCTCTCCCGTATCTCCACTATCTTGTTACTCGCCGGTGGGGGGTGTTAACACTTATGCTGGTTGTGGTGGTACAACAAATAAAAGTAGAGTATTCTCTTTTGTTAAACCCCAAGGGGAGTCAGTTTATAATTTAACAGTTTACGGAGTAACGTGGGGAGGGTCCCCAACTGCGTTCAGAGTGACTTTATTAGATTGTCCATCTTGTTAATATGGAATTTTTTATAAATAAAGGTAGTGAGTCTCCCATCCTAATTATGGAAATAGTTCAGGATGGGAGAACTGACTCGTATCAGAAATTTAATGAAGAGCTAGTAAACTCAGTTATAAGGTTTTCAATGAAAAGGGAGTCGGATGGTTTGGAAAAGATTATAATGAATAACGCATATATAACTGAAAAGTTATTAATAAATCCTGACACCCCAAGAGAATATTACATTTATTATAAGTGGTCAGAAAGGGATACCAATCAAAAAGGTAGGTATATTGGAGAATTTTCAATAACCACTAAGGAGGGTATTTTAATCGCGCCAATCCGAGAACCTCTTTTTATTAATGTTATTTGACAAACTTTAAATTGTAGACTATGTTTGTAACAAATACCAAGAGAAATCACGTCAAAGCGATGTGAGAATAATATCTCAGGTGAAAAGTTAAAAATTATGGTCTCACAAGAAGAAATTGAACAGTTCCTCCACGGAGAGGATGAAGAAAAATATATCGTAGCATTAGAATACGACTACCGTTCGAATAAGATTTTTAAGGTTATTCAACACCCTACGAACGGAAAACAGATAAAGACGGATTCTTTTATTCCGTTCGCTTGGGTGGGTGATTTAAAAGGTAAAAACTTTTATAATGGCTCTAAACATGCTCAAAAACAGGCAATGTCCGAACATGGGATATTGATTGAAACTCTTTCTACCCATGGGGACGAAAGGATGGAGCAGGGTTTAAAGTATATGGTTAAGACCACTAAAACATATTCTAACCTTGTAAACTTTTTTAAAAATGGAGGATTAAACCCTTGGGATAGAGAGAATACAAATGCGATTGCAATACTTTCACCTGTAGAACAATATCTTTGTCAGAAACAAAAAAGATTGTTTAAGGGGTTTGATGAGTATGATGAAGTACATCGTTTTGTATTTGACATCGAGACCACAGGTTTGGACGCAAATACTGAAAAAATATTCCTAATCGGTATGAAAGATAATAGGGGTTATGAAAAGGTGATATCGGCACAAAATGAAGAAGAGGAAAAGGAGATGATTGTCGAATTTTTTAATGCCATTAATTATCTAAAACCGACATTGGTCGGTGGATATAACTCAGCGTTTTTCGATTTTCCTTTTATTTTAACAAGAGCGGAAATGTTGGGTTTGGATATAGGAAAAATTGCTAAGACCCTTAACCCCGAAAAAAAACTTAGACAAAAGCAAGGGATGTTGAAGCTTGCAAATGAGATGGAAGATTATACTCAGACCATGATGTGGGGTTATAATATTGTTGACATCGCACATGCTGTTAGGAGGGCTCAGGCAATTAACTCAGACATAAAGAGTTGGGGACTTAAGTACATCACCCAATTTATCGGAGCTGAAAAGAAAAATCGTGTATACGTCAAAGGAGATAAGATTGGAAAAATATATTTCGATAATAAGGATTACTACTTCAACCCTAAAACTGGAGGATATAAAGAAGTAGGTTCTCCAGGTACAGAAAATCTTATGGAAAGGTTTCCTGGTCACTATGAAGAAGTAAATGGTGAATACCTCATCGAGAGATACCTATATGACGATATATGGGAAACCATGGTTGTCGATGAGGAATTCAATCAAGCTAACTTCCTTCTCGCTAAACTTGTACCCACAACCTATGAACGACTTTCTACTATGGGTACCGCAACACTGTGGAAAATGATTATGATGTCATGGTCATACAAACACGGTCTCGCAATACCTAAGAAAGGGGAGAAGAGGTCGTTTACAGGGGGTCTCTCACGACTTTTACAGGTCGGGTACTCCACTGATGTACTTAAGCTCGACTACTCGTCTCTATACCCCTCTATTCAACTCGTACACGATGTATTCCCTAAGTGTGATGTAACAGGTGCAATGAAGAGTATGTTGAAGTACTTCCGTGATACTCGTATTAAATATAAGAAGTTAGCCGCGGACCACTACACTACAGACCCTAAACTATCTTCACAGTATAATCGAAAACAACTTCCGATTAAAATTTTCATTAACGCATTCTTCGGGTCTCTGTCTGCACCTCACGTATTTCCGTGGGGAGATATGGATATGGGGGAACAGATTACGTGTACAGGTAGACAATACCTTAGACAGATGATTATGTGGTTTATGGAACGTGGATATGAACCATTAGTTATGGATACTGATGGTGTTAACTTCGCAGTCCCTGACGGTCGAGATGACCATAAATACGTAGGTAAAGGTTTAAACGGTCTTGTGCAAGAGGGTAAAGAGTATTCGGGTTCAGAGGCTGATGTTGCGGAATATAATGATATATTTATGAGGGGTGAAATGGGTCTTGATACCGACGGACAATGGCCGGCAACTATTAATGTTGCTCGTAAAAACTACGCACTTCTTACCGATAAAGGTAAAGTAAAACTAACAGGTAACACTATTAAGTCTAAGAAACTACAAACGTATGTTGCCGAGTTTTTGGACTCAGGATTACGTATGTTGTTAGATGGTAAAGGTCAAGAATTCTTAGACTCATATTATGATTATGTCGGTAAGTTATATAATCGTGAAATCCCTATATCTAAAATTGCGAATAAAGCTCGTGTAAAACAGTCTATAGAAGAATATAAAGTTCATATCACGAAAAGAACTAAGTCGGGGTCTTTTATGTCTAGACAAGCACATATGGAATTAGCAATGGCAAATAACTTAAGTGTCGGTTTGGGTGATACCATATACTATGTTAATAACGGTACTAGAAAATCTCACGGTGATGTACAAAAGAAAAAAGATGAGGTTGTTATTAATTGTTATCATGTTGATGAAAAAGATATGGAGAATAACCCTAATAAGTTGGGTGAGTATAACGTTCCTCGTTATGTTACCGCTTTTAATAAAAGAATTGAACCATTATTGGTTGTGTTTTCTCCTGAAATACGAGATGAGATTTTAGTAGAGAATCCTGATGATAGACCATTATTTACAAAGACTCAAACTAAATTAGGTAGAGGGTACCCAAGAAAAGATGGGGACCAAGATACATTAGATGAGGTACTTACCCTATCTGACACTGAGAAAGTGTTTTGGGACAGTGTGGGTATCAACCCTTTCTATATGTATTTAGAAGGTACTGAAGAACTAGTCAACACCAATTATGTCGAGAAAAATAAAATTCTTATGAATTCTTTAAACCATCAGACGACATAATAAACCATCCGTCCCTTAGAAACCTAAGTTCTA
>Ga0222715_10005119_pt1 | contig 11239 bp, 11 predicted proteins | sample C33_9DmetaG_FD_165056 | JGI IMG/M metagenome (GOLD analysis project Ga0222715, IMG submission 165056) | Estuarine water microbial communities from San Francisco Bay, California, United States - C33_9D | ecosystem: Environmental > Aquatic > Marine > Unclassified | place: USA: California... | reverse complement strand
TTGATGACATGAAATATAAAGAAAAAGACCTGCGTTGGATACTAGATCAAAAGTCTACTGCCAAAGAAAACTGCGTTATTGACGATGAAGAACTTGCACACGCTAATGATATTATTAAAGAACAACGTAATCAGTTTGAAGGTTGGACTTGTAATGCAGGATTAGAAAGTTTGATGATAAACTGGGATGGAGAAGTGCATCGAGCTACATGCAGAGTAGGAGGGAGCTTGGGAAATATATATGATGGTTCATTTGAACCTCCAGAAGAAGCAATTATTTGTACACGCAAATGGTGTACTTGTGCTGCTGACATTCCACTAACAAAGGTTTTAAATGCTACAGACTAGTGCAATAAATCTAACAGGCCCTGAACGCTTAATGGTTACATGGGACACAGGACGCAGATGCAACTTTGATTGTTCATACTGCGAAATAAGTCGTCACGACAATGTAAGTTCTCCACACAGTTATGAAGAACTACTAAAAACTTTTGAATTTATAAAAGAGTATACTAGCATATACACTGATTTAGTCAACATAAATTTTACAGGTGGAGAACCTACTGTTAATCCTGCATTTTGGGAACTAGCAGAACACATTAAAAATACTGAAACACGCTTTAGACTTAGTTTAACTACAAACGGTGCCTGGCATCCTAAGAACACTGATCGTATTGCAGAGCTATTTGATGGTGTAACTGTAAGTTACCATACAGAAGGACATGCTAGACTAAAGAAACAAACATTTGACAATATCAAACTACTACATAAAGCAGACATTTGGTTGCAAGTTAACGTAATGTTGCACACAGACAACTGGCGAGAAGGTGTAAGTATCTGTGAAAAATTAAAAATAAGAGGAATAAGGCATAATCCTCGTCCTATAGGTGACGGAAACATTGAACGCAAGGGATGGTTTGTTGATTCTGATGGAAGTTTGCGTAGAACAACACACGATTATACAGACGAACAACAAGAATGGTTTTATAATTATACTAATTCACCAAAACCCAGTGAAGGGACCAAAGCAGGAACAGAACTAGGACGTAAATGTTGTGGTGGACGTTGTATACAAGGCAAAGTAAACGATAAATGGCAACCTGTTGAGCTAGTTGATACACACTTTAAAGGATGGTTTTGCAGCGTAAACAAGTACTTTTTACACATCGATCAACACACGGGCAATGTGTATCACCATCAGACTTGTCAAGCACTACACGACGGTCTTAGAGGCCCTGTAGGCACCCTTAAAGACACTGATAGTATACTTGCTTATGCAAATGCAAACAAAGATCGTACTATTGTTTGCCCTAATGAACGCTGTGGTTGTGGAATGTGTGTGCCTAAAGCTAAAGAGTTATCCGACTATACAACTATACTCGCTAAAAATCTGTAAAAAATCTTTTTGTCTGCGTTTGTCGTATTCTGTTATAAACAGTTTAAAGTCTTCTAATTGTTTTGTCGTAGACGGCTTGTCAAACTCTGCTAATACAAAATCAAAACGCTGAACTGTTTCACTATTAAAATATTTTTTAATTTTTTTACGACTCTGTTCTAGTATTGGTCTCCACACTTTCGGTGCTAGTGATACATGTAAGAAGTCAGGGTGTCTTACGTAACTCACACTTAGATGTATTCTTTTGTGTTGCTTCTTTAGGTCTATTATATCATCTAAAAATCTATCAAAACTTGTAATGCTTAATAAATTATAGGCACACATAAAGTTTAATCTTATGTTAGGCATTGCATTAAGCATATAACGGCAGTTATCTAACCAATGCAAATATTTTAAACCATCTCGAGTATATTCTGCACGTTCTCCATGACTTTCTCCACTGGTTGCTATTTCAATCTTTTTAACATTAGGTTGTACTGCTCTTAATTTTTCAACAAAGCTAACAACCATGTCTTTTGGAGCACCAAGATTTGTATTAATAATTAGATGTAATTTCTTATTAGGATTTTCTATTATATAGTTAAGTAGTTTGTCCGTGTGTCTACTAAACATAGGTTCTCCACCTGTTAGGCGTAATGTATGCAAACCATTATACATAGTTGGTAAGTATTTCCAAAAGGCTTCTATGTAAGGGTTGTGTTCTCTGTCCAGTATTTGTGGTTCTATTATCCTGTTATATTCTTTTGATGTAGGATACGCTCCTAAATTTGATACTTCGCTAGTCCATAAACTGCTGAACTGTGGTCCGCAATATGCACATCTAAAGTTGCACACATTTGAAAAACTAACTTCAAGCATTGTAGGATCATATCTATCAGTGGCAATAATATCTTTACGGTATGGCCAACTGTCACGCTTCTTGCTCATAAGAACACGATCACTATATTTTTCTGTTTCTTCTATACGCCAACAGTAGTCACACTCGCTAGGACGTTTTCCAGCAAGCATTTGATTTCTAACACTGCGTTTGTATGAGCTATTGTGCAATGCACTAGGATCTGCTTGTACTTCTTCAACAGGAACAACGTGTGGATCAGGATGATGACAACTGTGATTCTTTCCTATGCCCAAATGCATTGTGCTGTTGGTCCACTTTGCTAAACATAGACTTTCGCCTAGTTTATTTTTTACATACCAATTAAACATATCTTGTCATTATACTTTCGTAGTCTGTTTTGTGTAATGCTTTAGGGGCACAGATGCCGCACCAACATCTAGATTTTTTACAAATAATAGTATTAGTGCCTTGTTCTATTCTATCCAATAGTTCTTTTGTATTTTTAAGATTTCCTATAGGACCAACTTTCCCATCAAAATTCATTCTACAATCTTTATTAGTAAATATCTCTCCAGTGGTTTGTCTGATGTACAAAAAGAATTTATCTACACTACAGTTCCAACCTTTAAATCTGTTATCTACAAATTTAGTGCAACCTGAATTTGTACACAATGTTTGGCCGCCACAGCAAGCTCTTCCTTCTGCACTTAGATTTACACCTTGTGTTACTATTGCTGTTGCAGTTTGCAATAAACTAGCAGGACGTTTTCCTGTTATAAATTCTGCTTGTTCTGGTGTGTAATTAAAACGCCAGTCAAACCAATCGTGATCAATTTGACGAGTTTCATATCGCATGTTATGTTTTTTACAAAACTCTATCATGTCAATACAAACGTCCCAATGTTTAGGATGCATCATTATACTAACATGAAAATTTTTATTTCTTTCTTTAAGGTGTAATAAATTATCTTTTACTTGTTTACGTTGTTTTGATAATGCTTCTGCATGAAAACTAACAGTAAAGTAATCTAACATGTCAACTACTCGTTTCCATAAACGTTTTCCGACTACTGCATTTGTAATAGTTCCAATATAAAATTGCCAATCAACTTGCTTCTTTTTTTGTCCTGCATACTTTAGTATTTTTAATATATCAGGATGGAATAAACTTTCTCCGCCTAATATATTTAAACTTGCTTGTTGTAATGCCTTAGGACGAGTTTTAAATTGTACACTAACATAGTCTACAATAAAATCAAGAGTGTGTAGACTGTCTTCAAGAGACGGATGAGGTATTTTATTGTTATGTCCATCGCCACAGTAACTACAGTCAAGATTACACTTCAAAGTGCTTTCCCATTCTATGTGAAAGTAATTAGGTTCTAATGTGTCTATAAAATTTTCTTTGTGCATGATGCTTCTTCACTACAACCACAAATGTCCTGTGTACATTTTACAGGCATAATTTTAGGATTGTATTTCTGTATAAAATCTTTACTGTATAAGTTATGATGAACTTTGTCACCATATAATATTTGTTGACAGTTACCACTAATTTGTCCGCTACTAAAAATTTTTATAAAATCAACACCAATATTACAGGTCCAATCTTTAAAATAATTTAGTTTATTTCTTATTACCCAATTATCATCTTTTACTATAAACGGTCTAAATCCTTGCTTGTATACTGCAATAAGTGTCTCCGGCTTTCTAACATTTTTTTCATACCATTCTTTGTTAGGATAACGCTTTATTGGATCTTGAAAATAGTCAAGTTGTGTATCTGTATATCTATGTTCGCCAGAAAAATGTACAAGTTTAGCAATTATAGTCCATTCATATTTAGAATTAGCTTTTAGATATTCGATGTTTTCTTTGCACTTGTCAAACTCTAAAGGATCCATAAGAACATCTGCGTTTACCATAACATTGTTCTCATATAAAATATCACACACTTCTCTAATATGATCTAATTTTGCAAATTCATTGTGTACACTTATACCAACTATATCAAAGTTATGTGCTTCACGTTTCCACCAACTTATGCTTTTACTACCGTTTGAACTTATTTCGATTCGTGTATCAAACTTTTCTTTTAAGTATGTACACAGTTCAGGCAAGCCTTTCCACAGTGTAGGTTCACCTCCAACAAAGAATATTTCGCTTTTAGGTTTACCATTGTTGCGATAATGTTCTAATAGGTGTCCTAGATTCTGTTTGACTATGTCAATATCAGGCCAAGGTTGGTCGCCTTCATTACTACCCGGAAAACAGTAGTAGCATTTGTGGTTGCAGAGATTGCCCAGCATATATTCTATGCGTAGTGTATCTTGTGCTTGATTATTTTGTAATTTTATAATCATAACAAGTGTGCTAACTCTGGAAAAATTTTTGCTGCACACAAACCTCTAATAGCATCTAGTTTACTTGTATATTCTTTAAAGCCCGGAAGTAGATGACTGTTATCTTGTGCGTCCATGTGATTAAGAACTGCTTCCCAGCGTTTCCAACCATATGGATTGTGTTTCCAAAAATCGTCATCCTGTCTGTAGTTATTCCACAGCCAATCTTTAAAGTCCATAAAACGTTCACGTACTTCTTGCTTATCTTCTAATGGTAGAATCTGTATGCTTAAAAACGTAGGAATGTATAATAAGTGCATGTTGACTAAACCACCACCCATTTGTGTGCCGCCAGGAACAGTACCTACATTTAGTTTTTTAAAGCCACTATCTAGTTTCCACTTCATAAAGTCTGGCAAATGTTTTACATTGAATATCTGTATTGCTGTTGCTAAACTTGTTTGTATGTTGTCTGGGGTGTTATCAAGCATATGTAAAGTTTTTTCTACAGTTTCAAAGTCTGTAGGGAAACGTATATACTCGTCACGTTCGTGACTTGCATCCATACTAATAGCAAACTTAACTTTTCTAAACTTGCTCCACAGTTCAATCAAATCATCGTCAACTAGCAATCCGTTAGAGTTATAACGTAACAGTATCTTGTCTTGATAACCTTGACGTACTATTTCTTCAATAAACTGTTTGTGTTCACGTATCATCAACGGTTCGCCGCCAGCAAAATAAACTTGTCTTAGGTTAGGAATCTGTGCATTCATTTCCTCCCAAAAAGTTTCTTTTTCGTGCCACTTGTTGTTAAATTCTTTTTTATCCCACTGCATCTGTTGTTTAACAGAGTTGTCTTCAAGTTGTGGAAATAGTTTTTGCCAGTCTGCTACCCACTTTGAACTATCATGAGGACTACACATTACACACTTAATATTACAAGTATGTCCTAGTCGCAAGTCTAAGTATTTTAAGTTTTCTGGAACGGTTCCATCTTCTTGTGTTTGGCGTATTAGCTCTGGAATATCTACGCCGTCCTCGTACCAAGTACCGCTTTCCCATACACGTTTACTTGCTACACCTTTAGATTCTTCTTCAAAGCATTTGCGACAACTAGCAGGTATTTCACCTTTGATCATAGTTGTACGTACACTTTTCATGTACTCGTTATTCCACGCTTCCATAGGTGTTTCACGGCCAAAGTTTGCAGGCTTGCCGTGTTCCATTTTAACAAGTCCTACTTCGTGATCTTCTCCTGCACCACTTGCGTTTGCACTACAGCATAAACGCATATCGCCGTTAGGTCTTGTAGCAAAGTGTATCCAAGGTAATACACAAAAAGTAGGCGTACCTGACTGTTGTTCTATAATACGCTGATACTTTCCTAGTTGTGTATCTTCTGGGTGATACCAGTACTTACTTGACATTATTCTTTTCCTTGGCCCAGCTTCGTTCTTGACACCAGAAACACTCTCCGCATTCTGGTACTTCTTGGCCAGGTTGGTAATTTGTATAATCTAAACTGTTAAAGTCACCTTCGCAACTACGTGTAATATCTAAAAGGTCTAGTATATTATGTTTTACATATTGTGCAATGATTACATCTTTTTCTGTATATAAGAATGGATGACACACAGTTACACCGTTGTGAAGTTTAACTAGTTCGTTAGGATCTTCAACTTTAATATTACGATCAGGCATGCCTTTTGTAATTGTAGGATCACTTGGATTTTTACTTTTTGCAGCATACCATGCATCTAAATTTTCTGTTGCTGCAATCCATTCGGCATGAGTTCTAACAATAATTTGATCGCCACTGCGAGCTCTGCCGTCAAAATCAATTATGTTTGCACCTTTGTCACTGTACTCTAATTCAGGTGGAATAAAGTTTTCATGTCGTAGAAATTTTATATTAGGAAATCTATTTACAAGCCAAGTAAACACTTTAATACTATCATAACGTTGCCACGGTCTAGTTTTCCACATACGCACATGACTAAGAACATGCACTGTTGTATCTTGTGTTATTTCAGAACATACTAGATATGCAAGTAATGCACTGTCTGCACCACCACTTACACTTACACCAATATTTTTCCAGTTAGGGTCAAAATGTATCATAGTTCTATTTTCTCTATAAACTGATCTTTAGGTTTGCTAAGTTTGTTTACTCCGCAAGTCCTTGCACAAGTAATTAGTTTTTTTTCGTTCCAATACTTGTTCCATACGGTTTGCCAAGATGTTGAGTTGATTATGTCTTTAACAGATCGTTCTAATGCATTAGTATTTCCTAGATCACTAATAAGGTCTTGATATTGAGAATGCATTTTTTGTCTAATATACTTTACATTATCGTCTTGTTTTGTATAATTGTAAGGTATACTTGACAAAAAGCAACAGGGCATAACTTTTTTATATGCGTCTATATAAACTTCTTTTGTTTGTACAACATAACAATCAATCTCACTAGCATCAACAATATCTTGATAATTGTCAACAACGTCTTGTGTAATTAGATTAATTTTACTTCCTGTGGGTGGTTCTAAATAATAAGATACGTCACCGTATCTATCAAGCACTTCGAACTTTTCAGTAGCAACAAATCTTGCACTGTCTTTGTATGTAAATCTAGCAAAGCCTAATTCTTTTGCTCTGCGTTCTGCTTCTTCTAATTGATGTTCGTTGTGTTTAAATTTTATAAATGCCCATTCAGCTGTTCCGCCAGCATTTATAAATGCTTTGGCATTTCTTATTACTGTTTCATATTTTGTACCAATACGATAAAGACTGTGTGTATCTTCTAAGCCATCAATAGCAAATATAACATTATGTGCAGGCGGTAATGCAAAACGTAATTCTTCCCACCATTCGGGAGATCTAGCACCGCCATTTGTATGTATACGAATATATAAATTAGAATTAGTTTGCTTGCTGTAACGACACATTTCTATTAGGTCATTATTAATGATAGGATCACCAAAGTTACCACAAAAATAAAATCCGTCTACTTGTTGTAAAACTTCTTCGTTTAAAATGTCTTTAAAATCTTGTGTTGTCCAGTCTTGATTTTTGATAAGAGGATTTTCTAAGCCACCATGCACATTTCTACTACACATCGGACAACTTGCTTGACACCGATTGGTAATTTCTAAATGTATACTTTTTAGTCTTTCAAACTTAAACATTTTTCTTTTTGCCAATTAACATATAACGTGTATAGTCAGGTGTTTCATATTTGCCGGCCCAAAGTACATTTATATGAGACATTTTTATAAAATCATCTAAATCTGTTGCACAATTAATATGTTCTTCTAGTTCAAAATAATTATTGCTTTGTAATACAATTAATGCTTCGTTAGGTACTAAATTCAACCAACGGTTATATGCACCATTTGTAAGATGTTCACAACTAGTGTTAATAACAATATCACCGTTAGATTCATACTCGCTCATATCAGCGGTAACTGCTGTAAAACGTCCTTCTATTTCTTGTCGCTTGTTTACTGTGCTTGCAATTTCTTGACATTTAGGGTCAATGTCTACACTAGTAATATGTTTGATTGGTATTCCAGTGTTAAACAGAATACTTGATAGTACTCCGTTCCAACCACCAAAGATTTCAACTCGTGCAGACTTGTGCCAAGTGCCGCACATTTCTTCTAAACGTTCCGCAAGCCATACTTTACTTCGAATTTGTCCTTTCCAAAAACTTTCAAGTGTGCGATAGCGATCATCGCTGTTGCGAACAGCATCCATCCAAAACATTACATCTTCAAGTTCAACTTTCATACTGTATACTCAAAGTTTTGACACTTGTCGCCTTTGCGTAAGAAACTAGCACCATTACGCAAATGAAACTTTTCTGCCATTTCAGTCAATGGACTTAGTGTACAAAATCTTTTAATATGTGGCTTGTCACGTTTAATAACGTCTGCTGTACTAAAGATAATTTCTCTACCAGCACCTTTATCGTAACTCCACACAGTATAAAACATTGCTGTATCAGGATCAGTTGTGTTGTTTAGTTCTTCTTCAGTAAGGGCAACACCGTTAGTGTATGCAACACACACAACTGCTCTTGCTATGCCAATATCATTTTCTAAGCAATACACTTCTCTGCCATTTGTTATTCTCCAATTCATTGGTAAATGAGGTCGAACTGGATCGTCCTTAACATAACCTAATGTCCAATCATCATTAACTAGTTTTAACATTTTTATATCTCTCTTACTTTTGGAAGTTTAGAATCTGCAGAACTTACACAGGACTGTGTGATGCATTTTCTTGGTTTGTCATATATTGTAAACCCTTCAGTAATTGTACCTAAAGGTTTTTCATGACAAGAGTAGGAACGTTTTACTTCATTTCCTCTCACAACGATTCCTTGGAAGCCTGCATTGCAAGTCCATCCTTGGAATTTATTAAAGCCAAACGCATTAAAACGTTCTGCTTGATCTATTGCGTACTCTACTCCTTTATCGTCGTAGAGTGCGACTTGCGATATTTCTTCGCCTTGCCATTGCTGCGGGAATCCTTCTCGCATGATTTTGATTTGGTCATCAGTGTAACCTCCAACCACTGCTGTGGCGGTATCATTGGACTGTGGCTTGAGAGTAACATTGATACCTCTGGCGGCAAATCGTTCAAGGCGTTCGTAAAGCTCTTGAAACCTTTCTGGAACCATAACTTGATTGATTGTAACAAAGGTTCCTCCTTTCATTAGTTGTAAACACTTGTCTCCAAACTCTTGCTCGTTTGCAAACTCGTCATGAAAACTTGCGGTTACACTTCTACGTTGCAAAGTACTTGTTGCATCTAACCACCTATTCCACCATTTACTGCCTGGGCTTAGATTTGTGGTCATATGTATACTTTGATACTCGGGTGCTGTATCACTACAGTAATACTCTATAAGTTCCCCAAAGTATTTATAAGCAGTGGGTTCGCCACCACTAAAACTAAAATGAAAATTTCTAAATCCGTTTAACTGTGCTTGATATTTTATATTATCAATTGTCTGTGTATAAACGGATAAATCATAATGGTCCGGTTTGTCTGATCTTGCGTAGGGCCAGCAATAGCTACAGTTATAATTGCAAAAACGACCAAGAATCCAACTGACAGTAAATAGGTCCTGTTCCAATAAGGTACGTTGCCCACATTTAATAATCTTTTCAAATGGTATATCAGTAAAAGTTTTCTCATTAATCATCATTAATTATAACATATTTCACTTGCTGTGTCTAGTATTTCCGTAGTATATTACACGATTTTGGCCATTATAATTACGCCAAGGATCAAAAACTGTAACATTTTCAGGTACATCATCTGTATCATGTACTCTTACAAACACACTCGGATCTTTAGATACTATCCAGCCACCTAATTCTTTAACATAGTGTTGTACTAATAAACTGTATGATCCGTCTATATACTCAACACCAGGCTTATAACTATCACTACTAAACTGTACTTTATTACCGTGTTTAAGTATTTCAATAGCCATATTTTTTGCTTGTATTTCTCTAGCATTCATAACAGCATCAAAAATGTCATAGCCTAAATGTAAGTTTTTAGCCATGTATCGTAGTGCAATATTATCTCTAGGATGACATGCACCTCCGTCTCCCATACCTGCTTTCATATAGCTAGGACCCATAATACGCTGTGTGCTTTCTGCTAGTGCTTTAGTAACTACATCAACATTAATGTTGCCTTGCTTTTGTGCAACATCTTGTATCATGTTTACTAGTCCAATCTTTGTACTAATAAATGTATTGTAAAATACTTTAATTGCTTCGCACTCGTCCCACGTACCAATAACATAGCGTGGATCATTTTCCATTACAGTTGTGTAAAAGTCTACTAACTGTTTTGCATCACCAGTTTCACTACCATCTTCTGTACCAATCATAACCATTTCAGGGTTTACCATGTCCCATGCAACAGTGCCCATTGCAATTAAATATGGATTGTAAACAAACCGTGTGTTAGTAACTAACTGTACAAACTCTCTGCGTACAGTTCCAGGAAGTACAGTACTAATAAGAACCAGTAACTGATTTTTTGTCATATGCTTATTAGCTTCTTCTAATACTTCTTTTACAATATCATACTGAAAGTCTTTAGGCTCTAAATGTGCTGTAGGAGCTCTACCATCATAGTCCGGATCGTGAGGAGTAGGTACAGCAACAAATACTATGTCTTTACCTTCTATACATCCTTGTATAGTAGGAAAAACTGTTACATGATTGCTAGATCTTTTAACAATGTCATACCCACTAACACTGTGTCCTTTTTGTGCAACTGCTTCTGCACATGGCAATCCTAGTTTTCCTAAACCAATAAAAGCTATGTTCATGTTCTACCTTCATAAATATCTTAGTTAACTGAGTATTTAATGGATTTTCAATGCAACACCTAACAGACTGGCTTACCAACAACAAATATTTTAGAGAATGTCCAAATGAGATTGGCTGTTTTTACCACTATAAAAAACATATACCTTTACTTAAAAGAGGATCTTATAATAATATAACTGTTTTGTTTGCACACTATTCTTATGATGCTCCGTTTGACACAGACTCTGATGTGCTTGGTACTATAAGACCTTTTTATCTTGACATGTTGCGTCAACGAAAATGTATTTTTATATTAGATG
>Ga0222715_10005117_pt1 | contig 11240 bp, 25 predicted proteins | sample C33_9DmetaG_FD_165056 | JGI IMG/M metagenome (GOLD analysis project Ga0222715, IMG submission 165056) | Estuarine water microbial communities from San Francisco Bay, California, United States - C33_9D | ecosystem: Environmental > Aquatic > Marine > Unclassified | place: USA: California... | reverse complement strand
TGCAGGTGGAGGATATAAGTAATGGCTCTTAAAAAATCTCAGAAGTCTCTTAAGGCTTGGACAAAACAAAAGTGGCGTACTAAGTCGGGCAAGAAGTCCAGTGAGACTGGAGAGAGATACTTACCTGAAAAAGCTATTAAGTCTTTGTCAGCTAAAGAGTATGCTGCTACTACCCGCAAAAAACGCGAAGATACAAAAAAGGGCAAACAACACAGCAAGCAGCCGAAGAAGATTGCCCAAAAAACTCGAAGGCATAGATCTAAAAAGTCCTAGCGTTTAACGCATCTAGTTCGTTTTCGATCTTTTCGTGTAACCCTTCGAAGTTATAAAGAGCCTGCTCAAGAACTGTTGAAATTATTTTTTGTTCTTCAGGCTCTTTAAATATTTTATCTACCTCACTCTTTGGAATCTTGTTTAACTCAGTCATCAAGTTTCCAGAAGCATCAAAGAAAATCCTAAAACCGACAAGGTTCCCTTCCTGTTTATTACTAGCCATTGCGCGTTTCCATTTCAATACGAACAATGTCTAGCCCGTCAAGATAATCTTTAGATTCTATTAATAATTTTAGCTGCGACTCAATAGCCTCGTAGAAAGCATCGTGGTCGTGAAAAGCCATAGGATTACTAATAATAACCTCAACCGCCATTGCGTGTTTCTTTATGTCTGCTTCGTAATAACTTCTCATTGTCTTCAGTATTTGGTTTGGATTCAACATCTTTTTTATCCTTAAAAATTCTATCCCAGTTAGAGTCAAATTTGTTTTTGTTTACTTGGCGGGGGGACGAACCCTTCCCGCCGTGCCATGCACTCATACTATATCTCGCAGTTGTTACCAGTGCAAGCTAAAGTTTGTGAGCCTTCGGTCATATCACTCTCTTCTGTGATGTCCCAAGACATTTCAGTTGGGAAGTTAGCGGCCATTTCTGTATATTCTTCTTTACTGATAGGCTCATACGGTGCTTGTTGATACGTATGCTCAGAGTATGGTAAGAAAGAAATACCGCTAATCTTGTCAAACTTATTATATAGCCACTGGCCTACTTCAAGAAACTCTTCGTCACGATAATAACAAGTCATCGAAGGCTTATGTTCGCACCAAAAGTCTTGGTAGATTTCCCATAGTTCTAACTGCTCCATAGCACCCATCTCAGAGGCCACCACAGCCTTGTCAGGAGACTTAATCGGGAAACTAAATACCTTGGTACTGGGCGACATAACGTCGTCTTCTACGGGTATTCCTGAGGCTTCGAGGACGGTACAGAGTGGGTCTCTTGCATCTGCTCGAACTCGTCTAATGTATTGAGATGAATATCTAGGGTGGATTCCACTCGCACTATCAACAAGTTGACTAACAGTCCCGCTAGGCTTGACAGCAGTAATAGCGGTAGAAGGATTAATGCCAAGTTTTTTAGCCCACTCAGCATTAGTTTTAACTGCTTCTTCACGTAACTCTGTGAGCCATGTTTTAAGTACACCCTTATCTCTCCTTCCCGACAGCGTTAGATGATCCATAATACCTGTCAAGCTAACGCCTAACAAGGCCTCTTCTTCTGTGTTGTTCTGCCACACCTTCCTCAAGTATCTAAAGTTGGTAAGGGTAGCTTGTAAAGTTCCAAGGATAGTCGCAACACGTACTTTCCGTTTGAGGTCTGAGAGACTATCGGACGACCTGACAACAACCTCTGATAGATTACAGAATTGGTAGGGTCGAAGGATAATTTCGGAGCATGGATTAGTTCCAAAGTCATAGGTAGCATCTCGTCGCTCGTTTTTTGCAGCTTGTTTTTGACTTGCAACCCTAGAGAACATTCCTCGTTCCCCAGACCTTGACTCGTATAAACTTTTCCACTCATTTAAAAATGCCTCAAAATCTGGTTTCTCTGTGTAACATGCGCTGTTATTGGCTAGTCCTCGCTGAGGATTGTCTTGCCACCATTGGCCTGACTTAGCTCTTCGGATTCTGTCGTCAGTGAGATTAGATAAACTGATGAGAGCGCTTCGCCTGACTCCTCCCACGACGACGATCTGTGCAATCTTACAGCAGAGATCATGACATTCGATGGAGCTAAGTTTGCGTCCAGCAGCTTCCCGAAAGATCTCAGTGGTGAACTTAAACAAATCGACAAGAGGTTCTGGACCACTTGCTCTACCGCCGAATGTTTTAAGGGCTGCCCCTGCAGGTCGTACTCCAGATACGTCCCACTTTGGAAGTTGGCCCGAATAGAGCAGGCTAACAAGTTCCCTGTAAGCTTTAGCCCAGCCAATCTTACTATCGGCGACATGTATAACGGTGTCTGTGTCATGGAATTCTTCTGCTACCTCCGGTAGTTTGCTAATGTATTGGCGCTCGACACTAAAGCCTACTCCTGTGCCGCACATCAACACGTACATCATTTCATCAAAAGCTTTAGGATGGTCAATCGGCAAATAACTGCAATTGAATCCTGCTACATTGTCACGGTCCAGTGCTTCACCAGCAGTCATCAAAGCTCTCATGCTGGGCATCACGTTCATGTCGTGAATGTCTGCAAAGATACCGTTAGCGTCTTCTAGAGTAAGTTTGCCCTTCTCTACCCAAAAGTTTAAATACCTGTCTATTGTTTCTTCCCAAGTCTCACGTCGCTGTTCCTCTGGTAGGTAACGAGCGTATCGTGACTTGTGTATGTACTGTTGATATGCGTCCATTAATCTTCCTTTTTTTCATCATCGAAGTATCTTTTGCAGAACACTTCCGTTACTTCTTCGTCTGCACAAATCAAAGCACCGTACAAAGGTACGCACTTGTTTTTCACATAAGTGTACGAACCGTAGTCAGCACAGATCCTTGTGTCAGGTTCAATCACACAGCCGGGCACGAGAAGCAGCAGAAGTAGTCTCTTCATTCGTTAAGTTCCTTAATAAGCCTGTCGATGTACCAACGACACTTACGTAGGTCTTCTACGGGCTTACCCTTGTAGTCATAGCGCCAGAGGTACTTCAGTGCGTTACCCTTGAGATAACCGTTGAACTCTTGTTCAGGCATGGACGCTTTGATTGCTTCGATGGCTTCGATTGCTCCCTTGTTGTAGTGGTCAGGTTGCTCCACAGGGTCTACCTGCTTCGGCTTCCTAATAGACAGGTTGTTCAATGCTCTAATTGTGTCCCACTCAGCAGGGGTCGCGTCATCAATACTCATTCTCTTCCTCCTCTAGCTCTTGTTCAAACACGTCTAGTCTGTTGATTAGTTTGTCCTCAAACCTTTCCAGTAACTGCTCTGAGGTTATCTGTAAGGCCTCCAGTAGGTCGTCTGGGTCAAAGGTTTTCAAGAGGCGCTCCTTAACTTCCTCTAGTGTTAGCGACATGGTCAATCAACTCCTGTAGTGTCTCTATAGTATACCATAAAATGTTCTCTTTGTCACACCATTCTGACATAGTCATTTTAGCCCCCTTGCGTATCCTTTTGTTAGGTTGCATCAGTACGAAGACAAGCTCTTGTCCTGCTGGCAGACTATCTCTGATGCTGGTGTACTTCTTGGTGTCTCCGTCTCTAAAGTACCCCTTGCATTCCACGAGAACACCAGAGGCGCTGTGAACAAAATCAGGACGATAACTGCGCTGAATGGTGTAGGGGACGGTGAAGGGCTCATAGTCAAAACCTTTTAGTAATTTAGAAACGTCTTCTTCAAATGTGCTACGAAAGCGTGATTTCTTGGACCTTCGGCTCATTGATAACCTCCGTTAAATATCTTGGACCTGAGGAGTAGGCGAAGGCGCGAACGGTAGGCCAACATACCTTTTTGTAGGAACAGTAGGAGCATCCGACGGCGAGTTTCTGGTTCCCACTCTTTCCATCTGCGATAGTGCCGTAGCATACGTCGGGTGGGGTTGGATGCTCCACTAGCTTTTTTACGTGGTCAATGCGCTCCGATATGTCATAGCTGATTAGGTCATAGACAGGGGCCTGAGTGTCCTCCTGATCGTACATAAGGTACGTCAGGTGTCCATTCTGTTTGTCCATGGCTAACCATCCAAATTTAGTAGCACCCTCTGAATATGCGTATCCTTTAATTTGAGCCACGTAGCCAAATGGGTCGTCATAAGCCAGTGTGCCGTCTTTGAATTTCCTAAACCCATAAGTCGATACAGATTTAACGTCAGTAACAATACCGTTGATTTTACAGTCCATCGAACCTGTAATGCCATTAACTTCACACTTTTTCTGCTCATCCGTTACCTCATGACCTGCGGCTCTAGTTAGGAACAATAGCATTTCCTCAATAAGATGCCCATAGAGGAACTTGACATAGGTGTGACCCTGTATGTCGTCAGACTTCTCTACGTCATTGTAGACATTCCAGAGGTAGCGGTCTTCGCGCCCAATGTTGGACATGCGTAGCTTACGTCCGTCACTTCGCTTCTCACCAAACTCCTTACGCATGAGTTCCTTGACGTTCTCTCCGAATAGCTCAATATGAGCCTCTAGGTCCACGCCTTCTGCTACTTCTTTCGTCTCCATCAGTTTGTAGATGTCAGAGACCAGTGTGTACACGCTCTTCATACGTTTACCTCAGTGAGTTTCTGCCCACGTTGTTCCAACTTTGTATTCTCCGTCAAGGGGACATCGGAGGTTGAACTCCATACCTGCCGCCTTGAGGCACTCCACTGCGAGCCAGCCGTACTTCTCTGCTTGGTCTGCAGCCACCTCCGATTGTACTTCATCATGTATGTTACCTATGAATTTATAGTCAAGTTTCCACTGTCGTGCGTAGTTGTCCAAGATGACCAACGCTTGCTTCATCACGATAGCCCCTGCCGCCTGAAGTAGTGTATTCAATGCAGCATGTTCAGATCGAACTCGAAGTCTGCGTCCATCAAGTCCTGTGAGATAGCCTCTCCCAGATGCTCTAGCAACGCGGTCTCGTAGACTTTCAAGAGAAGGTGTATTTGATAGAAATCGTCGTTTAAGATCTGCGCCGTCCTTTGCGCTTCCTCCAACGATGGTTCCAATTTTTGCATCTCCTGCTCCGTAGAGGAAAGCGTAGATGAAAGTCTTAGCTTGAGGTCTTGTTTCCAGCCCCGCAGCCAGTTGATTTCTTGTGTGTATATCTTCGGTGAGGAGGACATTGGTAAACTCCTTATCGTCCATGTAGTGTGCCAACATTCGTAGCTCAAGACCACTGGCGTCGAAACCTACTAGCTTCTTCCCTTCAGGAACAGTCCAGCAGGAGCGACACTCATGCCCGTAGGGGCTGTGGCTTGCTGGGACCTGAGCCATGTTGGGACTCTGGTGGGTCATGCGTCCAGTGACTGCACCGTTGCTAATGACACGGCCATGAACTCTCCCGTCGTCCTGCACATGTTCTAGCCATGAGTGGACCTGTGCGTATCTCTTTTGTAGCATCAAGTACTCACTAACGGACCTAGCCTCTGGCAGGTCGATGGTGTCTAGAACACCCTCGTCAACGATGGGATTCCCTTTCTCCGTGACTTTCTCAAAGACAACACCAAGCGTCGATAACCGGCGCGCAATCTGTTGCCTAGAACCAACATTGAATACCTCAACTCTGTCCTTAAGTCGCTTACCAGTCTTTTCAGACCACCTTTGATGTACGATGGGAGGAAACTTCTCCTGCAATTCTTCTTCAATTTCATTCATTCTCTCCTTAAATGTTGCTAAAAGATCATAAGATAACCCTTGGTCAAGTAACCATCCATTGCGCTCCTGTTGTTGTACGGCGTACTGCACCTTGTGTTCCAAGTCGATGGACTTCTGGTCAAACCCTGCCATGTCCTTGACTAACTGCTTATGTACAGCCTCTGTGACCTCTGTGTCACGCTCACAGTACTCAATCATAGCAGTAGATAAGCAGGACCAATCGTCGTGGTCACCTTTGGGAAAGCCCAGAAGCTCACCCCAGACCTTCAGGGAGTGTCCGCCGGCACGACTTGGATCATAAAGCCTAGACAGTACCAAAGTGTCCACTATGCGCTCAGGGGCCACAGAAACGCCCCAGAGACGTTTTAGCACTGGGAGGTCATAACCTATCAAGTTGTGGCCTACGACGCTCACAGAGCCTTCTAGAGCCCTTCTGAGAGACTCTGGGTCCTTGTGTACAGTATTTACTCCGTTTTCCCGTGTCACAACGCACCAGATGCGTGTCGGGTTGAGACCGTCGGCTTCCAAGTCAAGATAAATCAAAAGTCGTCCCCTATGTGTGGATTAGCGACTTCCGACAGACGACCGGTGGAACGATCATACGCCAACCAACAGGCAGGTCCGGTTTCTCCGGTATACCTGTTTTTCAACACTCGAACCGTGGTTGTGTTCCGGACATCCTCATTCTCATGTTGCTGGTCTCGTTCCATGCCGATGACAATATCAGAGAGTTGTGCAATCGCTTGGCTACCTCTGAGTTCACCCAAGCTGATCTGAGCGCCGTCCTCATGGGCCTTGCCTTGGGAACGTCTTAGGTGTGAGACTAGGAACAAACAAATACCCGTCTCTGCCACCAGAGTCCGTAGCTTGGTCATGATTTCGTCAATGGCCTTCCGTTCGTCCCCTGACTCCTGAGAACTGACGACGATGGACAGGTGGTCCAGTATGACGTACCGGCAGTCAAGTGCTTTTGCCATGTAGCGAACACGGGCGAGCAGGTTATCAGCCGACGTTGACCCCCAATGGTCAAATAGGTAGTAACGTCCTGTTCCCAGTGTGGTCTCCCAAAACGGTCGAAGTTCGTCCACAGGCGTGTCCTCTTCCAAGTGAAGGGGCCTGTTTGCCGCCACCGACATGATACCAAGCGTTGTTCGGGCCAGATCCTCCTCAAGCGCCAAGACTCCAATATTGCCTTCGCATCGGCGTAGAAGATCATACTCGATTTCTCTGATAAATTGGGACTTTCCCATACCACTGCCGCTAGTGATCGTGACGAGTTCATACGGTCTATGCCCCCTAGTTATATGATTGAGTCCCTCCCATGGATAAGGTATTGACTTTACGTTTCTTTTTTCTACCAGCTTGTCCCATGTGTCAGTACCAGCGACGATACCGTCGGGTCTGTAGACCTTCGCATTCCACCAGTGTTGCGTAAAGTCCTTGACCCTGTTTGCCATGAGCATGTCACTGGCGTCCTTGAGTGGTAGCTTGCAGATCTTGAGTTTGTCAGGACTAAAGAGGTCTTTCACCTGTTCAACTGCTTCTTCTCCTGCCTTGTCATTGTCAAAGCAGAGCACCACTGTGTCGTACCCTTCGAGCCACTCCAGCTGGGCCTTGATCTCCTTGGCGGCGTTACTAGCGCCCGACCGAAGTGAAACCACGTCCCATTGCTTACCGGACATTTCATAGACTGCTAGGGCATCTAACTCTCCCTCAGTAATCGTAATGTAGGTATTCCGGTTGCACTGTTGTTGTCCGAAGAATCCGACGTTGCCTACGTTCCCCATTGACATGAAGCCTTTGGTCTTGACCTCGCGTACCTTTGCCGCGCACAGGTCACCCGTAGACATGTCGTAGTAGGGGTAGTAGTGCTTCTCTATTTCACCTGTGGATGAGTACTCCACGGTGACCCCGTAGCGCCCACAGGTGTCCTGAGATATGCGCCGTTGGGGTATGCTTGAGACCACTCCCTTAAAATTCAGGGGCTTGGCCTTAGGTAATTCTGAGGTCATGCCTTGGTCTCCACCGTGAACGTGATAGTCACAACCGGCACCAAAACAGTGTTGGCCCCCGTCGTCGTAGATAGCGAGAGCGTCCGAAGAACCACACTCCGGACAACTCTCGTGTTTTAGGAACTTAGAAGTCTGCGGCATCGCCTACGGCAATCTCTGCTTCCTCTAGTACTTTGACCGCCTCAAGGTAGGTCGCTACGCCATGCACTGGGTGAGGCTGTCCCAGCTTGTACTTCAGGCGGACTTTGGAGTTGTACGGAACTTCTCCGGTGTACGGTGTGCCTTCGTCATCAAAGACCTTGATCTCGTACTTGGACTTGAACTTGCGTTGCTTGTTGCCTTGGTAGTCCTTGATCTTGACACCGTTAGCTGCAAGTTCCGCAGCGTCGTCTTCTGACAATGTGATTGTCATGGAGTAGGCTCCAGTTGATTGACCATTGAACACGTCGTGTTGGGTCACGTTGCTGAAGTTAACTACGCCTTCTACTGTTGTTGCTGTCATGGAATAATCTCCGTTGGTTTTGGTTTTAGCTCTGAGAATTCCTCAGAACATACTAATAGTATACACTACTTTAAGCGTGGAATCAAATTATATTCACGTATTCCTGATTAATGATTGTCTGTACATGGACGTACCCATCGGGCCAGTACGTGTAGGACTCTGCGAGTGCCTTGGCTGTCCTACGTACTGACTCCTCGAAGTGCTCGTGCATCCCTAGTTCGTCCTTGCAGTACCAAAAGGGTATGCGTAGGACTGGCTCTGCTGGCCCACGTTCTTCATAGTACACAATGATCTCTGCGTCGTTACCTATGGGCCCGTCGTTGCCAAAGTGCTTCGTGTGGTCGTTCTCTGGCTGTTTCACTCGTCACCCTCCGGTAGTTCGTCACTGGCTATGAACAAGATCTTGTCTAGGACCACCCTAGGCATAACCACGTTGCCCCTGTCGTCAAAGGACAACTCTAGGTCCTTGCGTATCACAAAGGGTATACCACCCCAAGGGTCGCGTCTCATGATGTCATTGGTCACTGTCCTAGCTTGTGTGTAGCCTAGGCAGTAGACGGAGTAGTCGCCGCCTGTGACCTCATAGATTGACTTCTCGTCGATTAACATAAGTTTACTCCTGTAGTAACTACTACTGCTTCTTCTTTAGTATATATACCTAAGTATACCTTAGTAGAGGGTATCATACTTTTCGTCTTCTGTATATATCTCATATTGGTAATATTGCATAGTTTCTGTATCTACTCCCGCAGAAGCAGTAGCAGAAAGACAAATACCGCAGAGATCAAGAAAATCACCATGTGTGTCCTTCCGTGTCAGTTCTGATTCCTCCAAGATTCGATCACAAGCTTTACAGCGCATCTCTCCACTCCTCCCCGTGTAGGTCAACTAGTAGTGACTCAAGGTGTCTACGGTTCAACCCTTGTAGTCTCCTGCGGCAGTCCAACCGGTACATCTCAGTCTCAAACTCCACCAGTAATTCCACCATTGCGTGTGTCTCTGGGTCCTCAGGAGGCCCTGAGTTGTCCTCAGAGTCTCCGGAGTAGTACCCCTGCTCGTATTCCTCAAACGTCATTGTAGGCCCCCCTGCATCCGTTGTATTAACTCATCAATAACCTTCTGCTCCTCCTCTTTCCATGCCTTTATATCGTCCTGCTCAAATTCCTCAGCGTAGTCGCTTTTGGCTTCCCAGTAGTCCTGATACTCGTCTGCCCACATTTCCCATGTCTCTCTAGTCATCGTCTGTGCCTCTTATGTTGTCATTGAATACGGCGCCTATTATGTACACCATGGCGGCAAGAACCACCAAGGGCAGTAGAAAAGGGGCCATAAGCAGGCCCAAGCCTCCAACTATATATTTCACTCGTCAAGCTCTCCTTTCAAATATAGCCAAGTCGTGAGTATACCAGATGACGACAGTAATATCAACACGTCCCAAAATGGTTGCCAGTTCTCGAACATCTCTAGTCCTCCTCAAATAGTCCCAAGTCCTCAGCACAGAATATGCACACGTGTGTGTCCACGGCTGTAGGCTGTGCCTCCATTGTGTCTAGGTGTAACACGTGGCTCTCGTTCCTGTACCACTCGCCACACTCTGTGCACTCGTATACCTCGCCCATGTCCCTAGTCCTCCTCTCGTAGTGTGAGGTAGTCCGCAGGCTCTATGTCCAGCGTATGGACCCGCAAGAGTTCCTCCCAGTCTCCGAAGTTGTCGAATATCTCCTCCGCTTGTTCTCTGGACTCTGCTTCTACTTTGACCTCGTAAACTTTGGTCATGATAACTTGGTACGTACGTTTCATCGTGGCCATTCGTTTCTACCCCTCTCATATCCTGTGGCGTGTCCGACTATCCATCCGAAGCCGAAACAGACCAACACCAGCGTGCAAACCATTAATAGTTCCATGCCTAGCGCCTCCCATGTCGTAGCTTGTCCCACCAGCGCATCACACGCCAAAACCTCCGGTGGTTCTTGTCAGTGTCTAGGAATCCAAAGCGGTCCCGTAGACCGCATAGGAGCCTTGAGTAATTGTTGATGGTGTACTCTGGGTACTTGAACCCCTTGCGTCCGTCGTAGATGTCCCACACGTGGTCCTCGTGGTTGTACCAGATTGTATAGCGTCCGAAGTTCATGATGTCACCTCGTTGTTTTGTATGTCGTATGCCAGAGGACCAGCCGATTGATAGACTAAGTCTGCCAACTCTGGGTACTGCTCCTCCAACTGCTCTATCTCCTGATATGCGAAGATGTCGTTAGTATGTACCGTACGCTCTACCAGTGCAAGATACTCTTCGATCACGTTGTTCATGCTACTTTCTCCCCGTCAATGTAGATGTCACCGTTGCGCTGGCACACGTTGATGTCTAGCGCACGTAGGCGGCTCATGGTGGTCCGTGTAGGCCACGCAACCAGTGTTGGGATGACGGGCCTAGCGATTCCGAAGTCGTCCACTGTGGCGATCAAGTGCCCGTGTAGGTAGACACGTGATGTGTCGTCCTCTCGTAGGTAAGTCACCATGGTGTTTCCCTGCGACCAATTCTCGTTGCGATTGATAGCCCTAATCATCTGCTGTTCTACTTTTCTCATATGTCAATGCCTCCTGTGGCTCGTGTGTTGACTCACTGCAGAGGACTCTAGCGAATCCCCTGCGATTAGTCAACGCTCTTATGCCGCGACTTGTCGGTAGTCGTCTCGCAGGTATCGCCTAGCGAGTGTGATTGTAGGCAACTCGATACCGTAGACGTCCGCAAGTTCTACTACTGCCTCGTATGACCATGCACGATACCGGCGGTAGTCGTCGTTAGTCTTCTCCGGATCGTCTAGCGCATCGCTTGCGATACTGTCCCATACCATGTACGTCGTCATAATCTCCGCGATGTTCTTCGCTGTGTCTCTGTCCAGTGTAGTCATAAGAATGATTCTCATCTGGGGTAGCGTTGGGTCCCCGTCTCGCCATGTGTGTAGTAAACTACAGATTGCCCCAGTTGTGAAGCGTAAATATTCACACGTTTGGACTATTGACCGCTAGTGTCGTTCCGTGCTAGTCGCGTGTGCGCGTGATATAAAGGTAGGTCTATAGGGACCAACACAG
>Ga0222715_10005115_pt1 | contig 11245 bp, 1 predicted proteins | sample C33_9DmetaG_FD_165056 | JGI IMG/M metagenome (GOLD analysis project Ga0222715, IMG submission 165056) | Estuarine water microbial communities from San Francisco Bay, California, United States - C33_9D | ecosystem: Environmental > Aquatic > Marine > Unclassified | place: USA: California... | reverse complement strand
TTGGACTGCTCTGAATTTTTTTAACGTCTTAACAGCTCAAATAGGCCACGCCACCATCGATCAATTTGCAGGCAGACAAAAATGTCTTCTGCCACAGCTGCTCCTCCGCGAGTGGAAATTGTTGAAACATTTCAATCGCTCATTCGTCTCATTGACGCGTCAAGCTCGCAACCAGACGACAACTTTGATGCAGTCAGAATGTGCGTGAATCAAATGCCCGGAGATCACCTACGAGATGTGCTCCTTCGAGCAGCGCACGAAATTGCGGCCCAGAAAAAGTCGAAAGCGCTCTTCACTTATCTTGTCGCGAAGAAGACTGGTGCAGAAGCAGTTCAGGAGGTCGAAATGCAGCGTGATCAGCTTAGTGCAAAGCTGCAAATTGCAGAGGCAGAGTTGCTGGATATGGATACAGCTAAGCAGAAAATTGAAAGCGATCGTGACGTTCTGCGTGCAAGAGCTGAAGAACAGCAGGTGCAGCTCGATGAACTTCACAAGGCTTTTGCAGATTTTACTGTCGGGTCCGAGAACGGTTCGGCGGATGGAGATGACAATAGCAAAGTGCAGGAACTGCAAACTCTGCTGGCAAAATCGCAGAGTGAAGTGTCTCGGCTCCAGCAAGAAATCGAAGATACTGTAAAAAATTGTGCAGTACTCTTGAAAGAGCATGAGAAGCAGAATGTTGGCAAAGATGATCAACTGCAGGCGCTCACGACTGAGATGAAGAAGATGGAGGCACGACTGGTCTCTTTCGGCAATCTTATGGACGGTGGGCAGACGCAGGAAGACACACCTGCGGCATCTGTAGCAGGATCTGTAGGCTCTGGAGAAGGTTCAGTAGACACAGAAAATCGTTCTGTGACCAGAAATTGGGCTACAATTGGGAGTGAAAATGGTGACCGTATTTCCAATTCAGGGTCAACTGGGGCACCCAAACCGCGAGCAAGCATGGCTGGAGTGTTTGACGCTGGCTTGAAGCCTCTCGGAGCTAACAGCATTATTAAGAATTTTGCTGAACAGCCACTGCATACCGCGAGCACCGTGAAAGATAGGGCATCGCTCATTGCATTGGCCGCCCAAGTTGCGTCTATGACAAATATTATGGAGCTAGATGGTCAATCAGCAAAACTGGATTTGCCTCCCTCATTGAAGAATGAGGAGTGTAATAAGATGCTCGATCGAGTGCGCAATGCTGCTAAAGAAGTCTGCAAGCCGCGCACTATCAAGAGTGAAGAGCAAATTCTTGATGCCCTTCATGATACTCTTGTTAAGGCGGGAATTAATACCCGTAAATATCTGCAGCAAGCTGCGCGCGAGCGTAAGCTTGATGGCGCCATGGAGGTATATAAAGCCTCTTACGTGCATGCGATGGACATTCTCAAAGAGCAGGGTGACAATGCTAGTGTTGCCAGGTTGCAAGCGGCATTCGGTGAGGATCAACAGATTCTCGTGGCATTCGTCAAATCTGGTTTAGTGCCCAAGAGTGAAGCGTTGCGAATTGATTTCGAATCCAAGGATGACACTTGCATAGACGGTGGCCTCAAAATTCGTTTTCAGGATCTCACTGCTCAACAAGGGAATGGTGTCATTGCAATGATGATGGCCAAAATGCATCTGGTTTCGGATTCGTGGAGAGATTATCTGACCTCTGTGCAGCGGCTCTCAGACCAGTTCCCACTTTTTGAGCACATGTTCGGGGGCTGCTGGACGTATTATTATGCTCATCTGAAGAAGATATTTCACGAGCATGAACAGATCCACGGGGAGATATCGAAAACGTCTATAATTAATGCTCATATGCTTCAGGCCATTTTGGATGGCAAATTGGGTCATCATCGCCAGTTCCAGAAAATACTTCAAGAACAGCAGCTTTGGGATTCGAAATCCGAATGCTTCGTTACAATGTCTCAGCTTTTGGTAGAATCTGAAATTGTGAAAAAGGCGCTGCACTTCGAGAGCTCGATGGAGGGCAAGCGTTCAATTTTCGATAAGGTCATTTCGACAGAGGCACAAGCGCGTGCACAAGCAGCACAAGCTAACACTTCTACGACTTCTGCCGGATTTCGGAGTAGAAATGCGCGTGGAAAGACCACGTTTTTCGGCCTAGACAAGTCCTATAAAGAGGCTGTTGAATGGATGGTGTGTTTTGCAGGCGATACAGCACCAGTGTGTGAGAAGTGCTCGTGGCCTCACAGCCCTGATAAAGGCTGCATGAAACTTGAGCATGGCAAGAAGTTATCTGAGATTCTTGGTAACCTTGCCAGGATACTTCATCACGCTGAGGAGCAGTGTGCCCGTAGTGTAAACCGTGCCAAAGAAAAGTGCATACAAGCCCGCGATGTTGAATCTCTTGATAAGGTTGTCGGAGAGCTGAAGGCACTCGGCGCCAGCATGGCCAAGATTGTGGCACCCCCCAAGCAGCAGCATGGCGCACGGGGCGGGGACAAGACCAAGCAGCAGCAAGGTGCTCAAGGCGGGGACAAGACCCAGCCGCAATCGGGGGACAACGACGGAGATAAGAGCAAGAATCCGGGTGTGTGCAGAGAATATCTGCAAGGCAAACCTTGCAAAGTAAAAAGGTGCAAGTATGCTCATCCGCCTGGGCTAAAGGGATCTCAAAAGTCAAATGCAGGATCTGGTCGTACCGAGCTCGCGCACATTAGCGAGGACACTAAAGCTGCCTACAAGGCTTTGGAGGAGCAGTTTGCTGTAGTCAAGAAGGAGCAGGCAAAAACCATCAAAGAACTCGAGACGCAGCTCAAAGCTACAGCTCCATCGGGTGCGGCTCTCGGATCGCAGACATTCAGCAATGTAGGTATGACTGCCGGTGATGCGCCAAGATCTGGCGGCGATGAAGATCATCGTGCCATGAATGCTATGATGACAATGTCGAAAACGGCTCTCGAATCTGTCACTGGCACTCGTCATCCACGAATGGGATCACTCGGTGCCGAATTTGGGTTCGTGGTATATGCCAGTGGCACGCCTGAATGTCCTGACGGCTCTGAGCAATCACAAGTGGTGCTTCGTGAGTCAAATGGGAATCGCACGTTGCCAGCTCCACCACCTGGCGCTATTTCTTTTTCGAGCGAATTTGAAATGGAGACTGTGGCTACATTCTTTCGTTTGATGGGGGATTTAGTTGACGATGGATGTCACGCATATGGGAGCGTACAGGGCTACATGGATATGATTGGGAATGAACAGCTTCGCATGTCCGCATCATCGGCTGCTGCCGGCGAGGGAGTTCACGATGCTGTTGACAGTATCCGACAGGATTATGAGATCGCTGGTATTCATGGGAGTCACGCTTTCTTCATTGCGTTGGACTTGGCCCCGTCCCCGGAATGGGTGTGGTGTTTGGCACGTGATCATGACGCGAGCACTTCGTGCTTGTATGTGATGTTGTATTCTGAATATGCAGCATGGTCTCAGCAAGAAGCACTTGCAATATTCGGCAACGATGTAGATCAGCACGATGGCATCTCACCGTCGATCGATCACGCCGCAGCCGCTTCCATCTTCGGGGGAGCTGAGATTCGTGCCCCAGGTGTCATCTTCGACGCTCGTGCCATTGCCGCCGACATAGTCAATGACATCATCCTTGAGGTACACAACATTGCTGAGGACTATGCGTATGTCGATCAAGATGCGGATGCGGCACAGTACGAAGATATTGGGTGGACCACCGTGACACGCAAGGGCAAGAGGCACATGCCGGTAGGAACTATCACAGATGCAAGGCTATCGGGAGGCAAGGATCCGCCTGTGATTTCAGATCAAGACAAGATCAAAGGCCAGCAAGGACCCGGCATCACGATGAGTGAGTTCAAGCAACGGTTGAGTGAGTTAAAGCAACAGTTGGGGCTGCGGTTGCAACAGGCGAAGGCAAATGCTGTAGAGTTTGTGAAGGAGCTCAACGCCAGGTATGACATGCACCGTCAGCTCGGTGACAGGCTAGCGCATGACTTTGTCAAGTATGCTGCAAAGGCTGAAAGACTCGGCAAGGAACTGCAAGATCGACGATCAGGGTTATGGCGCCAAACAGATCAGACTGTGTATTTTTCGCATGAGGTAGCGGAACACAGGCGCCGAATCCAGGAACGGCGAAAGAAGCTAATGCTCACGCGCGACAACTTCGTCAGGCCCGTGAACTTTGACGGACACAAGCTGTCCTTGCGTGAAGACAAAAAGAAATATATTCTCATGACCACTCATCGCAAGGCATCCCTTTGCAGACCGTTGCCGGATCGATACTTGCCAGAGTCGACATTTTTGGCAGACACGAGACGCAGGATGCATGAGCTTTTGACAGAAGCGAGACGCAGAATTGAAGAGTTGAATCTCTCACCGGCGCGTGACACATTAGCAGGCGCTGCAGTTCCAGACTCAGACAGCACCTTGTCATCGGTTGCCAAGTGTGCTCGTCGTGCCGCTGATCACCTTAAGCGACGTGGAGAGGCAGAAGGATTCGCGTGGTTTGAAAATTGGCTGAGTGTGCTGCGCGTGAGACCAACCAAGAGGACTGAGGAGATTGCGCTTAACGTGCTGATTGAAGCTGCAGGAGACATCGATTATGACAGTCAGTCCCAGCTTCTCAAGTACTTCAAGCACTTGCATTATGCTCGCGTGGGGAGACTCAAGCATGCAGCACAGTTGTACAGATGCAGGAATCTGCGTGAATTGACTTATGAGCACATCCAGCGTAATCTCCCGGAACAGCTCGAGAGCCTTAACGATCCTTCTTGGCAGCCTATTATCGAAACTCCAAGTGACTGGACTCGCAAGTTTTCAGGCGGTACACTTGATGCGCTTGGGGATGCCGACATGCGCGAGGAGTACCTTGGCAAAATAGGTTGCATGATGACTTCCAGCGGTGATACTTATGGTATGTCAAGCAGCAGTTGGGAAAAGCTCATCGCTGATGAAGGAAGACCGCCGGATTCAGGTTCCACAGCTGCCAGCGAGTGCGAACGGTCCAGATCCGCAGATGTGCAAGCGCCGTCACAGGTGCAGACACACGAGCAAAATCACATGTCGATGCCCTTGTATACGTGCATTGACCAGTCAGTCACTCGTGCAGCCACATGCTCTGAGAACAGCGCACCAGACCACGGTGCGGTGACAATTGTTTGTGATGTTGCCAAGACAAACACGACACAGGACACAGATGCCATGCCTATGCTTGTGGCGTCGAGTAGCGATGACGAGAGTGATGACGGTGATTGCGAAAGCTATCAGGATGTGCATGGGCACGGTGGCAAAGATCCGCCCGATCAGATTGGGATCCCAAGCATCTATGTTTCAAGCGGTTCCCATGATGTCCAACCTCGGGGGAGATTGAAACACGCCAGCTCACGGCACACACGGTGCGCAGACAAACAAGACGTTGTGAGTCACAGATATGTTTCATGGCTCATCAATCGTACTTCGCGCGATCTGCCTCACCCATTGAGTGCTGTCAGCAAACTTGAGCCATATCGTTTATTCAGATTTGATGAAGACACACAAGAATATGCTCATATGTTCACGCACAACGAGGTTCTGAATTTTATTCACAGTTGTTATGCTACATACACGGCAAGTGATGTTGATGTCATACTGTGGTTGGTCGATTCAGGCACGACGTGCTTTCTTTCGCCAAATACAAGACACATGTTCGTGGATTTGAAATGCAAAACAACCATCAACGGTGTCGGCCAAGCAACGTGCAATTCCTGTGCACCACTTATCATGTCGTTTGTCGGCGACAATCTCTCTTACGTGACACTTGCAGGAGCTCAAGTCTTGAAGATGCCATCGTTACCGTTTCCGCTTTTTTCAACCGGGTATGCGGAGTCATTGGGGTTTGAGTTTGTATTTAATTGGAACCATCCTGTTATGACAGATTCAAAAGGTGTGCGGGTACCCATGATTAAAGACAGAGTGACTGGTTTTACTTGGATTGCAGAACGACCACGGGCAATCACGACTGTTCGCGCTCAGCGTAAATTTTTGCAAGACCTAGACAAGTCCCAGTACAAGGATCAGGTGATTTCAGACAAGATCATCATGCCAGCATTGTCATCTGCAGAGCCACCACCTACCCACCCCGACGACCAATCTCATGTTGACGCCATTCTGCGTGCTAAAGCTCCTACCTCTCATTTCGGGGGAGGTTCTAACACTCGCAAAAGTCCGAGATTTGCTGTGTCAGAGGAAGCTGAGAAGCAGGAAAAGCCAGCTGAATGCAGAGCGCAAGTGGACTCGGTTAAAACAAGAGCGGATAATCACACAACAAGAGAAACTGCATGCGCGTTAAACCTTGAATGTTGTTGTCCGCAGTGTGAAGTGTTCTCTGACGATTTTGGAAAACGGTTGGAGACATTGCCAGCATGTCAAAAGAGACCTGGGTGTAAGTGCGAGAAATGTATACTCTACTATACAGACGGAATGTGGAATGAGGTTCTAGCAAGTCACGGTGTTTCCAGGCCGAAGCAAGAAAGCGTGAAGGACGTCAAGCCGATCAACGTCAAGTCAGAAACGAAAGTTGTCAAGTGTGATGTTACAGATCAAGAATACATCGACAAGGACAGGCTTGAAAAGTTGGCAAAGAAGAAGAAGCCCATTAAATTGAGGCTGCCTGCAATGAGGTTGGTCGATACAGGGGAGGAGATGGAGGTGCAGAAGCTAAAAACGTATCTTCACGACCTGTTTGGGCATCTTGGTGAAGGCACAATCTACGACGCCGTAAAGATGATTGACGGGGCTGAGATACTCAAGGCAATTCTGATTCTCAAGGGCAGCGTAGATAAAGGGCATTGCGACAGCTGCGTGGAAAATGCATCTGTTGTGCCGCCGGCGCCAGAAGGCAAGGTTCCAAGGCCATATGTGAAAAAGAGAATCAAGAAAATATTCGTCGATCTCATCGGGAAAGTGGAAGAGGATTCACTGTTTCACGGCTATCATCATGCACTGGTAGCGGCAACGGACGAAGGTTTCATATTGCTGGAGGGAATGGTGTATAAGAGCCAGGCGCTATTCTGTCTTGGCAAAGTGTACAACGATCTTGGAGGGGCACCAGAGATAACACAAATTGATCACGAGGGAGCGCTAGTAGGCAAAGTCGGGGAAATCTACATCAATTCAAGGAACTCTAAGAGGGTGGTGACGGAAGGCGGAGATCATTACAGGAATGGGTTTGTGGAGAGACGCAACAGAGCGCTGAAGGACATGGGCCGTAAGATGATGTGGAAAGCAGGAACACCAACGTCATATTGGTATTATGCTTTGGCACATGCAGCACTGATCCTCAACATGGTGACTAGAGCTAGAGGTGAGCATGGTGTGGCAAGGGACGTGACAGTGTGGGAAGCACACTACGGGCAGAGACCGAACGTGTCAGACAAACTCATAGGTCCGTGGGGTTGCCTTGCATATTTGATACTCACCAGAGAGCAGCGAGACAAGAAGGGATTATCGTCGCATTGGGGTGTGCGAGCAATACCAGGCATTTACATAGGCTGTTATGTTAACCCGCAGACTTTGGTTTTCCGTCACTTGATTACGGATGGTGTGACAGTGTTTGCTAGTGCAAATCGAGTTAAAACAGTTGGTGATGTATATCCTCTCAGGATAATGACGACTCCAGGTCCGCAGATTCCAAGGCCGGACGACGCCGACGATGATGAAATGATCTACGGATACATGGCCACAGAAGACCTCGACGACAGCCTTGACGAAAAGGGATTCGCCAGAATGATAGTGGACGCGGTACTCGACCGGAGCACAGAGAGCTTGGCTGAAATGGCATTCGCTGGCAGATACAAAGGTAGCGATGAAAAGCATCCAAAAGGTATTCGAAAGCGAGAGATGACTGACGAGGAGCGTCGAAGTGGTAGACAGAAGAAGAGAGCAATCAAGGTGGTGTCTGAGATCTTGAACGACAAGGGTGAGTTGGGGAAGCGTAGCGTTGCCGATTGTTTGCAGGAAGTCGAAGGAGTGGATGTGGAGATCAACCTCGAAAATCCTCTTGACGTAGAACTTAAGGTGGCGCCGCCAGCACACGACATGCAGTTGCCATACGACGGTGCTAAATACTATATTGCCATTCCTACTAACCTGAGTGATGAAAAAGTATTGCCTGTCAAGGCTGAACATCCGCACAATCGATTCATCAACCGGAAAGTGCGGAAATACTTTCCGTTGCTGGACTCAAGAAAGCAGAAGATGTGGAAATCATTCGAGGGAGAAGTGACCAAATTCTCACCGCGTCGCGCTTTGTTCAGGATTGATTATAGCGATAAAGATTGGGAAGAGCAGGACTTTGAAGAACTGCAGCAAATCCTAATCATGGATGAGGCATATGGTGATTCAGCGTCAGAGGCAGGAAAAACTCGGCAGGAGGTGAATGAAGCGCTTCAGCAGCAAGCATTGTTGGCTGAGGTCATGCATGAGATGACGGTCGACAGAGTGCCCACAACGGCAGAAGATCAACAGGATGCTGAGATGTTGCGTGCTGAGTTTGCGTTTAATGCTCATGAGGAATATAAAGTGCCCATCTACGATGACGAGCCTCAGCATTACAAAGAAGTGTTGCAGCATCCAGAAAAAGACCAGATCTTGGAGGCAGCCAGCAAAGAAATTAAACAACTGAAAGATTACGGTGTGGGCGTGTTTCCAAAGCCAGAAGACTTGCCGAGGATTCGCCGCGAGCACCAAGTCTTACGTGCACGTATGGTCTACAAGCGTAAGTATACCGTGATTGAAGGGGCAGACGGAGTAGCTCGAGAATACTTCTTGAAGTGGAAAGGGCGACTGGCTGTACAAGGAACACGGGAGACACCAGGCGTAGATACAGTGTGGAGCACGTTCAGTCCAACGATTGGGTTTACTGCAGTGCGCGTGTTGATTAGCCTGATGTGTGATCCTAAATTTTCAGTAGACAGCTATGATCTATCAGGGGCGTACCTTAAAACTGACCTCAAGGATCGAGCGGTCTATGTTCAACTTCCAAACGATGCAGGAGAAGACGCAGGCAAGATCATTCGTCTTGTGAAAGCATGTTACGGTTTGAAATCCGCGTCATCTGAATTCATCAAACAACTACGAGAGACAGTGCTAACTTTTGAATGTGAAGGGTGTAAATTCAGACCACTCAAAATTGACCATTGTGTTTACGTATTTGAAGGAAAGGGAGGAGAGAAGATGATTTTAGCAGGATATGTGGATGATTTGATCTGCGGAACAACCGATGAAACAATCCGGGACAAGTTCTTGGCGCATCTGAGAAAGGGCTGGGATGTCACGCACGAAGGCCAGTTGGATCGATTCATTGGAGTGCATTTCAAGCGAAGCGCAGACAAGATGACATGGGCTGCATCGATGGGGACATATATCGATCGAGTAGTTCGAAGATTTGGGTTGGAAGAAACCAAGATCTACAAGACTCCGATGGATGCCGGTTTCGCATTGACGGAAGAAGATTTCAAAGAAGAACCAACAGAAGACATGAAGAGTCTGTACCGATCTCTTATTGGAAGCATAGGGTTTGCAGCTACGGCAGCTCGATTTGACATAGCTTTTGCAGTATCAGTGTTGAGTCGGCATCTAGCGAAGCCATGCACAAAGGTGATTGATGCAGCAAAGCGTGTCATCAAATACTTGAAGTACACTCGAGACTTGAAGATCGAGTGGTGGAAAGAAGGTAATGTGATTGGAGATCAAATTTCTGGAAGTGTGGATGCCAGTTTTGCTAACTGTGTGCTCACGAGGAAGTCTCATGGCGGATGGATCAACTTCCTCAACAACGGACCAGTGTCATGGAAAAGTGGATTGCAGCCTATCGTGACGTTGTCGAGTTGTGAGGCAGAATATGTAGCACTCAGCATGGAAGTGTGTGAGGTAAAGTACTTGCGTGCTTTGCTCCATGATTTGGGCTGGACACAACAGGAGCCTACACTGGTATGGGAAGACAACCGAGCAGCAATTATGGTAGCGGAGAATGAAAGTTCATCTGCAGGACGATGCAAGCATATCGATGTGAAATTCAAGTTCGTGGCAGAGGCCATAGGTGATGGCGCAGTCAAGATTAGATATACACCGTCGATGTATAACTTTGCAGATATCATGACGAAACCACTCACTGAAGCAGTTTTCGATAGGTTAGTACGCATGTGCCTAGGATCCAAACGGAATCAGCTTGCAGAACGAGCAGCTCAGCAAGAGGGATATGCATGCTACTTTGGTGATGAGTCATTCATGATGTACTTGTAAGATTGTATGCTTATAAGTCCGAAGAGGGGGGAGTGTTAGAAAACGAGGACTTAAGGGTAAACGTTTAAGGACTCTCCGGAATTATAGATAGAAAACAGTTTATTAAGTTAAAGTAGGTCTATTCAACCCTCGACGAAAAAGACCGGATTAGCTTGGAAGAACTAAGCTAAGTTGATCTAAAGGATTAGTAAAGTAGTAAAGCCACGTCGACAACGAAGTTAATTCTAGACGTGTAACAAATAAAACCAAAAATCGCCGAAATGCCTGGAGACGTCCTTGGCTGCGGCACAAGAAGGCCATGATGGCTGAAGGCAGGATGGGTTGGGATTGAGCACAAGCATCACCCACCACTGCATAAACGTAAGTGTAAATTCACGCATTAATCCCAACAAACTTCGCTCTTGAACCTCGTCTACCTCAGCTTGCAGCTGTCAGCCGGGTTCAGTTAATTGTGTGTGTGTAGGCATAAATTGCTTGCACAGGAGGCTAAGCTGCAACTGGTAGTTGCGGGATCCTCCAATTGTAACAGGTGTATTGCGCCCTGGGTGGCTTACACTTACGTGAGCAGTGTTTACATTTGTAACACTGCAAAACACCCTGCAACATCGTATTTTTTCGCGTTGGAGAAAACTTCGATTTTTTGGACTGGAGAGCTAGTTCAGTGCCAACATCGACTCCTCATCTGCTGCTGTTGGACAGGCCGCTGTAGCGGGTGGTCTGTGTGCGAACAGGCACTACAGAGAGTGCAAAACAGCAAGGTGCATCGTAGAGAATTGCAAACGTTCATTTTGCAGGAAAATTATTTTGTGTTTTTTGCACAATATCCCGGCGTGGTGATTGTGTGTGTTCAACATTGGACTGCTCTGAATTTTTTAACGTCTTAACAGCTCAAATAGGCCACGCCACCATCGATCAATTTGCAGGCAGACAAAAATGTCTTCTGCCACAGCTGCTCCTCCGCGAGTGGAAATTGTTGAAACATTTCAATCGCTCA
>Ga0222715_10005111_pt1 | contig 11247 bp, 4 predicted proteins | sample C33_9DmetaG_FD_165056 | JGI IMG/M metagenome (GOLD analysis project Ga0222715, IMG submission 165056) | Estuarine water microbial communities from San Francisco Bay, California, United States - C33_9D | ecosystem: Environmental > Aquatic > Marine > Unclassified | place: USA: California... | reverse complement strand
ATGCTCTATGACATCTAACACAAGTATAGTAGAACGTATAAGTATGGCAAAAGCAATGCCAAAAGCCGAAGCACAACGTGTCTTAGAATGTAAAGTAGAACGTCTATTTGATAAACATGAAAACAAACCCGAGACAGACAAGTTTGAGGGAGATATCATGCAGTATTACGGCACGGCAGGAGTTGCGTATATACAGCATGTTATGAAAAATAAAGAAGCGTGTCGTAAAATTGTTAAAGACACACAGAAAAAAATTGACATTGACGCAAAACTTACATCAGAAAACAGGTTTTGGTCTGCTACGGTTTCGGCAACGCTTTCAGGATTAATTATTGCTAAAAAGGCAGGGTTACATAATTATGATGTAAATAAGATATATAATTGGGCTGTGAAAGTTCTTCTGGAAAGTAACAAGTCCTCTGCTAACCAAATGAACAACACAGTATTTGATATAATGAATGATTTCTTCACCGAAAACATTAGCTATATTTTACAAATTAAAAGCGATACCGACAACAGATCACAACAAGGCAACGGACTAGATAATTTAGTTATACCCGAACAGGTAGCTCGTGGTAAATTGATAGCCAGATATGAAACTGACACCAAGCTATTCTTTGTTAAACCAAAAGAATTAAAGCAATGGTGCGGCGAACTTCAAATAAACTACGCCCACTTATTAAGTGAGATAAAAGAACATTGCGAAGGTAAAAATAAAAAAGTTAGATTGGCTAAAGGCACACATCTCCAGTTACCGCCGTCTAATGTTATTGTTATGAGGTTTGATCTAGATGAAGACGATAAAGAAAATAAAGGCGTTTAAGGAAGACGATTTGTATCCAGATGGAGTGCAAGTAGTCGTGCATTGGGACAATATGGATATAGGGATGTCTGTTTTTATACCCTGCATAAACGCCCAAAAGGCTGTTACACAAGCAAAAAAAGTGTTTAAGAAGCGAAAATGGCAACTAAAACACAAAATAAAAATAGAAAATGGTAATTTAGGTATTCGAATATGGAGAACTTTGTGATAATATAATCCCGACTGACGTTTTCCCCTCATTGTACGTTAGTCGTTCTCCATGCCCCTCTTCTGAGAAAGGTTTTCTCTCTTTCTTTCCGATCTTAGAAGGGGGGTTCTTATTTATTAAAGCCCCCGAGACCTTACTATAGCCTCATCTGTTATCACAGTAAGTCCCTGCTCTTGCTCTAAGATTCTTTTAATATAAGACTCATTAGATTTTTGCACACTATCTACTGTCATAGCCTGAAACGGATGTTCATTATTGAACTCTAATATATCTGCCAGTGCCTCTGAAAGCTTATCAGAATCTCCTTTAAATATAGCATCGTTAAATTTGCTCATTATCCTAGATTTCTGACTATTTATTTCAGTATCTATTCTTTTCTTATATCTATTTATGTTTTGTATACGTTCAAGTTCTGTACTTTGGAACCCAATTACTTTATAAGCCATATCAAGTAGTCCGTAGTCTTCTTGAATTATAGCGCCTTTTTGAGTTTTAACCGCTCCTTCAGAAAAATCACGCGCAGCTTTGGATAAGTTAGCAATACCGGGGGGTACAAAATTTTCTAGACCTCTTCTGACCTCTCCCTCTTTAAAAAATAATATACCTCTTCCCATTCTACTGATGGTACTTAGCGCAGGACCACCAGCGTATCGTCCTATTATTTCTTCTAGGCTTTCATCTGTTTGAGCAAATCTATTTTCTTGTAAAACTAAATTATTAAGACGTAGCCTGTCGGTAACACTCATACCAGTTACGCCCTCGATCAGACCTCTTGATAAAACGTCAGGCAAAGATTTTCGTACAATATCTTTTGTTTCGTCATCATCGTCCCAGAAAAATAAACTATCTAAGATCATTTCTAACAAACCATATATAGGAGTACCCATAACCCCTAATAGTAACAACGAACTTAAATTTACACCGACAAACCTTTTAAAGGCTATATCTCTTTCTTTCCTACCTTGTGCAGTTTTAGGGTACGCATTAGTAATAGCTTTATATGCGTCTATGAACATTAATGTATACATAGATAAACCATACCCTTTAAACATAAATGCAATACGCCTCCAACCTTGCTTTACAGCAGGGGCAGCAACTTCAAGCTGTCCACCCGTATTTGCTAAACTAGATTCCAAAAACGACTCTTCTAAAGCTTCTTCTATTTGAGTTTTTGTAGCTTTTTCGCCTTTGTTATTTTTCGTTTTTGTATCTAATGACATAAGATAGGCGGCTATCGTCATAGTCTGACGGTTAAATCTTTCAGAGTAGTTAAACGCAATTGCTGATGTAGCAGTTACTCTGTCAAAAAGAGTTTTATCTTTAGATGGAGATAACTCCTCAATAGATTTTTGTTCTTTGTCAAAATCGATCTGCAACCCACCACGTCGATACAGGTTTTGCACCGCAGGTAAAATTTCTTCTAACTCTTTTCTTTTTTCTGCCGATATATCCAAATCTTCTTTAACTGAGAATTTACCTGTCTCGTCTATATCGTAAAAAGACGCCATATTCATATTAGAAGAAATAACTATACGAGCGGCTTTAAAGAACGCCTTTACACTTTTACCCATACCATACTTACCACCGAACCACGAAAGAGCGAACACAGGGATCTGCCCTAACTGAACAAGCGCAGAAGATGTGTTAAAACCAATAGTGTATAAAAAAGCACCCAGATTGATATTACGTATATAGGACTCTACTTTTTTATTGTTTGCTCCTTGCCTAGCGTATTTACTACGAGCCATCAGACTTTCATATACTGCATCTACGTCAGTAATTTCTACACCAAGTAAACGAGGAACTTTAGCCTCTCTTATTTTTTTGTAACGTTCCTTTATTATTTTATCTAAAGCTAGTAGCTCTCTAGAGTATTTTAGCTTCACCCTGTTATACGCTATTTCGTATGGTTTATACCTAAACGCTTCCAAAGTATCTGGTTTAAATCCGGGGATGTTGTTTCTACCTAAGAAACTATGTGCCAAAGATTTTTCTGGAGCGGCTGAAACTAAAGCATTAATGATCTGTTCGATTATATTATTCTTTGTATTCGTATCTTTTATATTATCTTCTATAATTTTTATTATAGGTTCAACATCTTTTATATTCGCGTATTCTTTTTGAGTTTCTTCAGGCGTATTATAACGCTTCACATCTTCAGCAAACCCCGCTTTTTTCAATGCCTCGTATGCGGCGTCCCGATCAGTAATACTAGTAAACAATTCAAAGTTTTTCCCCATTGTCATATTGTTTACTTCTTCACCCTCAGCGGTAATTGTATACCTAAGACCATAGTCGCCTGTGCGTCTTAAAGGAAAATACTCTAGATCATCTAGTTTTTTAAGCATAGATTCTACGGGGTTAGGGTTATCTTTATTTACTTGTTCTTCTATCTGTTCTTTAGTAGGTTTTATAATCCCTTTCTTTTTTAGAACTTTAACGGCAGCAGATCTTTGCTTTTTTACTTCTTCCTCAATTTTAATATTAAGAATTCTTCCTACTATTGTTCTTTTTAAATTTTCTTTAGCCCTAGCATCCAAGTCTTGACCGTCAATAAAATTTAGTATCTGTTTTATAAGAGCTATAAACTGTTCACGATATTCGTTTTTCTGTAAGTTGTAAGCTTCCTCAGCCGCTGCTTTCTCGTCGGCATTTAAAGTGTTTAACTGGTCTTGCTGCTTATCCCATACTTTTTCTAAACTATTACCACTTTCATCTTTTTTATCTTTATACTTAGATTTATCCGCAAACGGGTTTACGTGATATATAGTGGCTCCGTAATACATATCGTATACAATATCATCTAGAACTTTTCTGACTTTAGGGAATTTTTTGTATATTTTTTCTAACTCTTCTGTTTTAGCGGTAGCATTTTCATAGGCAAGCTGCACTTCACCGATCATACGCTGTATTAACTTAAACTGCGAGAAACCTAAATTACCAAACCCTACCGAACGAGCCAACTTAGCAAATGTTATAGCGTTTAGAATCGAGGGTACAAGTTTATTTAGTTTTCTTATTTTGTTACCTTTTAAGAAGTCTTTAATCCCTTTAACTATTCCGTCTTGACTTAGATTCCCCTTGATCGCATTAGCAGCGTTATCGGCAAACTTAACTGCATTCAACGGTGTAGCATCTCTATATTCGGGACTAGGACTTAATATCGAATCGACTAGAACATCTATTTCTGAGAGAATATCAGTGGTAGGCTTACTTTCTTTACCAAAAATTCTACGTACTATATTACCTAATTCGTTTAGCACACGCTGTAGAACTGTAAACTTACTACCATCTTCTTTTATTCTGTTTAGCGTTTTTCTAAACTGTCTATTACTTTGCGATTCGGAGATAAATTCATCTAGGTTTGTAGCACCGTAAACATCGCCTATTGTTTCTTTGGCAATATCGTACAATTTCTTGAGTCGTTTTACAGCAGGAGACTTATCTCCCTTTGCTACTTCTGCCGAAACAAGAGCATGTGTAACTTCGTGTAGTATAGTGTGTGCGTTCATACCACCATCAGAATCGATCTCAACGGTATTTGTTCTAGGATCAAACCGACCCGCTAGTTTATTGCCGTTCTCGTCAGTAAGATTGTCTACTATTTTTACTTTAGTTGTAGTTATTACTTCAGAGAACCGTCTAGCAAAACGTGCTAAGTCTCTGTTAATAAGAGTTTTTGATAGAGCTTGTAATGCACCAGATAAATTACCCGCTCTAAGTTCTTCTTTTACAATATCAGAAAGATTCTTTTGGTAATCAACTACAGCATCAAACGGAAGGGGTTTAGAACCGAAAACAGTTTCAGTTTGTTGCTTTACTATAGCGTTTTCTAATACCGCTTTTTTTATACCTGTACCAGCCACTAACTTTTCTATAAGAGTGCTATCTATAGATGTGTTTAATGACCCATCAGCGGCTTTCTTTGCTTGCGCGACGTAATTTTGAACAAGTTTTCTGATTGTTGCAAGTGTTTCTTGACGTTTTGCTGCCGTAGCGGCTTTTTCTTCAGCTTTTTCTTTAGCGGCTTCTTCTTCAGCGGCTTTTTTTCGTTCTTGTTCTTGTTCTATTTGTTTTTCAAGATCGACTAAAGTTTTACCAATGGGCATTACACCCATACTGCGTAGTTCTTGTCTGGCTTTTGTTATTGCATCTTGTATTTTGACAGTTTTGGCTGCGTCTTTCTTTTCCGCTTTTTGATCTTTTTGCGCTTCAGTTTCACCCGATATTACCACATTCCTATATTCTTTTTGTTGTTCTAGCTCCCTTTCTTCAACCTTTGTTAAGCCTTCTATTTTTTGCACATCGCCCGCAGGTAAGTTATCTTTTGCCCAAGCAAGTACTTTTTCTGCGTTTTCTTTTGATCCGAGTTTACCAGTGCCTACACCTAGAGGATCCGCTTCTCTATTATTGGATACACGATCTGAAATTAGTTTCCTTTGGGTATCTTTTTTTAGCTTATCAAAGTTTGGTTTTTCTTCGCGTAGTTGTTTTGTAGCTTGGTCTATTTCTTCAAAATCCAAATCAGGATCTAGGCGTGAACCTTTAGTTTCAAACACAATATCATAAGCTACGTTTTCAAACGCAACATTGAAGTCATCACCAAATCTTTTTATGTAATCGGCAACGATTTTATCGGATTCATTTTTCTTTAGAGGAAGAAGAAAATCCGCTATTTTTTTGTTAGCCTCATCAGACAGTTTTATCCGAGCATTTTCACGCTGTTTTACTTCTTCAGCTTTTCTTTTTTCTTCAGTGCCAGCTTCTTCAGTTTGTCCAGCGCCAGCTTCTTCAACGACTTGTTCAGCGTCAGATTCACCAACGACTTGTTCAGCGTCAGATTCACCAACGACTTGTTCAGCGTCAGTTTGTTCAGCGTCAGTTTGTCCAGCGCCAGCTTGTCCAGCGTCAGTTTGTCCAGCTTGTCCAGTTTGTCCAGCTTGTCCAGTTTGTCCAGCGCCAGTTTGTCCAGCACCAGCTCGTTTATCAACAACACGAGGTTCACCAACGACTTGTTCAGCGTCAGTATCTTTTTTAGCGTCAGCTTGTTCTTCAGAAACTTCTTCAACAGGGAATAAAATATTGTAACTACTTGTGAAATCTTTAATGCGTTTTCTTACGGTGGTGGCTTTACCGAACCTATTTGCATACTGACTAAGTTCTGCGATAGATTCTCTTATAGGTTTACCAATAAAGTTTTTGCGTACATCAGCTTTAGCTTTAACACCTAAAAGGTCAAAAAGTTCCCCAGTAACAGTTTCTTCGGTTTCGGCTAGATCAATAAGAGAGCGTATATTTTCGTATTCTTTTCGTACTTCTCGTTCCGTTTCTGGATCAGCTAAATCTAAACCTCTACCTTGTAGCTGTTTGAGTGCAAGACGATTACGCTTAACTTCTTCTTTTAGGTTAGTGGGAGTCAGATTTTTATCTTGTGAACGCAAGCTTTCTACAGCGACATCTTCTTCGTCGTCAGTAATTTCCGCATCTAGCTCTAGGCTTTCAGGCACAAAAAATCCACTTGTTTGAGTACCTTCTTCTTCTTGCTCTACAGCAGGTCTACTAGGAATAGCACTTATACCGCCGATAGCAGTACCAAGTGCGCCACCAGCCAAACTCTCTAATGTACCTTGACCCACGACACCGCGCATAGTGGGAGTATCTAATCCGACCCGTTGTTGGGCAATGTTACGAGATAATTGTTCCTGAGAACCTTGGAAGAATTCTGGTACAGCCTCTAACACTCCAGCTTTTCCCGCTTTTTTAGCGATTGTTTTAAGAGTACCTTGTTTTACGGCTTCTCCAATTACCTTCCCTTGTATCTTGTTTTGTATACCCTTCGCAAGTAATGGTTCTATGCCTCTACCTGCTAGAACACCTAACGCTCCTCCCGCGAGTATCATATCAGTGTTTTCGCCGCCATATTCTTGGGCTTCTAGAGCTAGACGTTCTATTTCTTCTGGTGTATACCCACCAGTTTCGGTAAGCCCCTCAGTAACCGCATCATATACAGCACTTTTTACAACGCCCAGACCCATAGTCCCTGCGGCGGCTAAAGCAGCATAAGGTCCACCCAATAATCCCGCTATAATTATTGGGGCGGATGTACCTAAAGCGGAGACTATTACATCAACAGGGGCTACAGAAAGTGCCTTAATTCCTGCCAAAACCTGATCCGCAACACCTTTATCTTTAGCTTCGTCCATAATACGAGCCATTTCACTTCCATCGTTTTTGGACTGTGCGCTGATTAAATCAGCGAGATAGTTTTCAGTATCAAGTAAAACATCAGAAAGTTCATTACTTGCACCAAAAGAATCCGAAATAAACCGAATACCCCCAATTATACTTTTAGTAGCTCCAATCGGTATGTCGGCTATTTCACGTAAAAAAGACTGGTCTTCTGGAGATGGCTCTGGCGGCTGCATACTAGAAATAGCCGCTGATAACTCATTTATAGCGTTTTGATCTCCCGCAGCTTGAGCGTTAGCGAGTCCCGCTTGAAGTTGTTCTAGTGTATATGTAGGTGCAGAGCTAGGTGACTGCATACTAGAAATAGCTGCTGATAACTCATTTATAGCGGCGGTATCACCCGCAGCTTGAGCGTTAGCGAGTCCCGCTTGAAGTTGTTCTAGTGTATATGTAGGTGCAGAGCTAGGTGACTGCATACTATAAATAGCTGCTGCTAACTCATTTACAGCATTTTGATCTCCAGCTTCAGTGGCTCTAGAAAGTCCTATTTCAAGTTGTTCTAGTGTATACATAAATACTTCTTACTTTATTGGTACGTACGGTGTACCATAAACTAGTCTAGATGATGACGCACCACTTGATGAACCAAATTCCTTGAGACCCGTTAAATTTCGTAACATTTTTATTTCCTCAAGATCATTAACTGTTTGCCTAACTGAGGATTCTATTTCCCGCACTTGCTTTAAATCTCCATTTTGTTGCGCTTGCTTATACGTAAAATTAAGGTTTAACATGTTAGCTTGCATTTCAGCTATTTTAAGAAGAGCGTCAGCTACAAGTTTGTCTCTTTTTTCTCCTCTATCAAGAAGCATAGCTTGTCGAGCTATATCACGAGCATACTCACTGGTAGCAGCGGTAAGTTTAATAGCCATTTCTTGATCGTCTAGTGTTTGCGCTAAGTCATCAATTTTCTCTTCATTCTCGACCAACATTGTTTGATAGTCTTTCTTACGTTTCCGACTAGCAATTTCGGCTTGACGTAACGCATCGCCACCTCCCCCTATACCACTAGCAGCAGCTCCCGCTAAAAAGTCACTAGCCATGTCTAAAAAACTTCTTTCTTCTGGTTTACTGATTTCAGCTAATCTAGCGAGTCTATCTTCTCTTCTTTTTATTCTATCTTCTTTATTAAGGTTAGCTATTTGATCTTTATAAGTAGCGCCATAATCTTCCATAAGTTTATCATATGCACTCCTCCTAGGAGACTCGGTAGTCGCACCTGTACCTGTAGCACCTGTACCTGTAGCACCTGTACCTGTAGCACCTGTACCTGTAGCACCTGTAGCACCTGTACTTGTATCTGTATCTGTACCTGTACCTGTACCTGTAGCACCTGTACTTGTATCTGTATCTGTACCTGATACTTGAGTTAACTGACCACTAGCGATAGCTTCTTCTATATCTTCGTCAGAAAAGCCGTTTTCATATAAATCACCAATACTCCTTAATGCCCACCCTGTTAAAGGACCACCAACTACTGCTGTTCTTCCTAGTGAAAAAGCCCTACTACCGCCTTTTACAAATTGTCCAGCGCCAGCTTGTCCTTTAGGAATTCGGGTTTTAGGAATAGTAAATCCTTTTTGAGCAAGCCTACCTAAACCTTGTGAACCTTTAACTATACCCTGACCAATGTTTTTACTTGTTCTTAAATAGTCTATACCTTTAAGCGCTTTATAAGCCAAGCCCAAGCCTCTTATTCCAGCCAATGCGCCCCAACCTATGCCGGGTAAAAACGTAAGACCTAAAGATAGTGCATCCATAGGATTATCATAAGCCCAATCCGCAATAGCTCCCCCAATTTTAGTTAATTGTTCTCCTGTATCAGGGTTTTCAACAGTTCCTTCTTCAGAGCTAGAGTCTAATAACTTTTCCATCTCGTCTGGATCAGCATCTACAGCTTCTTCATTTGTAGCAACAGCTACGTTTTTACCAAGGATCCGGTTTATGTAGTCTCTGGTTTCTTTGTAATCAGGAATACCGTGATTACGAACTAATCCCGGACCAGCATTATAAGCCGCGAGAGCTGTAGGAATATCTCCGAACTCGTCCAGTTGCTGTCTTAGGTAACGTGCGCCCCCACGAACGTTTTGCATCGGATCGTTAGGGTCTACACCTAGATCACGAGCGGTGCCGGGCATAAGCTGCATCAGGCCAACAGCGCCAGCTCCACTGACAGAGTCTTGATTACCACCGCTTTCGGCTTCGATTACTTTCAGTAAAAGTTCTGGATCAAGCCCCACTTCTTCAGCCACGTCAACTGGATCAAAATCGTACTTGTTAATTATTTTTTGCCGTACCGTGCTAGAGCCTAATAACTTTTCCAACTTGTCTGGATCAACATCTACAGTTGCATCAAACGGTAAAGTTTGACTAAGCTTGTCTGGATCAACATCTACAGTTGCATCAAACGGTAAAGTTTGTACTGCCTCATTTAAATCAATTTCTCCCCCTTCAGCAAAGCCCCGTACCATACCACCTTGAGCCGCTGCAAGAATACCTTCTTGGGGCATACCACCAACTATCTGTTGTTTGAGTTGATCCACAACTGTAACAGGAGGGACTTGTGCCATCCTCAGCATTTCTTTCGCAGCTGCATCTCGTTCTGACTTTAATTTTTGTAGGGCAAGTAAGTCTATTAACTGTTTATCTACAGCATACTTTTCTTGCAAAGCGGAGTCTTTGCCTCTATAAGCCTCTACAACACTATTTATTTCTCTATCAATCGACATGTGTTAATTATCCTTTACTTCGTATAAACCTTTAAGTACGCTTAGTATGTCTCCACTACCCGCCATAGTTCTTTGATAATCACTAGGTTGTACGTACGGAATTCCATAAGAAGTTGTAGGTAATCCTGATAGTAACCCCTGCTGGAATTTTAACTGTTGATAAGGGAAGTCTCTCTCAGTCTCAAATTGTCTAATATCAGCAGCAATACCTTCACTCTCAATACCACGTTGTTGAGCACCGCCAGCAGCTTGTGCCTCTAGCACATTTTGTATGTACTGATTAACGTCTTGTTGACCTTGGCGTTTACGGTTTTGCTCGTCTGAAAATAGATTAGCCGCTCTATCATAAGCTGTGGCGTAACCTTGACCTGTTATACTAGCTAAATTCTGCTGTAAATTTCTATCAGCTTCGGCATCCATAATAGCTTGGCGGCTACCACCAAACGCACCCGCACGAGTTAGTCTACCTCTATTCTGCATAGCACTAATATCAGCTTGTCTACGAGCTTCTTCTAGTTGAGGGTTCAACGCAGCCTGTAAGTACGGGTTCATGTACTGTTGAGCGACACCCTCATCTATAAATGATTGAGGTTTATACGCTCCTGCCTCTTCTGTTGGTACAACTAAATTAGCCAATCCTTGAAACGCTTGTTGTTGTAAAGGTGACGTCCCCGCAGTTAATTGTCCTTCATAAGGAGTATAAGGCGAGTCTGCTAATGCAGCGCCTCTCCCTAACATATTTGTTACGTATGGTCCTACATAACTAGCTAGAGCTGTGTCTCGTCCCGCTATTTCTCCTACAGCTGAATTTATGTTAGAGGCAGGTAAATTTAGATCCTCAATAGCCATGTTTTTTTCCTTATACTAATCTATTCAAATATTTGTCTGGGTTTATTTCTTTACTCTGTCTTGGTGTCCCCGTGCGAGCAATACGAATTTCATCCATCATTTCTTCTAATTCTTTTGCCCCTGCATTAGAATTACCATTACCTAAGTGACTTACAACATCAGCGGGTATAACAAACTCACCATCACTTAACATAACATCTTCTTCACCATCTATTGTAGCATTTACTTCGTCTGACATACCATTGGTTATACCACCTAAATAGAATCCATTTGTTTTTTCCGCATTCGAAACTATACCACCTTCAGCCATACCTCTATTTTTTTGAGCTTCATTGTAAGCTATCATAGCCTGAACTTCTGGGCTGTACAGAGGAGTAAATATTTCACCT
>Ga0222715_10005107_pt1 | contig 11255 bp, 10 predicted proteins | sample C33_9DmetaG_FD_165056 | JGI IMG/M metagenome (GOLD analysis project Ga0222715, IMG submission 165056) | Estuarine water microbial communities from San Francisco Bay, California, United States - C33_9D | ecosystem: Environmental > Aquatic > Marine > Unclassified | place: USA: California... | reverse complement strand
ACCCGCGCTTTTTCTTGCCGATAAGAACTTAAGAAACGTTTATCTAATTAAAATTTAAATCTAAATTAACGAGAACGCGCAGGAGCAAGGAATGCTTAACATTACGAATTTTAATGCCCGACAGGTGTATTTATTGGCATTTTGTTTTTCTGTATTAGGTAGCGCTATCATTGCTGGCTCGCATATAGCTTGGCACCTTACTATTGGCTCGCTAACCAGTTTGACCATAATTGGTGTTACGTTTACCACTGTAATTAGTGCCATTTTAGTCTTTGTTTATTACAAGGCAAAAAAACATGCGGCAATCATTCGTGGGATCTTAGATGAAATATCCGATGTCATTGTCGTCAAAGATTATGATGGTAATTTTGTTTATTGCAATGAGACGGTCGCAAAACTTTATCAAAGCTCCCCAGAAAAAATGCTTGGTAAAGACGATTTTGCATTTACCGGAAATCAAGAACAAGCGGATTTTTTTCGACAAAATGTCCAAGCAATTATGGATAGTCGCCAGACCGAAGAAATATTAGAATCCTCTACCGATTCAAGTAACGGCGAAACACGGCACTTTAAATCTATTAAAATCCCATATTTGGACGGCCAATCTCAACCCAAAATAGCCGTGGTAGCCAAAGATATTACAGATTTAGTATCGTTAAAAGAAGAGGCTGATAGAAATAAAAAACGCCTTGAACATGTCCTTGATGTATCTGAAGAAGGATTATGGGAATGGAGTACTCAGACTAATCAAGTATTGCACAATCATCGTTGGGAAATTATTACAGGGGTGAAAAAAAGCGAAAACACCTTTTCCGAATTTGAAAGCTGCATATTAGATGAAGATAAACCTATTATCCATCGAGCTCTAGAGGCCTTAATTAACCATAATGCACCCTATAGTGTTGAGTTTCGAATAAAGCGTCCTGATGGCAAGATTATTTGGATTTGGGATCGTGGTAAAGTGGCAGAGCTAGACGACAATGGCAAGCCTATATTGCTGGTAGGGATCGTATTAGACATAACCGAACAAAAACATAATCAAGCGAAAATCATTAATCTTGCCTATTATGACCAACTCACCGGTCTGATTAATAGAGCGCAAATGTAGCTTGAATTACAAAAAGCGATAGAGCAAGGGACGCAAAACAACATGTTTAGTGCTGTTGTCTTTCTTGATTTGGATCGATTCAAATTACTTAATGATAACTATGGCCATCATATGGGCGATAAATTATTACATTTAATTGCGCAGCGACTGAATGAAGTTGACGTTACGGAAGCCATTATTTCACGCTTTGGTGGCGATGAATTTGTCATGGTACTGCCAATGCTAAATGCCAATCAAGAGCTAGCATTAGCCAAAGCTGAGAATCACGCCTATGCCGTCATCGAATCGATTTCACAGGTGTTGTATTTGGAAAGTGAAGTACAAGATGTCGAGTTGAAATATTCGATAACTGGCAGTATTGGCGGCATTATTTTTAACTCGGATGACATCACGCCGGGTAAATTGATTCAGTTAGCTGATCTTGCTCTGTATAGAGCTAAAGCCAAAGGCGGAAACAACGTCATGTTGTTTAATACGGACATGCAAGACGAACTCCAGTTGGCTAGTGAGCTGCAAAAAGACATGCATGACTCCATTATTAAAGAAGACTTTATTATACATTTACAACCCAAATATAATATTGAGCAGCAGATTATTGGTGCTGAAGCTCTGGTGCGTTGGTGTCATCCTACACAAGGTATTTTAGCGCCCGCGGCTTTCATTCAAATTGCCGAAGAAACCAATATGATTATTGCGATTGGCGATATGGTACTAAAACAAGCCTGCCAGCAACTTGAACTCTGGCAGCAACAAGATGAAACCCGAGACTTACAAATTGCGGTGAATTTGAGTGCTAAACAAATTTGGCAAAGTTTCTTTGTGGATGATTTTATTAATTTGACCGAGCAATACGATATTGATCGCACTAAATTGATTGTCGAAGTCACTGAATCGGTATTGATTCAAGATCTCAATGATGCCACCGTTAAGTTGATGCAACTCAAAGAATATGGTGTGTCTATTTCATTAGATGACTTTGGGACTGGGTATTCATCGTTAAGTTATTTGCGCTCGCTACCGATTGACGAAATTAAAATAGATCGATCATTTGTACAAGATATTGTGGACGATCCGCAAGCATATTTGGTGGTTAAATCCATTATTGATTTGGCACGTAACTTTGATCTTAAAGTTGTGTTAGAAGGGGTTGAATTAGAAGAGCAGTTTACCATCTTAAAACAACATAATGTGGCGCAATATCAAGGGTTTTACTTTAGTCAACCCGTTACTAAGCAGGCGTTTATGGAGTTGTTATATGTGCAACGTAAAGAAAACCAATCATCGTTACAATCACCCTCAGAAAGTAATGTATTTGAAGTGTTTTAGCTTATTGTAATTGTTTTATTCGTCTCGCTACTGAGGTTGGAAATTTAACTTGTTGCCATAATTTTTCACATAACGGCTCTGCGTCATGCCATTGTTTAGCTGCGATCCAATCTACTAATGTATTGGATTGGTCAGGGTAGGTTATGGGCGGGCAAGATGTATATGCTAACCAATCTTCAATAATATCAAAAGATAAATGAGGTAATAGCTCACATAAACCTAATTGCTCCAAAGTGATAATATTAGACATTTGTTCAAACTGCCCACCGAGTGGCTTTAGTAACAGTTTTTTACCTAAGCTAAGCGCCTCGCTAGATAATTCAAAACCGGCATTAGCGATGACGCCGCTGCAAGATTGCAATGCCATCTGAAAAGGCTCATATCCTAGCGGACGCATTGATAAATTATTTTGCTCATAGGCATCGATAACATCGGGGTGGAATATAATGAACTTGTATTCTGGCAGCATGTTTAAACAGTCTTCGATTTGCGCTAGTGATTCAAAAGGTAAATACACTAATATATCGGATTTTATAACCGTATTCTCATTGCCAATTAAGGTAATGAATGGTGGCAAAATGGCAGCCCCAAAATGATACCAATGAACACCAAGATTAATTGTGCTAGGGGCAAAATACCTCATGATTAACCTGTCTACCCATGTTTTTTTTGCTTGAGGAATAGGAGTTAAAAAAGATGCTTGGTGACTGATATTAATACATGGTTTTCCTTGTCGTTTCGCCGCCCAAGCTGTTATGGGTTCAAAGTCATTTATCACTACATCATAACCACTCACATCAAGTTGCTTAATTTCTTTCCAGCAGGCTTTTACGCTATTTAGCCAAAAAGTTTTAATATATGAAATATTACCTTCATGTGTAGCAAATGATAAGCCTCTACGAGTTTCGAAGGTGCCAAATACTGCCATATCAAAATATTTGTCATGATCTCTTCCTGAAAATAAAAAATCAACTTCTATATCAGAGCGTGTGGCGAATGCATTTGCCATGATCCTCGCTCTAGCTATATGGCCGTTACCAGTTCCTTGGACACCATACAATATTTTCATAACCCACCTAGTTGAGATAAATCGATGACGATGATAAACACGCCAATACTACTGCCTAATAATGCTCCGAGGAGAACATCACTAGGGTAATGCACACCAAGTAATACGCGACTTATACCGATACAACTTGCCCAAATATATGCCAGTGGGCTGATTGCGGGATAGAATAATGATAAAATTACTGCCATTAAAAATGCTGCAGCGGTGTGTCCAGACGGTAAACTAAATTTATCTGCTGGTGTAATGTGAGCGCTAAAATGTTGTATTAAATCAGCTGGTCTGTCGCGTTTAAAAGCATGTTTTAACATTAAATATAGAGGGATTTCGAGTGCATAAGCAAGCAGTGCAGTAGTGAAAAATATAGGACCATGTTCTGGCTCAAAGCCCCATAATAAGAGACCAATCAGTAAGTATAAATATCCGTCACCAGTGCGTGAGATCCAAATAATCCGGCGACACTCTTTATATTGGGTATATTGATAAATCCATTGCAGGCATTTGACGTCTATATCTACCACTTTTTCTAAGCGCATAATGAGCTCTAAGTTATTATTGACACTTCTAATTGTGACTAGAGTCTATGACAAATCAGTGACATTTTTACTAAACAATCATGACTAAGCATTAACCATAATTAGTTATTGAGATTGCATCACTTCGTGCAATGTATGTTGCAGAGCTGTTTCTTTGGCGGGTTTAACAAGGTAGGCAGAAAATAACGCGAGATCATACTCGGGTTGTTCGTGTAAGTTGGCATGTGCAGATAGGGCTATAATAGGGATCTCTTTGTATCGTTCTCCTGCTTTGCCTGAACGGATGGCGACGGTCGCATCATAGCCATTTAGTACCGGCATTTGAATATCCATTAAGATGACGTCAATTGGCACCTGATCGGTCGCTAACATATCAAACGCACATTGACCGTTATTGGCGATACACACATCATGCCCCATTTGTGATAACTGCGCCTTCATGACTTCTTGATTTATTTCATTATCCTCAACCAATAAAATTTGTAACGCAGGTACACTAAGTGCTAATTCAGTATCACTCTCGTTATCTACATATTTGCTTGGGAGTCCCTCCATCGCCTGTGGCAAGACCACGAAAAAACTAAAACAACTTCCTTTCCCTTCGGTACTCTCCACTGAGATCTTACCATCCATTAGCTTGATCAATTCTTTGCAGATTGATAAGCCTAAGCCACTGCCCTCTTTGGTTCGTTCAAGCGTGTCATTGATTTGAATAAATGGGGTAAATAATTTATCTAGATCTTTGGGGGCAATACCAATGCCTGTATCGGTTACTGAAACCTCCAATTGATAATGGTTGGGCACAAACGTAGCCTGTATTTTAGCGGCAATCGTGATACTACCAAATGAGGTGAATTTAACGGAATTGTTGATTAAATTATTTAACACTTGCTGGAGTCTTAATTCGTCGCCAAGCAAAGGAACATCGACTAACTGATTGATATCTAAGATAATACGTAAATCAGAGTCTTTGCTGATTAAGACGGCATATTGTTCGACTTGTTGCATTAAATGATGCGGCGAAAAAGGTTGATGGGTAAATTCAAATTGACCTGAATCGAGTTTTGAAAAATCTAATACATCATTTACGGTATTGAGTAAATTTTCAGAGCAGTACATAGCTATATCTAAGTATTTTTTTTGAATTGGTGTCGGATTCTGTTTTGATAACAAGCTCAATGCGCCAAACATGCCGTTTATAGGTGTTCGGATCTCATGGCTCATTGTCGCCATAAATTTACTTTTTGTAGTAGATAATGCTGCGATGCGTAAGGCGTTTGTTTCTGCCGTTCTCTCTGCTTGTTTAGATTGTTTGAGTGCATGAACCAATACATTTTGTTTATACCAAAACAATGCGAGTAATAACAATGCCGCAGCAACGATGAACATCGTGGTTTCTTTAGGATAATCTTCCCAAATAGTACTGGGAGTATTAATGATTTTTATGTTTGGTAGGTGATTGGGCTCGGAAAAATTAAATTTTTTGAGTTGCTTGTAATCAAAAATCCATTCGCCGAGATTAGGGTTGGACTCGAATTTTCCTGTTTCTTTGAATTTAATAAGATTATGAAGTGCATCGGACGCATATAAGTGCGAGTTCATCATGTATCCACCAACAGCTCCTTTTCCGACAAAGTTATGCCAAAAAGAATAAATAGGGACTGGTGAAAAAGGTGAAATAGCGCTTAATACTTGTGCTGCATTGAGATTAGTTTTAGCACTTGAGATAAAGGTAGGCAGATAAATAATGGCATCTATTGTCGGGATCGATGGCAACACTTGAGTATATGAATCAAGATCATTGTATTGATAGTATTGTAACTCGATATTTAGCGCGTTATTAGCTATGAATTGCTCGACTAAGGTAGTATAAGGTTCATATACATAGCGGTTATTCGCGATGATATGCAATTTTTTAAGGTTGGGACGAGCCGAAAATAAATGACTAAGGGTTTGATTAACAGTCTCAATTTGAGCCCCAATTATGGTTTTCTCTTCTCGCTCGAACTTAGGAGGCGTTAAGGTAAAATAAAGATAATAAGTGGGAATATCTTTAAAGAAAGGATCATCCTCGGGTAGAGCTTGCAAATATTCATATGCACTGCGCGAATCAGCAATGATCCCATCAAATTGTACATTCGCGTATTTTTCTCGCAACGACAGGTCAAAGTTATAGCGAGCACTGTTTAAGTGGGCAGGGGATTCGTACATGGATTCAATGTACAAATTGATCGGTTTATCTTGGGAGTTGACCGCAGAAATAAGGCCTTGTTGTACATCTTGAGACCAGGGGATTAGTGGGCTAAATGACATGACGACAAGTATATTTAATGGCTCATCAGTCCCTAACCAAGGTGTGATAATTTGATCTTCTGTGGTGCGATTTTGGGGAAGCTGTTGTTTTACGAGTGTTGCATTACTTGATTGAGCATGACTATTATGGCTGGTAGATACACTACAAAATACAATGCACAAACATAGCACAAATAATTTTCGACAAAATAAATATCTATAAATAAGGTAATGCATTAATAAGGTCAGGGTTACTTTTTTGTAATTAATGATGATAGTTTAAAAGTAGTCTACAATTTGAATATTAGCGAATAATAGTGGATGATTTTAGCTTAACGTTTATTACGATGATCAGGATGATATATGCACTACCTTCACCTCAGTGCGTTTTATTTTCATGTGGCTTTAGGCTCCATAGCTTTGATCTTATTTTGGACCCCTATAGCGACTAAAAAAGGCGCTAAGCAGCATATTAAATTTGGTCAATGGTACAGCTGTTGTATGTATGCTATCTCTCTGTTAGGGATGTTCATGACGTTGTTATTCTTGAGTGTGTTGACCTTTGCTTATGTTACTAGTTTTATCGGTAGTGTTAACCGTATTAGCCATCAAAAATAGTATTTTATTACATGGTATTTTTAGCGTTTGGTGGGAGAGTCATGTTTAGTGAAATGGGGCAATATCAAATACTGTTTTGGATTGCACCTGGGGTTATCGGAGGCACCGCAATCAGTTTGTTGGCGGGCAAATATAAAGGAAACAAAGCGAGCAGTTAATTTTATCATGGCACTTGCGCCGCTAAGTTTCGGCTAGCGTGCGGCTAATTGTGTTGTGGCTAATTTCGATATAACGTCTTAATTAAATGATAGCCAAATTTGGTTTTCACCGGACCATGAACGGTCAAAATTGGTTTTTTAAATACCACGTCATCAAATTGTTTCACCATTTGACCCCGTCTAAACTCGCCTAAATCGCCGCCTTTTTTACCCGAAGGGCAAGTCGAGTATTTTTTGGCAAGTACCCCAAAAGGCTTACCTTTGTTGAGCATCGCTAAGATTTCGTTTGCTTGTTTTTCAGTTTTGACCAAAATGTGTAATGCCGCTGCAACTGCCATTATATTTCCTCTCCACCATAAGTTTGTGCCAAATCATCCAGTTCAGAAATAGTGTAGTCAAAACCAGAACTATCAATTTCATAACTCACCGAAACGCTGCGTGAAGACTTAAATAATTTGGCCTTTACTTGTGCTTTAGACCAATGCTTGAGTTCGTTTAAGAAACGATTAGCCTCTGGTGCGCTGGCAAATTGATAGTGAATTTCATTGAGCATGAAGGCTGTCCTAATGTGAAGCGGATGTGTATGCTAGGTATTCACATATTAAAGCACATGGAATGGATTATGAAAACAATTGGTCTACTCGGTGGAATGAGCTGGGAATCAACCGTTAGCTATTATCAGGCGATAAACCAAGGGGTGAAAGCCCAATTGGGAGGATTGCATTCGGCAAAGATATGTTTGCACAGCGTGGATTTTGCGGAAATCGCTGCTTTACAACACAGTGATGACTGGGATGCATTGGCGCAAATATTAACCACTGCTGCTCAGTCATTAGAACAAGCTGGCGCTGATAATCTAGTGATTTGTACCAACACGATGCATAAATTAGCACCTCATCTGCAATCTCAACTATCGATCCCCCTTCTTCATATAGCCGACGCGACTGCCGAGCAATTGGTCAGTGATGGCATTACCAAGGTCGGACTCTTGGGCACGCGTTACACGATGGAACAGGACTTTTATACATCGCGTTTAACGCAAGGATTTGGCATTGAGGTGGTGTTACCGTCGGCAGATCAGCGAACGGTGGTGCATAATGTGATTTACGAAGAGCTGTGTGTGGGAGAAATCAATGATATTTCTCGAAAAATTTATCAGGACATTATTGACTCGTTAGCGGCACAAGGGGCGCAAGCCGTCATTTTAGGTTGCACTGAAATTGCATTATTGATTAGTGCTAACGACACGGATGTACCCATATATGATACAACGGCAATACATGCTCAAGCTGCGGTGAATTTTGCACTTGCTTGAGTGTATAAATACCCGCAAAATAAACAAAAAAATGTTAGGAATAACGAATGATGGCAGGATGTAAATTAAGTGATTTTGGTGATGGGTTAAAAGTTATCGTCGCTCTTGGATGTATGCTTTTGGGGATGAGTAGCGTTGCGGCAGCTATGCCGGAAAGAATGCCGGAAACGTCGTCAAATACCCAAACATTGATTAGCAATATCAATGGTTACACCTTAAACGCGGATGGAAAATTAGTGCAATTTTCTCAAATACTATTACGTGCCGATAGAGTATTAGCTGTGGGTGACCAACTCAATATACCAAGTGACGCGGTTCGCATTGACGGAGAAGGAAAAACCTTAATTCCAGGTCTGATTGATGCTCATGGGCATATGTTAGGGTTGGGACAGAATTTATTAGAAGCGGATCTGCGCGGCACACGCTCTGAGCAAGAGGCGATCAAACGGCTTACCAGTTTTGTTGCGAAGTCTACTAGCAACAATACAAGCACTAGCACTATTAACAATAATAGTGAGCAATGGGTCGTTGGGCGCGGTTGGAATCAAGTGTTATGGGACAAGCCTGAGTTTCCCTCTAAAGCCAGTCTCGATGCCGTCTTACCTAATCGCCCAGTAATGCTGTCACGTATTGATAGTCATGCGATTTGGGTTAACAGTAAAGCCCTAACACTCGCGGGGATCACGGCTGACACCACTGCACCTGCCGGTGGTGAAATTGTTAAAGATGCACAAGGCCAGCCTACCGGGATTTTAATTGATAATGCGATGAATTTGGTTGAAGCGTTACTACCACAGCCTGATGAACAAACTTTAACTGCTCAACTCGACGCTGCTAATAGGCATTTATTGTCTGTCGGCATTACCAGTATGCACGATGCTGGTATTCCTCATTCGGTCTATTATTTTTATCAAAAACAAGCCAAAGCGGGGGCATTAGCAGTGCGTATCTATGCAATGATTGCCGCGACTGATCCGCAGTTAGCGCAAATGCTGGCACTAGGTCATGTTAATGATCCAGCTGGCATGCTCAGTATTCGTAGTGTGAAAGTCTATGGTGATGGCGCGTTAGGGAGTCGTGGAGCAGCACTACTTGAACCATATTCAGATGCGCCCGATAAACATGGACTACTCGTCACCCCACAAGAACAGTTACCTCAGGTGTTCAGACAAGTGTTAGGGGCGAATTTTCAGCTTAATTATCACGCTATTGGGGATCGGGCTAACCGTTTAGCTGTGCAGCAGTTTGCACAAACGTTTACTGAGTTTCCAGAAAACATTGAACGTCATCGGGTTGAGCATGCACAAGTCATTGCCGTTGAAGATATCCCGTTGTTTAAACAATATGGGATCATCCCATCAATGCAGCCGACACATGCGACTAGTGATATGAACATGGCCGAAGATCGTATAGGTGCAGAGCGCTTAAAAGGCGCGTATGCGTGGCAAACGTTCTTAAAACAAGGCTCTCGTATCGCCTTTGGCTCTGACTTTCCGGTTGAACTTGCTAATCCATTTCACGGCTTACACGCAGCCGTGACCCGTCAAAATGCGCATCAACAACCTGCAGAGGGTTGGGTGGCAGAGCAACGGGTGACGCTCGCTCAAGCTTTTCGCGGGTTTACGTTAGATGCCGCTTATGCCGGTTTTCAAGATACTGAAATTGGTACATTAGAAGTAGGCAAAAAAGCCGACTTCATTATTATTGACCGAGATATTTTCACCATTAGCCCTAATTTAATACGTGACACGCAAGTGTTACAAACATGGGTAAACGGTCAACAACGCTATTGATTGCTATGACACAGAAGAAGATATGATTTTGACTTCCCGTTGTGGAAACGGGATTTCAATACCATTGTTTTTCAGTGTTTCAAGGATAATGAGATTTAAATCTCCACCGACACGATTTTTACCGTCATCAATACCTAAGATCCAAAATTCCACAAACATGTTTATCCCCGAATCGCCAAAACTATCTATTTCACAATCAGGTCGCTCTTCAATCGGATACTTTTCACCGTTAATCACCTGTGGATGCGCACCCACGGCTTCTTTAATTAACTCCACCATCGCGCGCACATCTGTGTCATACGCGACTGAAAAATCGACGCGATAACGCTGTTTGGGATCTTTGTGTGACCAATTGATAAACGTCGACGAGATAAATGTTTCATTGGGCACTACGATATCTTTACCATCATAGGTTTCTAAGACGGTGTAACGCATGCGAAATTCTCGAACAAAGCCTTTTTGGTCAGCATTAATTTCGATGTAATCATCTATGGTGATCGAGTTATCTAGCAAGATAATAATGCCAGAGATAAAATTTGAGGCTATGGACTGCAAGCCTAAGCCTAAACCAACACCTACTGCGCCACCAAAGACGGCGAGAGTAGTCAGGTTAATCCCCAATATGTTTAGTAGCATCAATGCGACTATGCAAAAGATGACCACCTCATAGACCTTGGTTAATACCTCTTTGGTGCGCACATCAAGGCGTTTTTGACGCTTGATGATCCCTTTGCCGTAATTATTGATGATCCGCGCAATAATGATAACGAACAAACCAACTAAACAAACTCGAATAATGTCATACAGCGAAATCGACAGGCTACCAAAGTTAAAAGCTAAAGATTGTAATGTGTGAATGAACTCATTCAGCATTTGTGAAACATCCATCAAAAAATTCCTATTGTGCGTTATTAGATTCTATCGAAGATTCTGTGTAACGATATTGTTCATCCAGGGTACTGATCCCTAATCCGCTTTGTTTAGTGATTTTAATTTGCAGTGGGATCCTTTGTTTCATTGCCTCTACATGCGAGATTACCCCA
>Ga0222715_10005101_pt1 | contig 11261 bp, 13 predicted proteins | sample C33_9DmetaG_FD_165056 | JGI IMG/M metagenome (GOLD analysis project Ga0222715, IMG submission 165056) | Estuarine water microbial communities from San Francisco Bay, California, United States - C33_9D | ecosystem: Environmental > Aquatic > Marine > Unclassified | place: USA: California... | reverse complement strand
CTAAAGAAACAAAGGATAAGTTTAAACCAGGCAAGATGGCTTTTTGGCAAAGCCACTTATCTCAGTTGATGGCTTACTCTGCTGAGTTAGATTTTGAAGCTAGAGTCGCTAATGTGTTTGTGTGTTTGGAAACAGGTGAGATTGATTTTCACGAATGGACTGATGAAGATTTAAAGACGAAAGCATGGGAATACTTCATGGCTGGTGTTAATGCTTGGTGGATAGCAAATGTTTAAGATAACAGACATTATCCTTTTGTATGTTTTTCTTGTCTCTACCTACACTCTATTAGACTATCTACATCATCACGCAATGGAACATGATAATGAGTATCAATGCACTATCTTAAAAGATTATAAGCTGTGTACAAAGGTAGATAAATTAGATGGTTATTTCTCTTATGCTGGTGACAGTCTTTTTCAGTATCACGGAGACACCTCCGAAACCATTGTCAATTAACGTATCGGCAACTTTATAAGACTTACCTCTCTTAGATACTAGCCACCCTATTGTAGTAGCGGTGGCGTGTTCTAAGTCTCCTACGGATTCATCGGTAAACCATCCAGCATCACCTGTGTGATCTTCCCATGTCACCAGAACAAGAGGATATTTACTTTCCATTATTTCTTATAGACTTGTACTATCTTCTCACCACTTCTGGATAACATATAGCCTCCGATGCCTATTTTAAGCAAGTCCCACATATCAGGCGGTATATCTAAAGCTACAGACCAACCAAACATAGCTTGTAAGTAAGGTGCTAGTATGTAGTTATTGGCTATAATTGCTACAAAGGTAAGCATAGTAATAGGTCGCCATTGAGAGGTTATCTTATGCTCTGACTTGGCTTCAGCTATAATAATATCCGCTTGTTTCTCAAACTCTTTAAACGAACCATCTAAAAGCATAGTGTTTAATTCTGTCTGAGCTTTTACTTGCGCGTCTTTGTCTGGAAGTACACGTTTAATAACTTCACCGACTACTGGTAATAATGCTGCGATCATATATATGAAACTCCTATACAGACTGGAATAGCTCGTATTATTTCTTCTATCTCTTCTGCTTCTTTTATTCTTTGTTTAAATTTATTTTGTTTTTCTAGTTCCTTTTTACACTCTACATACGTTTCATAAACAGGACTATCTGTAAAAGGAATAACAGTCTTGTACCCTGTGCTATAAAACATCCAAAGTGCAATTACCCATTTCATGTCATTTTGAATACAACCATGTGTTAGGTCTTGGATCGCCTTTCTTGTCGTCAATATGAATAAACGTGTCGGCAATACCTATACCACTAAAGCCTAAACCGTAAGCCCATTTTAATAATTGATAACGCTCTTGAGAGTTGTTGCATTTAATATCTACCGCTAGTCCTTTAGTATGAGCAGAGCCTTTTACTCCACCCACCTCTTCATTTTTTTTATCACACCTGTAAGCACTATTTAATATTAGTGGGCGATTAATTTTCCATCTTAATGAGTCAAGTCTTTCAACGAAATTGTCGTCCATATCTGACTCACCACAACAAGGGCAAGCGTACTCTTTTTCTGTGAAGTATTTACTGGATTTAGCCATTAGTTAAATTTTCTACTTTCTAATAAACGTATCTTTTCATCTCTTACGCCATTTGAATAACTTTGCTCTATTTCTTTTTGCCTTATAGATTCAAGCAATAATTTATTCTGTGATGTTTCTTTGTAAATAGGTGAGACTAATAAAGTTAAAAGAATTGCTACTAAAGATGCTGCTGATATTATCCAGCCCCAATTAGTAGGCTTGCCAGTCATCATGGTGCGAACATCAGACGTTAAAGCATTAACTGACTCTGCTAAACCGCCAACTACTGCCTCTAACCTGGATAGTCGTTGATCTATCTTTGTATCGTTTTCCATATTATTTTACCGCTTAATCTAATACTGGTCGTGGGTCTGTACCCAAAGAAGCTCTAACCGCTTTGCGGTCTGTTAAAACGTCTTTCTTTGCAATATCATCTTCAACAATAACGCCTTTAGTTATTAGTACGTCTATTAAATCTTCTGAAATACGAGCCATTAATTTGTCGCTCTCATTTAAACTTTCAAGTTTATTTTCATAAGTTTTAATTTGTTCGCCTAGTGTTTCGTTAGCTATCATCTCGTCAGACTTTTGTACGACTGGATAAGTGCGAGTAAGATTAACTTCGTCATCTGTTGGCGCACCATATTTCATAGAATCATCAGTTATTTCTGGTTTAACTATTGAACCTACTTTAATACCTATTTTTAATAATTCACTATTACTAAGTTTAAAGTGATCTATACCTGCGGTGTAAACATCGCCATCACGTTTAAAAGTGAACTTGCAAGGTTTCTCAAAAGCCTTAATGAAAATGTTTGTCTCTGTGTCAAATTGAAAGTACATAAATCACCTTTACTTATAATTATTCATTCGCCATTCGATGATAGCGATTCGTTTATCTAAACTGTTTACCACATTCATTACGCTGTCTTTAATTTCCATACGAGCAATAGCGTTATCCGGTGATGGTATTATTTTGTTATCTAAATCAACCAGTATCGACATTTTTTGGTCTAAGCGATTAACCCTATCGTGAATGTCTAAGAGAGCATTAAAGAGATAACCTATAGTAGCCATCATTAGTGGAAAGATTGCCAAAGATATTTTTTTTGCAAACTCACTCATTAAGAATAAGCGATGTCTATTTTCTTAATACCAAACCAAATATAAGTACCACCAGACGCATTAAAGCCTGTTGATGTAGTCCTCAGTTTTATGCCATTAGATAAGAAATCAAACCTATCTGATAATACTTCTGCTAGACTGCTGTCTGCATATATTTCACTATTTGCAGGGTTGTAGGGACTTCTTTCTCGGTCTAGTATTTCCCAACTTCCTGTGCTGTCGGTTCTTTTAAACATTGCCATTAACATTTCATCAGTAGGAATAAGCGCACCATCTGTTGAGCCATTTCCAGTATAACTTCCTCCAACATACGGAGTATCACCCCTGCCTTTGTCGAACCAGAAGCAGTAGGCAACGTAAGTGTCAGTTGAGCCGTTTACGTCATCATCTGTCCCTATACTAAATACTGTTGATGTTGGTTCAGTATCGTTAAATACAGTATTATCATCTGCTGTTGCAGCAGTTGTATTTAGATGTAAATGGTCTGTTTCTGGCGCAACAGTATTGCTTGAATGATACACATACCAATCGCCAGCATCATTGCTACGCTCTTTTATGATTATCATATCTGGCGCACGGCCTAACGTGCCACCATGACCAACTGTTGCATTAACCCCTGTGCCTGTATAAGTAACGATACTAAATCCATTACCATAAGAGACTGTGGAAGATATACTTCCGTCAGTATTTGCTACACCTGAGCCACCAGCTTTTAATAATAGTGACCAGTAATCTTGTCCTGGATCATTAACTTGATTTGAGTCAGTCGATCCAGAAGCAACAGTAATACCACCATTGTCAAAAGAAGTTAAATAACCTCTAACTGGTTGATTAGTTTCTGTTGCTGTTGAGTTTGTTACTAACTCATTTTGTACGGCACGAATAACATCGTATAAAGTATGATTCCAAGTTTCATCTCTGCTTTTTGTCCATGAAAAATCAGGTGTGAAAGATAAACTAAAATCAAGGCTTCTTGGATTAACACCATTGCCTGTGTGGAGTCCAATGTCTGCGTATTTTTGTGGTAGTTTGATAGTGGGTTCTGATAGGTTGGCTGTTGATAAAGTTTTAGCCGTAGTAGGTACGGTGTTAGCAAAGTCTGTAGCACCAAAGTTAGCAACCTGCACCATGCTTCCACCCGTTGTGTCATAACCGCCATAAACAAGGTACATATCCTGTTCATAATCAGTTATTGTCCCAACCGGATTGCTGTCTGTATCAGGGTCGCCTGTAGTTCCGCTACTTGAATCCCACCAATTAATTCCGCCAGCACCATCTTCAATTCCGAACCAAACATTGCCGTTATTAGAGTTGTAGGCAATATACCCATATTCTCCTTGTGAAATACTGGTATCACTTCTTATTTGTGTTCCGTCAACAAAAACTCTGTTTGATACAGTTGGTCTATCATCCCAGTATGCGCCAGGAATAGAGTTTGTGATATTGTTAGTGCCAAAAGATACTTCAACATCAAAAGGTGTGCCTTCAAACCCCGCAGCAGTAATACCAAAATTCATTATTTGGGTGTTTGTGTTTGGAAATGTACTCATTAGTATTTCAGCAACAAACAAACCAGAGTTCGGTTTTATAGGAATAGTGGAAAGGGCAAGTTCATAGTTACTTGCGCTACTTACTGTTGTTATTGTGCGATTGCCATTACTGAATACTGGGTTGCCAGTTCCATCGCGACCATGTAGTACGTTTAATGTCGAATAATTATCAATCATCGTGTCGTTCGTATAACTTCCGCCTACATTGCTAGAGTAACCGTTTTCAGTCCAATCGTTTCCGTTACCTGATTGGTCAGTTACAGTAGTCGTGTCAGCATCTGAAAAAGTTAAACGATAACCATTGTTTCCATACGAGCCAGTATATGCTTTAGGAATCCACGCGCCAGTATCTGCTGACACCTCTGCAAACTCAGTAGGTGCTACTGTGTGGTCGCCATCTATCCAATGAAAGTCTGCTAAATAGCCACTAAAATAACTGCTTACTGAGCCTGTGTTTCTCGCACCTATAATGTGAGATATGCTTGAATCGTTAAGATGGACTTGAACAACTGTGCTATTTCTTACTGCATCCGCATATAAAACATTATCAACGTAAACAGTCCATATATTAGCTGCGCCAGCATCCATATCAAATTGCATAACAACGTGATACCATTTGTGGGGGTCGCGTAAAAGACCAGCATCTTCGGTATCTCTGTTTCTTGCGGTTGTGCTTCCATCTCTAGTATCAAGAATGAAAAACCCATTAACAAAGTTTATGTTTGTATATTCAAGAGAGCCTTGATATGCACCAAAAATAAAATGAGAAGCACCATCTTGTGGGTCACCTTTCATCCAGAAAGAAACTGTGCAAGCGTTAATATCTGTTGATGTGCCAAAAGTTCTGGTTAAATACTGACTACTGCCATTAAAGACCAAAGAGCCGCCTGAGTAAGTGCCTCTATCAGTTCCTTGCTTACCTGTTCTTCTTCTAGTAAACATTAAGCTACTGTTCCAACTTTAATTAGTTCTATGTGAGTTGCTGATATGACTCTGTAAGAATAGGTCGTTACACCACTTAGTGTTGAGCCAATAGCATCTGTAAATGATTCACCTGCTGTGTTTTTGTAATAACTTCCCCACGCTAATGTAGATGCGCCAGTACCGTTTTGAGTAATGATAAAATCACCACTCTGTCCAACACAACCAGCGTCAATATCACTAGGGTTAGCCATAGTATTAGATACGCCGTTTTCCAATGTTGCAGAAAAGTCGTTGCTTGTATCAAGTGTAGGTGTGTAAGTATTAGTCGTAGGTGTTAGTGCGGTTACAGTTGTTCGTTGCGCTGCTGTAAAGGTTTGAAGCTGATTAATAAACGCTACATTAGCTATGTCAAAACTAGCTGGTAGGTTATAGAAAACTTCAATCCAATTTGTGCCATCATAAAAATACGCGCCTGTATCACCAGCAACAGTTGTTCTGTTTGCGCCAGTAAGTAATACAAGACTTGATGAATGGGTTAAAGTTAAAGCACCATCAAACTGTAAAATCTTAAAGTGAGAAGTATCGTTGGTCGGTGCTGCGAAACTTGTAACAGTAGTCGTTCCAGTAACGTCATGATAAAGACCAGCCACGTTGATAGGTAATGCTGTCGCTGAAGCTATATCAGCACCTTTCTCAAACTCATTCTTAAAACCTTTTAAATGACTCATCTGTTCCCTGATCGCGTTATTGATCGATGGGAAAGTCATTTGGTTTTCTTGTATATTAATACCGCCTATAGAGGTATTTGCTGCTGCTGTTAGTGAGTAACTAACTAAGTAATCTTCTGCCATTTATTGTTCCTCTAATACAACATGCTTTATTCACCAACATTCTGAGAGAACATAATTGGTGATTTCATTAATGATTGATCAAATGCTTCTTGCAATGCCTTTTTAACAATAGGCAAGTCTTTTTTGCTGACGTTTTCAAGTATATTTACAGTTTTTGATGGGTCTAGCAAAATTTTAGATATATAATCTAATGATTGTTGACTTATTTTTCCTTGAATTCTATTTAATATGGTTTTAAATATCATATATTCTCGATCTAGAGGTCCAGTAGATGGAAGTAATTTCTCATTAAGCCCAAGCAATCCTGCTACTCGTTGATTCCCCTCTTGCGCCAAATTTTTATAAGTAGCTTGCCTACCAAGACTTTCCGCAACATCCGAAACAGCACGCATCTGAGGTTTAGTCAAAACATCAGTTAATTTCTCATAGCGGTTAAAGCCTGTTGACTTTTTAAGTGTGCCAGGCGCATCTCTTAATGCTTGAGCAAAAACCCCCGATCTTTGCAATGGGTTTGCGCCGTAATCAGCTAACGCAGGACTAAGTTTGTCTATAAGGTATTGTCCGATCTGCATTTGATTTATTGGTATAGATTCTTCAGCAAACTGAGTCCTCATTTTATCGTAAGAAGGATTCTTTTCTCCCATCCAATTAATAAGTTTTTTTCTTAAACTTTCAACTGCTGCTCTTTCTGCTTTGCCAAGCGAGTCACTGCCAGTTTTAGCAAGTTGCTTGTCTAAAGAAATCTTAACGTATTGCAAATATTGAGTAGGCTCTAAATTTGGATTTATATTTTTAGCTTTTGCTAATTTAACAGCATCATTTATGGCTGGTTTTATAAAAGGGTTTTTAAATATATCAACCAAATCTTCACTTGTCATTGACTTGATTGGCTTCCCTTGTTTATTAAAGGCAGCACCAACAGCCATTTTATATGCTTTCTTAGAACTCTTTTCCCAGTTTTCTCCTCTAGCTTTTCTAGCTAAAGCTATAGCCCCTTCATCTTTTCCGACTGTTGCTAAAGCGTTTAAGCGAGCAAGATTTTCTGCTTCATTAGCCGCGTATTTTTCGCTAGGAATGTTTTTATTTGCTATGTTTTGTAAAGCTGAAAACTCTGCGCTTCCTGCTGGCGCAGCAACCTCTCCGGCTGTAGCACGACCGCCTGGAAGCTGCTTATTTTGTTTTAAAAGTTCTATAATATCATTAGTCTTTTCGCCTGCTGCTTCTCTTATAGTTTTATTCCCAAGTCTTTCAGCACCACCCTTGAGTAGCGGATCAATAATATTTTTTCCAAAACCTATAAGTTTAGACCCACCAATTAAACCTAAAGGCAAACCCATACCATAAAGACCGCCAGCCTGTATTTGAGAGAATTTTTTACCACCAAAATCATCTTCGGCATAATCAACTGGTGATGCAGCACCAAAGCCCATGCCTAACAAGCCACCTTGTTTTAACTTACCAAGTAAGGTTTTAGCTAATTTCATCTTTGGAACAGCAGCGACACCTGACCCAAATTCGCCTAGCAAACCCAATACATCAAAGCCATCACCGCCAAAACCGCCTAACATATCCAATACGCCAATACCCTCACCACTAATATCTACGGTGTTTGGTGAATATGGAAGTTCAAATCGTTGAGCAGCCATACCTCTTTTTTTCATTTCGTCTAATTGGGAAAGTTTTTGATTAGCCCATTCTCCAACTATAGGCTCGCTGCCCATTTGTTCAGCTATATAGTCGCCTATATTAGCACCAAGCTGAAACGGTCCTGATAAAAGTCTGCCAGCACCTAAAACAACTCTTCCAGGCGCACTTCCAGCAATTAGCTCTGCCCCAGTTACCTCTGGCTCGGTTACAACTTCTGGCTGCTCTACTTCTGGCTGCTGTGGTTTTGAATCGTATAATGTATAATATTTACCATTAATTCTTTTTAGACCGCCTTTTGAAATTTGCTCCCAAGAACCGCTAATATTGGTATAAAATTTACCATTAATTCTTTTTAGACCGCCTTGCGGTATTGCTTCCCAAGCCATTAGTAAATGGTCTCCGCATTAGTCAAATCTGTTCCATCTGTAGCAATATAATCAGGCACATCATTCATATTGCTATCAGGCACATCATTCATATTGCCATATTGCTCATTGTAAGCGTCTTGTATTATTTCAATGCTTTTTATGATTTGATCGTTAAGTGCCTGTAATCTTTCTTTATAAGTTTCGTAATCTTGCGCTTTGTCAAGGTTTTGCATCATGTTTTCTAGTCTGTCACCTTCTCTGTCTGATACATTACCAACAGCACCACCACCAGGAGATGCTTGTCGCATTTCTGCTAAAGCGTCCTTGAATATAACGTCTTTCATGTGTTTTATTTCAGTCAAAGCATTTGTTCCTTGTTGAGTCAACGCGCCCAAAGGAAATCTACCGGCTAAATAACCAGTAACCCTATTTAATCCAGGGTGTTCTTTTAACGAAAGTGCTTTATCTGCAAGTCTCTGCATACTGCTAGTTACCAGCCTCATTTTTTTCTTTGCTTCTGGTTTTTCTGATTCGTTCTTTACTTTTGCTTCGGCTCTTTTTTCTTGCTCTACTTTTTCCCCAGGAGTCTGGGACAATCCAATTTGTACGCCGTTTGCAGCCAGATCGCTGATAACTTTAGAGTCTACCTGAGAGGGTTTTCCTGTAACTGATAAATTTGGGCTAGTTGCCTCAGAAATTACTGTTCCGTCAGTTGGTTGCTGAACAATATTGGTTGGCTGAACAGTTTCAACTGGAGGTGTTTGATTTATTTCTAAGGTTTGTTCATTAGCATTGCTTTGAGTTGGTTGATTAGCATTGCTTTGAGTTGGTTGTGTCGGATAAACATTTCCTCCAGTAAAGCCAGCAAACACGGAAGGATTAATCAGATGAGGAGAGATCACATTACCCATTAAATCAGTAATCCTGCCAGTTGTCTTATTAACAAGCCCCCTCATTGTGCTGCCGTTTTTTAGAGGTATATCAGTCTCGACAAAACCAAACCCTTTTAATTGGTTTCTATGCAGCACTTCTCCTTTAGTATTAACTAAAGCTGCGCCTGGACCAAGATTATAAACCTTATCATCTGTACTTGTAGATTCATTACGTCTATTTGTAAATATATCTATAGCTGCCTTACGAAGTTCCGATGAGCCAGAACGCATCATTGCGTCAAGCATTGGGTCGTCTAAAGTTAGGTTGTTTGGGTTTTGTTGAGACTCAAGCGATCCATAAGCGCGATTCGCTAACTCTTGAGGCAAGCCAAATTCACTAAAAATTTTGTCTGTTTTTAATCTTTGCATTTCAGTTCTTTTTCTTTCCGCAGCCTGATCTTCCATCTCTTTTATTTGGGCATCGTATAGCCTTTTCTTTATTTCCATTTCTTTTTGCTGTTGAGCGTATTGTGCGCCCTGCATTAACCCTTTCATTGCGCCACCCATATAGTTAGGAGGAGTCAATGATGGTGCGTTAGCCGATAATATCCCCATTCCAGCTTGGAATAGTGGGTTGCCTAATAAACCTTCAAAACCTTTCATAATATCTCCTAACTAAATAATCCGCCTAAAAGACCGCCAATAACAGGTAGAGCAAATCCGCCTAATTCCCCAGCTAAAGCAGCACCAGCACCCTCGCCAGTAAAGAAAGGCAACGATGTTAGTCCTTGACCTAGCATTGCACCACCTAATGCGCCAGCTACAGGAGACTGACCGTAAATAGGTTGTTGGCTTGTTTGACTTGATCCCATTTGACCCATTCCTGAAACTAAACCAGCGTAACGTGACAGTTGATCTGATGGTGCGCCAAATCTAGTTAAAGCATCGTTTATGTATTGTTGCGCTCTGGCTTCTTTCTGCTGACCTACACCTTGTAATGCTGCGATGTCTGCGTAGTCGGTAGCAGCTAAACTAGGTGCTGCACCCATCGTTCTTAATTGACGATCTCTTTCACTTTCGTAAGCCTGACCGTAGTAAGGTAGTACAGCGTTTGCTACACCCTCTGCTGCTGAACGTGCCATTGCAGGGCTACCATAACGACCACTCTTAGCAAACATGCTCTGTACAGCGTTCTGAGCCTTGTTAGCAGCTATGTCTGCTGTAGCGTTGAGATAAGGGTTAGCGTTTAAATAACTACCTTGAATAGTAGACAATGCTTGATTCCTAGCAGCGTCACTTAATGGATTACCCATTAACGCTCTATTGGTTGTCATGTTCATTGCCATTTGCGATTCAGGACTAAACGGAACAACTGTGGAGTAAGGAAAGAAACCCTGACTTAATTGGTTGTTCCCATAAAGACTCTCAGCCCTATTCATTACGTTCTTTAGAAAAGGTTGTGCTTGAGTCCAGGGTTCAGAAACTTGCGTAACTGTTTGTTGACCTGATGGTGTAGATGATGATTTTCCCATAACTATAACTCTTTTGATATTATTTGATAGGTAGGTTTAAAATTTAAGTGCTGTGCTGCTTTAATCCAGCCTTTCCTACCTCTAGCTTCTAGGTAAGAGCAGCCATTGTTTTTTGCAAATGTTTCTAGTGTTGAAATTAAATTATCTAACCACTCATCCATGCCCTCTCCGCATAGTTGACCAATTAGTAGTTTGCTCATTTTTGGATAAACTAAAATCTCGGTAACACATACCGCTTTTAATTCATTTTCGTCTCTTATCATCCATAACTGATAAGCACCTTTTACCAATGAACACAAATAGTCTATTTCGTCTGATTCACCTAAAGAGTGTGAATTTGCCTTTTTTATAAATGGTTCTACTTCTCTCCATACGTCAACAATTAAATGTGCTGGAACTGGAAATATATTAGGCATTAAAATAATCCATTAACCCTTTATTTAAATTACCAAATAACTGTTGAGGATAGTTATTAGACTGTGGCGCATATCCGTATTGAGGCAAATAAGAGTAGTCGACAGGTTGCTGTGTAAAACTACCGCCCATTAACTGTGCGTAATAAGGATTAATTTGAGGTTGGTTCATGGTATATAACTGCTGACCCATACCTAAATTGTAAATATCTTTATTAAATATATCTGATGGGAGGTTGCTTGGAACTAAACCCTCAAGACCAGTCGCATATCCAGCACCTGCGCTACTATCTATTCTCTTGTTTAGATCATTTATTTGATTTTGAAAATCACTATTAGCTAGATAACTCTCAAATCTTTTTGCTTCATTGTGAGCTTTAAGTATGTCTCCAATTCCTCTCAAACCTGTGCCAGATTTGT
>Ga0222715_10005100_pt1 | contig 11262 bp, 9 predicted proteins | sample C33_9DmetaG_FD_165056 | JGI IMG/M metagenome (GOLD analysis project Ga0222715, IMG submission 165056) | Estuarine water microbial communities from San Francisco Bay, California, United States - C33_9D | ecosystem: Environmental > Aquatic > Marine > Unclassified | place: USA: California... | reverse complement strand
CGACGATGAACTCGAACTTGACGAACTGCTAGATGACGAACTAGATGAAGTGCTAGACGACGTCCCTGAATCTGAGCTGGAGGCTGAACGCGATTTACTTTGCTGTGATGTCCCTTCGTCCATCTTTTGACTATCAGAAGCAGAAGTGGTTCCTGCGCCTTCAGACGTATCGATTTTTGCGCTACCAGCAGCGCCTTCATCATCAACGTGCCACCGCGGTGGCTCTCCATCGTATCCGATTTCTCTCATCACCGCGTCGACCACCGCCCTCTCGACGACGCCGAATTTGTCGCTCGAGTGCTCTGCACAGTTCTTGAAGCCATGAACGAGAGATGTGGGCACGCGCTTATGATTCTTATATCCGCCACGATTCAACCTTGCAATGAGTGCGCTTACAGCGAGAAACAACACCAAGTCTTTATTCGGCGCTGGCTTCAAGTTTTCAATTTGCGCGACGATATCATCAAACGTCGATGTTTCGTTCTTACTTTGCACGAGTTTCACCTGCTCGACCACGTCTTGCGTGGTTTTAGTCAACGTAGAGAACGAATCCATTTTCAATCCCTCTAACGCTCTGACGCAACCTCGATCCGCCTGCAAATCTTTCACGAATACGCTATAGCGCAAACCGCCACCTTTGGCTAATAAAGCGGCGATGGCTTCGTTGAGCTCCTTCTTTTCGTCTCTTCTCGGTTGTACATCCGCTTCTGCCGGCTCGGCTTCTTCAACAAACTCCCAAGGCTCGCTCTCGATCACCTGATCGATTTGTTTTGAAGCTAATTTAGCGTTATTCCCGGCGACAACTGGTGGCGGTACTTTTACCAGCTCGGGCGCGTCTTCAGGTTGCTTCTCAGACTCCGAATCGGACGACGACGAGCTCGAGGATGACGAACTCGAAGACGAAGAACTCGAAGACGAAGAACTCGAAGAACTCGATGGACTCCCTCGAGGCAACTCCTCCGGCGTTTCCGGGGCCTTTGTCGCCGCTGGTGCCTTCTTCGCCGCCGGCGTCTTCTTCGCCGCCGGGGGCTCCTTTTTCGCCACTGGTTCCTTTGCTGGCGCCTTTTTCACTGGCGCTTTTTTAACCGCCGGCTCCTTCGCCGACAAAGCTTGCTTGACTTCTGCAACCTTTGCGCGCTTCGTCTGCACAGCTATTCCAGGAAGTGCGTCTTCATCTCTCGTGCGCTTCTTACCGCTCACGTCCGCGTTTGGGAGCTCGGCGGCGGCTCCAAACGCTCTCGGCGTCGCCGCCGCCGCGGGTGTCGTTCCCATATTCAATCGACGTTGCGCATAATCCGGTGTGAGATGCCCAGCGCCTAACAACGCCGGTGACGAAACCCCCACCATCGCGCCCGCGCCTAGACCAACACCCGGCGACAACAACGGCGAATGCGCCAACGCCTTTCTATTGTACGCTCGCAACGCCGCCGGAGACGACAGCGCTTTAAAGTCCACATCCTCCGAACCCGCGTTCGCGCACGTCATCTGCGCCATGATGGTCGTAAATTCCTCGTGCGCCAACGCGGTGTCATTTATCGGCGTCCAAATCCCATCGCCACCGGGTAAAGGCGAGAAGCCGTGCAACCGCTCGACGCTCGCCGCGCCCAATTCAGGCTCAGCCTCCTCGTGCGCGCGCGCAATCGCCTCTCGCAGCGCCGCCGCGGTGCGCGTCACGGGAACCTCAACGATGATTGACGTTCCCACGGACGTGAGCACGCGCGCTGCGACCGCAGATCCATCGCCGCGCGACATAAAGTCTCGGCGATCGATGTGACGGCGGCTGTCGCACGATGACACCCTCGACGGCGGGCACCTCGAGGACGGTGTTCAACGCCGCGTTGCGTCGCGGTGCGATGCGCGTGGAAACGACTCGCGTGACGTCACGCAGGCGCGGGCGTGCGACGACGCGTTCGTCGCGCGCGTGGCGCGGTGTGATGCGCCAAAAGTGCATATGGAGCTCTCGGTGTCAGCAATCGTCGGCTACGGCGTCGTTCTACAATGGGCTACGGACTATGGACTACGGATGACTACGCGCTTTCACGACGCCTTGGGTTTATTCGGTAGTTGCGGTGGATACACGCTAGGCAGTAAGAGCACCGGGACGAAGGTCAAGGTGAGGAACCACGGCAAAAGGAGGAGCGCGACGCGCGGACGCTCGATGATTTTCCGCCAGTCTTTGCGAACGTTGAATCGACGCGCTTTCGACGTCATCTTCGGGCAACGAATGGCGGCGTGCGCACACACGCCATCGATGAATTCATGTGTTGATTTTGACTTCACCAGGGCGTCGCGCATGATTGGTGCGTCACTCTTTGTCGCGAGCCGGGACAGACGCCGACACGCGACGGCGGCGGCGCCGTCCGCGACGCCTTTGTGCCCAGGACCTACGGGTTCGATGTCTTCGACGAAATAGCCGTCGCCGAGCCAGTCGTAACGCTTTAAATAGCGCGCTAAAGATTCTCGAGCGCACGTTCGGTGGAGTGCGTCTCGGGTAAACGCCACGCTCTCCTGCGGACGCGGACGACGTCAGTTAGTCTGCTCGTAGGTTGTGGTCAAAGGTGGCGCGCGCGCGAGTCACGCGAGTCGCCAGACGACGGGCGCAATCGCACCTCATAAAACACGTCGCGCTCTTCACCGTTCGTGTCGATGTCGACGACGCGGGATGAACGCACGTCTGGGCTAAGACGCGAGAGCTCTCGCGCGACATCGCGAACGATGAGCTCACACGCCGAGCACGCGAGGGAGTACTCGCTATGCAGTGGCGACGATGAGAAGGACGAGGAATCCGGAGCTGAGAAGCTAATGTGCGCGGCGACGGCGAGAAGGGCGACGAACCATGCTTTGAGAAGCGGTTGTTTCATCCCAAGCTGGCGAGGCGAGGACTGATGCGCGACGAGGACGTTTGCAAGCGTGACACGTAGTTTGCTAATCTTCTAAGCCATGTGGTTACAACTAGATGGACACATACGCGCGCATGAATCGATTTTCTAATTCCTACGGATTACGCGCTCACGCCTAGAGCGCGGCACACCTTTGGCGGGGCGTTGACAAAATTTTTCCCAGTCACCGCGCTGAGCACGATGGTATACACCATGTGTAAAATCAACGTGTAACTGAACGAATTGATGAGAATGAAAAACATCGCCGTTGCCCAAACCCATCCCATCGTCGGCGCGAACGTCGCTCCCACGCCCGCGGCGAATTGATCAATAAGCGCGTACATTTGCGTCACGAGCAACGCCAGTACGTTTTCACGCCACACCAAAGACGACACCGCCAACGATCCTAATATCCCACACGTTCGCGTCAGCGCGCTCACGGGAATCGTCACCCACCAACTCGAGCCGCGCACCCAAAGCGACCCTAACGTATACGCTAAAACGCCGTGCAGGCAGAAATAATTCAACGCTCGCAACGGCCCGCTAATCAACGCCAACAACAACGTCGCCACGACCAACGTCCGCATCGCCGCTTTCTCGCCCCAACGCGCGGCGGCAATCACCACCGGCAGCGGAAACAACGCCCCAAAATACGCATCAAAGCGAAACAACGAACTGACGTGAAACGTCAACCCAGTCATCGCCGCGAGCATCGCCGCCTCGACGAGCACCTTCACCGGCAACCCATCGACGTTCGGCGCCGCGCGCGCCACCACCGACCCATCCACCGCCGCCGACGACGACACCGCGACGTCACTCCCCCCACCCCTAACATCGCGCGCGCCGAACGCCGCGTGACGCCGCGCCGAACCGCGCGAACCGACGCCTCGACCGCGCGCGCCTCCATCGACAGCGATGACGACGATGATGACGCCGCCACCGACGCCACCGACGCCGCGCCGCGCGCGCCGCGCGAGACCGCGCGCGCGGACGTCGACGACGGTGCCGACGCGCGTCGCCACCGACGCGTTCGCGCGCATCGTCGACTGGCGCCGCGGCGATGCGCGCCGCGGCGCTCCAGTGGGCCGTGAGCAGCAGAATGGTTTACAATGGTGGCGTCACGAGTCGATCGAAATTCGCCGCGCGACCGCATCATCTGTCTCTTTGCGACGCGTTTGATTAAGTACAGATGAGGTGCGTCGATGACGATGCGCGCGATGGAGGCGCGAGCGTGCGTGGCGGTTTTCTTTACGCGGCGTTCGGCGTCGCACGAGTCGCGCGACGCGGGGCTGAGCGCGCGGGGGTTGGGGAATTCGGCGCGGCTAGGGCTTTGTGCGTCGCCCCGGGGATCGCGCGCGCGTGGACGCGGTCGCGCGGATGCGATCGTGCGTGAGGGTTGACGTGTGGAATGATTTGAAACGTAATGATTACTGACGCGTGGTTTCTTTCGTCTCGTCGTCGCGCGCGCGCAGTAAGCTCAACACCGATACCCTCAAGGAGGGTGTGTCCTTTTTGTTGGAGAAATCCAAGGAAAAGCCGCGCAAGTTTGTGGAAACCGTGGAACTTCAAATTGGTTTGAAGAACTACGATCCGCAAAAGGATAAGCGTTTCAACGGTACGGTCAAGCTCCCGGCTATTCCGCGCCCGAAGTTGAAGCTTTGCATCTTGGGCGATGCCAAGCACTGCGAAGAAGCGGCTGGTAACGGCATCGACGCGATGGATGTCGAAGCGTTGAAGAAGTTGAACAAGAACAAGAAGTTGATTAAGAAGTTGGCGAAGAAGTACCAAGTTTTCTTGGCGTCTGAGTCTGTGATTAAGCAAATTCCTCGTCTCTTGGGTCCGGGTTTGAACAAGGCGGGTAAGTTCCCCACCTTGGCCTCGCACCACGAACCGCTCGAAAACAAGATCAACGAAGTGCGTTCCCAAGTCAAGTTCCAACTTAAGAAGGTGCTTTGCTTGGCCGTCGCCGTTGGCCACGTTGAAATGAACGAAAAGGAATTGTTCATCAACATCCAAACGAGCGTCAACTTTTTGGTGTCCTTGTTGAAGAAGAACTGGCAAAACGTCAAGTCTTTGTACGTCAAGACCACCATGGGACCGCCGTTCCGCCTCTACTAAATTTATTTAGTGGGGACACTTTCGTGACACTGCATCACTCTCTGAAACTACTACTTTGATAGTTTTAGCGTACACCAAGTCACCGCAGCCACAACTAAGCCCCACAGGGACCATGCCCTGTGAAACGGCGTAGCTACGGTAGACATTGGGAGCCGATTTACTTCGGCGGCGCTTGCTTTGTCTGTTTTAATCTCGACGGCTATGGGGAACCATCGTCGTCGTACGACGCGAAGAGACTACTTACTTAAAAACCCGATTTGTTATGATCAATTCATCGAACGTAACATTTTCATTCACATGTTTCATTTCACTACAACTAGACATACAGCGCGCGCGTGAGAGGAGTTTTACAGTTTTAAAAGCCCGGAATCCCGAGCTCCTTGGCGAAGCCGCCTTTAATCGCGGCGGCGACGACGATTAATACGCCCGAATTCCACAACGAATGAATCATCATTGGTGTCAATAAGTTGCGCGTGCGGGCGTACGAGAACCCCAAAACCATCCCAAGCACCACGAGTTCGACAAAGTCACGAGGTGCCAAGTGCGCGAGCCCAAACAAGACGCTACTAAACAACACCGCGCCGGGCGTCGGAAGCCACTTTGTGAGCGACGCCAAAAGAAAGCCTCTAAACACAACTTCTTCGAGCAACGGCGCGAGCACGCTCGTCACCGTGAGCACAGCCACGAGAGCAGTCGGGTCGTCTGATTGTATCAACGGCAATACGCCATCAATCGTGCCTGGAGCCTGTTCGGCGATTTGATTCGCCGCCGCCGAAGGCGCGCCCGAGCGCTGCGCGTTGTCCACCGCCTCCATCGCGAACGACGTCGCCGCCAGCACCAAAAACGTCGTTCCGTACCCTAACAACCCATACTTGGCCCAGCCCTTTTCGCTCTCAAAAGGCTCGCTGAAATCAATCGTAAACCAATCGTTCTTGGCGTCTTTTACGACATCCAAATGCCTCGACACACACGCGTACACAACGCCCAAGCTCACGACGGTTTCCACGACTTGCACCGCGAGCAAGTACTCTGCCTGTTCCACGGGCGTAAACGCGCTCGGATCGATGTGCGCGCGCGAAAGCGCCAAAGGAAACCCTATCGCCGCCACGCCGACAAAGCTCACGCACCACCCGACGAGTCCCAGCGCCACCGTCGCCCCGCTCCACGGCACGCGCCACTTTTCTCGATAATCATCCAGCCCCACCTTTAAGTCTCCATCCGCCACGCGCGCGCGCGCCTTGATGGCATCAATCGACGCCTGCGACACCGTGAGTTCATCCTCGCTCTTCGAGCGCGTGACGCGATCGTCAGAGCTCGCGCGCGGCGCGCACACGCGCCGTTCGTTCCGTCGGCGTTGACGCTGGAGCTGACACCTGTCACCCAGCGCCCGCGCGCGCCGCGTCGCGGACGCCGCGGACGCCGTCGCCGCCATCGACGCGACGCCGACGCATCGCGCGCGCACCGCCGACGCACCGCCGACGCGCGACGCCGACGACGCCATCGTCGCCGTCGACATCATCGTCCTCCGAGGCGCCCTCTGACGTCACTCACGCGCGCGCCATGTGCGCCGCTCGTCCCGCGCCCTCGCGCGCGGTGGCGTCCACGAGCGCCGCCGCGTCGCCTCGCGCGCGCCGCGCTCGCCCCGCGCGCGCGCCGACGCGCCACCGCGCGTCGCCCGCGGACCCGTACGAAACCACGCAGCTCGTGTCCGTGGCGTGCACCGTGGGCGCGCTCGGACTCGCCGCGCTCGCGCTCGGCGCCAAGCGCGAACCGGCGCCGTGCCCGTCGTGCGCCACCGCCGGGGGCGAGCGGTGCGTGTTCTGCGACGCCACGGGTCGACGGGCGACGCCGATTGAGATTACGCAGCGCGATAGGAACGACGACGGCGTGCTCGGGCTCACGCGGAGGAACCCGTACGAGTGCACGGCGTGCAAGGGGGCGGGGATGATTTTATGTCGCAATTGCAAGGGAAGCGGGTACGTGGATTAGATGATATATCGTAGCTCGATGGACGAGGGCGATTGGTTCGGGCGTGCGATGGATTAGGGCAATAGTGTAATGTTCACAACGCGAATAGTGTAATCTTCACAACGCGACTCTCGAAGCGCATGCGTTGGGTGAAGTGCGTGGGCGCGCGCGGCGACGCACCGGGGCCGAGCGCGCGTTTCGGTCACACGGCAACGTGTGTGAAGGCATCGCGATTCGTCGTCGTCTTCGGTGGGCTCGCGCGTGGGGATGGGGACTCGAAAGGCGCGCTCGAGGATGTGGTGGTGTACGACGCGCGCGCCGACGCGTGGTTTAGGCCGACTATCACCACCCCTGGTCCGCGTGCGCGCGCATTTCACAGCGCATGCGCGTTTCGTGATTCATACGTCGTCATCGCGTGCGGGCGGGACGGGCGCGAGCAGTTTGGAGACGTGTGGGTGCTCGATTGCGACGCGTGGACGTGGACGCGACGGTCATCCGCGACGGTGGCTCCGCGTGATTTCGCCTCCATCGTTGCCATCGACGCCGATACCGTCGTCATGTTCGGTGGGTTTGATGGTAAAGGATGGCTCGCGGACGTGCACACCCTTCGCGATGCGTCGAGCGAGACGGGGGCGACGTGGATATGCGAGCGCGTGGCGCCGGCGCGCGTAGAAGTCTTTGACGAGCTCGCGGCGTCGGGGGCGAGAATGGCGATGGAGACCCTCGGCGCGGTCGCGAGCGGTGGGCGCACGTCGCCGGAGGCGCGAAGTGGGCACGCCATGGTGCTGTACGGGCCGAACGTGCTGATTCATGGCGGCCAAGGGGCGAATGGGGCGGCGTTTAGTGATACCTGGTGCTTGCGACGGGACGGCGACGGTTGGCGTTGGGTCAAGCTCGTCTTGCGTGGCCACGCCCCCGCGGCGCGAGCGGGGCACGCTATGGGCGTGCTCACGATGTCGCCGAACGTGGCCAACGTTGTCATCGCCGGTGGCGTCGGCGAAGATGGTTGGTTGGCGAAGAAGCGCGTGTATTTTGACGACGCGCACTTTTTAGACGGCGAAAACGCGCGATGGGAGCGCGCGCAATTCACGGGCGAGGGCACCGGCCCGGGTCCTCGAGCGTATCAAACGCTCACGATGGTGGGGAAATCCAGGTGTTTGAGTTTTGGAGGTTTTAACGGCGCCAAGGCGTGCGACGACGCCTGGTGGCTGTGCGGCACGGATGTCGACGCGTCGACGCCATTGGACGATTCGCCTCCACCGCGGGCGTCCTCGCGGTCGCTCATCGATGGTTTGCGCGCGAGATTAAAAGTCACCGAGACGATAAACGTGTTCGAAGGCAACGACGCCGCATTTCGGCAGCACATTGCGGCGTGCGATGTAGAAGATGTACGCGTCGGCGACGTCCCAAAGCTCATGCGAGAATACGTCGCCGCCACCGCCGCGCTCGGCTTGCCCGTGCGCGGCGATGACGACGGCGACGGAAGCACCGGTAAGAACGGACAGGGACGCTATAGACATTGCGACCCGGCGACGATGAAACTCAAAGACGTCGGCGATGCGTTAACAGAGCTCCAAGGCGCGTTTATAGCCAACGCATAGCCAAATTGTAACACGACTGCGCAATGTACACACCTCACATATCACCGCGCCGCGCGCACGACGACGCGACGCATGGATTCGAACGATGACGTCGTCACGCACGCGATGGACACCGCGCCTCGCGACGTCGAGCGTGCGTCGATGGGAGAAGTTTTGGATGATTCGGCGACGCGCGACATCCAAGATGTCAGAGCAGGCGCCAGCGTTCGTCGCGCGTACACCGCGCGCACGAATACGTTACTCACCCAGGCATCGAGCGATGGGGATGACAGAATACAGAGCATGTGTGTATGGCGCACGTGTCGCATGTTGCCGTTGAAGCCCGTGCGTGTTGAGTTGCAAGCGCGAAGAGACCTGATTAAAATGTGCGCGGGACGAGCGCCGGCGTCCGCGATGATTGATGCCTTTTCGACGCCGAGCACGAGCGTGCATTTCGAAATCATGCTTGATGTTCGAATTCGTGATGCAGGAGATCCCTTCAAGTGCGCGTGCCCGTCGTTGATTGCGCGCGAGATGTTGGAACGCGTCGCTGCGCAGCCTCAATTCGGAGCAATTCCGGCCGAAACGATGTCGCGCGCACTCGTGATCGACCAAACGAACACCACAGACGACGTTTTGGATGATAGCGAAGCGCACGCGTTTAAGCAAGCGTTTTACACGAAGTCTGCCGTCGTGGTTCCGTATACGTCGCGAGTGCTTGAAAATCAACGCATTGTAATTCTTGCGCGTTTGGCGACGCCAACGGCATTTGATGACGGTAACTCTGGAGGCGACGACGGGTCGATTCGATTCGTGTGTCTCGTACTGAGCGGCGATGCAACGCCTCCCGCGAAAAACGCTTATGCGACATCGCACACAATGGCCACGCTCCTTAGTGATGAATCATTCATCGCGGATGCAATGCGAGCCGAAAACGAAGATGACATATGTTCATCGGTGGGGAGTTTCCTCGAAAGAGCGATGCGAGCATTTGACGAGATCGCGGTCGAAGAAGAGATGCCTTATTCTAAGCGAGTGTGTAGCGGAATTGTCTCGGACATACGACGCCGATTACCGTGGTACATCTCAGATTGGACGGATGGATTTGCGTCGCGCCGAGTTGTCGTAAACGTACTTAGCACGACTGTGTGGTTATTCTCATCGACGTTGATACCATGCCTCGCGCTCGGGATGTCGTTGCAGCAAAGCTCAGCGCGCCAAATGACACATGTGGACTTTTTACTGTCCGAAGCGCTGTGCAATATAGTCTTTGCAATTCTTGGTGGCCAAGCACTGCTAGTCTTGAGAACATCCGGACCGACGGTTACGTTCATTAAAGTCATGAGGTCCTGGTCCACCGCGCTTAACGTCAATTTTCTCGTGTTTCTATCAATAACTGGTCTGTATGCAGGACTAATCATCATCGCATTTGCAATTTTCAACGGTGCGGAGCTGATGTTGTGCATCAATCGCTTTACAAGCGAGCAGTTAGCGTTGTTTGTTTCGCTTACGTTTGTGTACACGGGTTTCTCCGCCGTCGGCTCGATGAAGGCCGAAATGGCAGACGATGCCATGTTTCTGAAATACCTCATGCTTCATATTGGCACTGTCGCGCTGGCGTTCAAGATCTTGACGTTCAGAACATCGCACTCGATTCGAAGAGGCGTACGCGTCATCGTGAGCGACGTGGCGCCTATTCTGAGCATCGCGTCGCTCACGCTTCTTTCATTTGCGGTACCAAACGTTAGCGTCGAGCGTGTGCGGGATTACGTCCCAAACATCGCGCTTTTGCCTCAAATCGTCAACTTTGCTTCCCTTCAACCATCGTATTGGGTACTTGCATTGCTGCCAGCGTCGCTATTTGCCGCGCAAATTTGCCTCGAGACGAACATTGCCGCCATGTTGACGAATAGATCTGAAAATAGGGTAGTGAAAGGCAGCGCGTACAACTGGGACATGCTGGTTGTCGGCATTCTAACCGTCGTCACGAGCTTGTTTGGATTACCTCCGTCTGTGCCTGCTTTGCCGCACAGTCACATGCACGCTCGATCGCTCGCCATGACGTCGGATTCCTATCGTCACGGCGTCGTTCGAACGAGAGTCTACGAAACCGTGGAGACTCGAGTAACAAATTTCACCGCGCACATATGCACATTGATTGTGTGTTTCTTTCGAACCGACACCATTGGTCACATACCGATTGCAAGTCTTTCTGGCTTCTTAGTGTTCATGGGCTTGTCGTCGCTCTTTACGAATGGCCTCGTGAAACGCCTCTTGGGATCGACGGTGGCGCCCGTGAGATTTCTGCGACGCGTGCCGAAACGCGTGCTACACGCATACACCAGTATTCAAACGTTGATGTTTGGCGCAATGTTCACGTGTCGACTCCTCGCATCAAAAGCCCCGGGATTCGCCATCTTTTACCCAGCCGTGCTCGTCGCGACGATTCCAGTGTCGCATTATTGTCTACCGATGTTGTTCGGCGACTACTACGCGAGCGTTATGAGCACGGCGTCGAACGATGAAAATTTAGTCGGCTTATTCTATTAAATTACACACGAGCACACATACGAACGAACGACGAAAGCAAGAAAAAAGCGCGACGACGATGATGTTTTCCTCAGACAAATGCCTCTGTTCTCAATCATGTGCCGTCGAAACGGCGCTCACATTCGCGAAGACCGCGAAAGCGTGAACTGTCAGATTCGTCATCTAAT
>Ga0222715_10005099_pt1 | contig 11263 bp, 9 predicted proteins | sample C33_9DmetaG_FD_165056 | JGI IMG/M metagenome (GOLD analysis project Ga0222715, IMG submission 165056) | Estuarine water microbial communities from San Francisco Bay, California, United States - C33_9D | ecosystem: Environmental > Aquatic > Marine > Unclassified | place: USA: California... | reverse complement strand
AGAAGAGAGAATATTATAAAAATAATTGTGAAACAAGAAAGAATTATCAGAACAAATATAATAGATTAAAAAAACAACTTAAAGATAATTAGATATAATTAGATATAATAAGATGCCTACTGGAACACCTGATTATAGCAAAGCCTGTATCTATAAGATATGGTCGCACTTAACAGATAGAGTTTATATTGGTTCTACTTGTGATATGACTAAACGTTGGAGTAGTCATAAAAGAAAATATAAAAAATGGAATAATGGTAATATTCGTTTAACAAGTTCTTATTTATTATTTGATTCTGTTGGTGTTGAAAATTGTGAAATAGAATGGTTACATGATTTCCCTTGCGAAAATAAAAAACAATTAAATAAAGAAGAGGGTAGAGTGCAAAGACAATATAAAGATTTATTAGTTAATAAAAGATTAGAGAGTGGATTAGAAACAGCAGAGTATAATAAAAAATATAACGAAGAGCATAAAGCAGAAATATCAGAGAAGATGAAGAAATATCAAGAAGAGCATAAAGAAGAAATAGCAGAGTATAAAAAAAAATATCGTGAAGAGCATAAAGCAGAAATAGCAGAGTGGCATAAAAAATATCACGAAGATCATAAAGAAGAAATAGCAGAGAAACAAAAAAAATATCGTGCTTTAAAAAAAGCCCAGTCTAAATCATAACCTCATTCTCTTCACCAGTTAAGAACACAATCTTACCATCACCGCCTTCTTGCATTCGTTTATAGATTGCTTGTATCTGTTCATGTACTGGTATTTGTAAATCACCAATAGGTTCAATCTTTGGAGTGGTTGGTTCGCTATCACAACGCTTACTCTTAAGCTTATTTACTTTACCAATTAATTTATCAATTTTGGCTTGGTTTGATTCTATTCTTTTTAAAGTATTCTGATCCTCGTTTTGGCAATCACTTTTGCAAAGATTACAACAATTAAAGTGCTTCAAATTACTCTTGCGAATAAAATGCCCAAGACCACCCAGTATTGCAATCACAAAAGAACTTATAGCTATCAATTCTACACTCATGTTTATTTATATTATATATAGAAGTTTAATTATTCTAAATATAATATTTAATTACTTTTTGGATTTCTTTTTGGGTTCAGTCTTAACTTCAAAATAGTTTTTATCTTTGTAATACTTTTTCTTTTCTGCTTTAATTTTGGGTTCTTCCATTTGTAGTGGATTTTTACAATCTTCATAGTGAACCATTTATATTGTAATAATATTTTAAATTAAGGAACAATAAATAAAGCATTTGTACTATCTCTATACACGTCGCCACTAACAGAATTAGTAGGTGGACTCTTATTCGCAGTAGATGTACCCAAAGGCACACTCGCATAGGGGATATTTAATGCTCTATTTAAACTGGTCTTTGTTAATGTCTGACTCAAACCAACATCAGACCCATTTGCTATATCTATCTTGTGGTCTGTATCATTTGTTTTTAACGATAAGTCAAAATTGGCTTTGCTTGAAACTTCTGTGCTAAAAATCCCACTCGTAAAACTTTTAACACCGCTGATTGTTTGGGTTGTTGCTTTAGTCATGAACGCTTCTTGTCCGTCTATGCTTATAGTAGGTACTTGACCGCTCGTCGGCGTGCGTAAGTTAATGTTTGTAAAACCGTCTATATACGTGGTTTCCGCCGAATTACTAAATAGATGTTCTTGGCAAATCACATTCCTCTCGGAAACTATACTTTGAGTTGTGGTTAAAGTCTGTTGGACGTTTGAAAAAATACCCAATACTTTCCATCTGCTACTATCCCAGTCAGCGTGAAGAAATACACAATCGCCCTTTTTGCGTAGGATAATGTCTTGGTCGGTTAATAAATAATTGCTGCGAATAATTAGATTGCCAGTTTGATTTGAAGCGTCTTCGGTTTTAATAAAAATACATTTCGTTTGATCCATGATGTCTGTTTCTTGGATTCCAACAACCAAGTCCGTATTAACCAATCCAGTCAAATCGAACTCAGTAAAATAGTCTGTGGCATTAATCGTTCCTCCTGCTGCTGTCATGTACTGCGTCGTGCCGTTCAATTGAAACTGGTTAAATGATGTGTCTGTTATAGCTCGTTTGGCGGCTAAGTCTGTTGGTAAATTGGTTATACGGTCTTGCGGAACTTGTCCCACCGCCATAGCGTCTTGAATATGGGTGATGGTGTTATAACTGCCTATATCCCAAACACTATTTGTAAATCTAACATTTTGTAATGTGACTGGTGTATATCTATCATAAATAGCATCTACTTTTGTTGTTGTACTGGTTAATTCTGCCTCTTGTTCGGGGGTCATTCCACCTGAAGATAAAGGCACTCCATTTATCTTGAACTCGTGTCCTGTGGTGAGGTTAATGTCGCCATCCACTTCTTGATCTAAGGTGTAAAGCTTGCCGTCATTCTTAACCAACAAAGGATTTAACTGCGAGCCTGTACCTTTTGTATAAACCCCAAATGTCGTATTACCCGCAAGGCTTGTATTGTTGTTAAACATACGCCAGCCATAAGCACTTGTGTTAAACTTACCTGCATATTGATTATTATTCGTATTGTTGAAATCCAAACCAATACTTGCTGCGTCGCTATGATTAACAGTCAATCTTGTCATTTGCGTATTGCCCGTTAAATCAGCATTATCGATTGGTGCTTTGAGGGCTAAATCTGCATTTGTGGGGATACTTACATTATCTATTTTGTATTCATGTCCTGCCGATAGATTTACATCCCCGTCTACCTCTTGGTCTAATGTATAAAGTTTGCCGTCATTTTTAACAAGCAAAGGATTTAACTGACTTCCCGTGCCTTTTGTATACACCCCAAAGGTCGTATTTCCTGGAATGCCTGCGTTGTTATTAAACATACGCCAACCATAAGCGGCGGTATTAAACTTACCCGCATATTGATTACTATTTGTATTGTTGAAATCCAAACCGATGGTTGCCGAGTCGCTATGATTGACAGACAACCGGTCCATTTGAGTATGGCCTGTTAAATCAGCATTATCGATTGGTGCTTTGAGGGCTAAATCGGCATTCGTTGGGATACTTACATTATCTATTTTGTAGGCTTTACCAGCCGTTATGTTTACATCGCCATCAATAGCAACAGTTCCGTCAAGTAATTTTACCAAGGTAGAACCATCTGCTAAATTATTAGAAGCTATTTGTTCCCCCCCCGCTACATTGTATCGTGTGGCTTGAAATGCGTGATTCGTCCCTAAACCTTCAGCAGTCCAATAGATTTTTCTGTCGTTATTAGCTCCGAAAACTATTTTGCCTTCATCGGTTGGTAAAATTACATCACCACCCATTCTCGTATCATTCGTAAAAAACTTTTCCCCATCGATTGTTTGATTACCACTCAATTTTACAACATCGATGTCATTTGCTTTTGTTCCAATTGCTGTTGTGTTTGCCGTAATACTGGCTTGAAGAGTTGTATCCGCCGCTTGACGTGCTGTTTCTTCTGCCGTGATTGCTGTTTCATTGGCGTCGATTTGATTTTGTAGATTAATGTCAGCATTTATACGAGAATTGGCTTCATAAATAAGTGAGGTTTGTAATGAATTATCGGCATTAGTTCTTGCGGTGGTTTCGTTGGTTAATGAAACTGTTAATGCTCGGGAGTTGATATTATTTTGTAAGGTATTATCTGCCGTCATTCTATCAGCTATTTCTTGGACGAGGTCTGATTTTACAGTACTAATATTAGAACTATTAATAGAAATCGAAACACCTAACTCTAAATCTTCAGTCGTTCGGGCGGCGATTTCACTAGTTAATGCCGACTGTAATGCTCTATTATTAATATCAGATTGTAGGCTTGTGTCGGCTGCACCACGATCTATTATTTCTTGTGCGAGATTTGCCGCATCAGTTGAAATAGCGTTTGAATTGTTGGTGATGCGAGTGCTTAATGCTTCGTCTGCTTGTAATCGTGTAGAGATTTCGGTCGTCAATCGGTCGTCAATCGCTGCCATCTGTAATGCTCGGGTATTAATTTGAGTTTGTAAGTCAGTATCGGCTGCACCACGGTCTATGATCTCTTGGGCGATATTTGCGGCGTTAGTTGAAATAGCATTTGAATTGTTGGTGATGCGAGTGCTTAATGCTTCGTCTGCCTGTAAGCGAGTTGAGGCTTCGGTCGTTAATGCCGTCTGTAATGCTCGTTCATTGATTTGGTTCTGCAGAGCAGTATCAGCCACACCACGGTCATAAATCTCCTGTCCGAGAACTGTGGTGGCTGTTGCTATGGCTTCTGAATTACTTGTAATGCGAACTCCAAGTGCATTATCGCCATCGATTCGTTCGGCAACTTCGGCGGTCAAAGCGACATAGGTCGCTCTTAGGTTGATTTGGTTTTGTAAATCAGTATTCGCCGCCTCCCGATCTAAAACCTCTTGAGCGAGATTTGCTGTGATAGTTCCAATAGAATCTGAATTGTTGGTGATGCGTGTGCTTAGGGCTTCGTCTGCCTGTAAGCGTGTGGATGCCTCCGCTGTTAATGCCGTTTCTAGTGCTCGGGTATTGATGTCGGTTTGTAGTGCAGTATCAGCAGCACCACGATCATATATTTCTTGGTCGAGTAGGGCTTGTGTCGCACTATTCGCATCCTTATTATCGTTTATTAAAGTAGTTAATCCTGTGAGTTCCTCTTCTACCGGAGCTGAAATAAATGTTGATCCTGTATAATCGCTCATTCTATATTATATAATAACAATATAAATTATATAATATATTTTTAAATTACTTTCATTATTCTAAAGTTAATTTTTGAACTTTGTAGTAATCAGCATATTTAATTGGATTGGTTTTGCACAAATTAATCGCACATAGCGTAACCCTACATTATTTCGCTGAAACACGAACTCCCATCCAGTAGCTGATTCCTTATAAAAACTTGCTGCTGTCCCATCGCCGTACCAGTCCGTCTGGTTAAATGAGAATTGTAAAATAACCTGTGGGTCATCGTATCCTGACCCCTCTGCTCCTATGATAGCGTGTCCGCTAAAACAGACGTCATTATTACGGTTAGCTCCAAAACCCATGTCTACAATAGACGATATCACCTGCCCTGCGGCGAATTGAACCGGTGTCCCGTTAATACCAACATCTATGTCTTGTGTGATGATGGGGTCTTGGTTAGCATTCGTTTCTAATTTTTGAATATTTGCTTCAATTAATGCTTGTTTTGCTAAAATATCGGCCAATAAATTTTGGGTTATTGCATCTACATTTATATTTAGTTTTCCATTTGTATCCGTATTAATCAATTTAATATTTGCTACATCTTGATCTGTGCTTCCCATGATCCGAATACTATCTGTTGAGCCTTCTAATTTAATATCTTCTACAGAAACTGTCGTATTTGTTTTAAGGACGCCCTGAGGCGTTGTTGCTAAAAAATGCTTTGTACCATTTTCATCTATTCCGCCAACGCTAACAGAATCATCGAGGCTATTTAGGGGCATAGCATCTCTAAATATCATAGACGAACGTAAATAAGTTTGATTTACATCTTCTGTATTTAGTATTTCCACCTTAATATATTTCATTTTAATAAGTCCTTTAAAGACACTAGGCTCGCTATCAACAATGGAAGGCGGAGGTAAGGCTGCTTGTTGAACTATTCTTACATCGTCCCATCTATTCGGTTCTTGTCCTTGATATATCTTGTATTGAATAGCGGTGCTTGAGCGTACTGCTATCGTATATGATCCATATTTCCCGACATCTTCGGCCACCCCAACAAAGGCTTCATACATTTTTAACGGCTTACTCGTTGAGTTTTTTTCAGAAGCTGACATATTATATATAATGTTTATATATTTTATTTATATAATATATAATATATAGAAATGGTTGTTAAAAATCTAAAAGTCATTAATTCAGAAGAATTGGTTAAAGACGGCAATTTTGAAATAGGGTTGCGTGATGCTTTATTGATTAACAAAAACAGCAAGGTCAGTTTAGATAAGTTCGTCTACAAGCAAAAATCAAAAAATAGTGTCGGGTTTGTTGTGAGTGATACTAAACCTTATAAGATAAAGTTCAATCCTGATACACGAGGGGGTGGGGATGTTTCTAAACCTGCCTTAACTCGTGAGTTCAATCTAGCAAATGGAACTTATAAAACCGCACAAGATTTAGTACTACAAATTAACAAACAACTCTGCAATCAATTACAAACTGGGTCTGCTGATCCTAAAAACCCAAGAGATACTCTTTTAAATTATTTCGAACAGAAGCCCAGCAATCCGACGATTGACGCTGGTTTAGACATAATCTCATATGTTGATCGTGAAACAAATAACGTCCATATTCAGTTTGATAGCTATGAATTATCAAAAGTGATTGACGACGATGAGGGCAACATTAATAATATTACCATGTACGAGGATCAGGGATTTCCTGATCTGTTTTCTCCAAACGATCAGGGTGGATTAGGTTGGTGGATTGCCGGTGGGTATCCTGTTGTTAAAGGCGGATTACAATTATACCTTCAAATAAACGCTGTTGGTAATAATCCTGCAAACTACGAGGTAGGTTTCCGGCGTTTTAATAATACTGCTTATGGTGATACCAGTTTTGACGGCGTGCACTGTGGTCTTATGTTCTATCCACAAACTCGCACTTATTTATTACAATTAGGTACTGGCGGATTGCCAAATGATACAGGTGTGCCTTATGCGGACAACGATCAGATATTTATGTATGCTTATAAAGGTTTGCTTTACATTCAGATTGCCGATGTTAACAATAATTTCAAATATTGTTCGCATGGATTAGATAATCTTAAAATTGGTGATGATACCGAACAGTTCAGAGCGTACATCGGAACTGGTAAATACCCGTCTGGTATTGGAAATGATCCCCCTTTCTTCAGTCAATTTCAAGTGACTAATACCAATATTGAAACAAGAAACTTAAGCCGAAAGATTGAACTGGATTTTAGCGAAACTTCGTTGGCTAATGAACTGGGATTTCCCAGTAGTGTTTTATCGAGCAGGTATTCTCCTTCGGTTGGATTTATTGGCGTTTCCAGTCCTTCCTTCTTCAGTCTTCAAGATATTAGCGTGTATTGGTCCCTCCCTATGCAGTCTTTTATTGCTTCGGCCGATAAGAAACGAAACGCAAGGGAGAAATTAGTAGCTTCATTTACACCCGTACGCTCGGTTGATCGGTATGATACATTATCTTATAATTCTTCATTGCCGTTTGTGACTATCGGAAACGATCAGCAAATGAATATCTCTTCTCTTTCATTTCGTGTTATAAATGAATATACCGGAAAGGCTATTGACTCTTCTTATCTGTCTTTTAACTTGGTTATCAAAGATGAAAATGATGCCTAAACATGAAATGCCTTTTCAAGTATATCCGAGCAATAAAAACAAATACCTTTAAAACGATGCGGGATTCCATGTCGTATAAATGTCTTGTCTAATACAGTATCATAATATCGATTACAAATAGAGCATCTATGGTTGTATAAATCATTTGTGTTAAATATTTGGTTAATGCTAAGGGGGTGTTGTACTGATAATCCAGCCCACATTTATATTTCCTTAATATAATTATTTTGTTTAATTATATTAAATTATGTTTCATGGAGACCTCTTTGGGTTATTAACATAAATCATCTTCTTCTTCTTGTATCATTTTAATACCAATCCATACTCGTTTTGGTTTACCAGATATTTTTTTTACATTACTTGATATATTTTTTAAATTATTCTGATCTACATATTTACCAATATCACGTCCCAACTTTGTAATTGTAATATTATGTTTATTATTTTTAATCCATTCAGTCATTACAGAACATTCTACATAATCAGATTCACAATCTGTAAACTCAAAATCATTTTTAAAACTATCAATATAATTATCTGTTTGGCCAAATGTATTTACAATTGCCTTTTTAATTTGAGGGGGTTCTATTTCCACTCTGTTATTTTTATTAAACTTTTTGTATGCTTTCATCAGTAATAACATAAACGCACTTCTAAACTTATCGGTTTTAATTTCTTCGTCAAAATTAGGATCTATCTTTAATTCATATTTTTCATCAGTAGGGTCTTCTACATATTTCTTTTCATAAGGGATTGCTCTTACTCTGTTTACTATTGCATCGTCCATAGGGGTTATCTTATCTAAATCATTCGCATATATAAATGTTAAAAATCCTATTTGATATTCCGTTTCATAACCTCCATGTCCTCTTGCTACTATATCATCTTTGCCTCCACTTGATAATTTTTTTAATACACTTCCATTTATGACTACATCAGGCTCTAATTCATTACTGGCTATAAGTCGCTTACTTGCTAATAACATAACCCATCTCAACGCTTGTGCATCATCAGGATTAGCAAACTTTTTAACCGCCAAGTTGTTAGCATTAAATGTCCCAAAGTATCCACCTGCTACTGATTTCATAGCGGAAGTCATAGCGGATTTACCTGTATTTCCATCACCTATACCAAACAAAACTCGTTTCATACAATCACCGGCCAAACCCCTCGCAATATTTAAAATATAATAATCAGCTACCTCTTCACCAAAAGGGTCTATAAACATACGTTGTTTAACCGATTGCATATATTCTTTATCATCGCACATTACAAACGGATAAGGGATTTGTTCTGTAAATATGATTTCATGATTATATAATGAACTGTCTTCTGGGATAAACATACTCTGTTTAAAATCATAATATCCATTTGTAAATAAAATATATCCATGTGATGATTTAAACATATTTAAACTCCAATCATTATCTACATTATGAACTGCTAAATCAATAACCAACTTTAAAACATTTTGACTATTCTTGCGATTTTGAACATAATCAATTAATTCATTCCCATCATTTAAACGTTTAATACCTGATTTGCTAATATACACACTCAAAAGGGAGTTTATCATACTATCATCTGTAAACCATAATTTATTATTTTTATAATACAATTTTTTATTTGAATATTTAATATTATCTTTTATCTGTGCATAAATAATTTCTGCTCCTTCTATATCGTTATCGGCTAATATTTCACGATTCTCATCTATAATTGCTTCTCGTTTAATATGATATTCTTTATTTTTTTGTTCTTTCTCTTTTTCTTTTTGTAATTTCTTTTGTTGCTTTTCAAACTCTTTTATATCTTCCCTTGATTGTTCTTGAGGGGGTTCTGTAAACTCCACTTCCTCATAATACTTCTCTATTTCTTTAACTTCCCATTTAACATCAAAACCCATTTCTAGATTTAATTTATTCATTAATTTTAATAAAACTTCTGTACCACCATATTTTTCAACTCGTTCCTTATTTAATTTAATTCCATCAAACTCATAAATGGCATTATAAAAAGTTGCCATATCTGTTCCTGTGTTTACATCGCAAATATTAGTAACATTACATAAATGTTTTAAAGTATTTTCAACTAATCGCAGTTCCCACTCTTGTAAATAGGTAGAGAGGAAAGAACCCATTACATTTGTTTCACCCTTATCCAATTTTAATCTAGACATGGTTTTAAACATTTGCATATTTTGATTTTTAATAACTTGTGCTATGATTCTAATTTCAGCACAATATTCAGCTACAATAACAGGTTCAGGGAAGGGTTCAATTCCTTCTCGTTCTAACCAACTTTTGAATGTCCCATAAAAAGACAAACTAATAACTAATGATTTAACCAAATCCCTATTAACTGTATTATTTGATGATTTTATAATATCTGCTATTATTGCTTCTCGTTCATTACAATATTTGGTGATTGTTTCGCAGGGGATATTATTGGCCAAACAAATATTACGAAGTATTTCAGGTTGTGCATTCGCTAAATCAAAATCCAAATAAAACTTTTTAATTAATGTATTTCTGGTTCGTTTCGCAAAAGAACAGCACCCTAAGGATTTAGAAGGGAATACCCTACCCCATTTGTGTCTCGGTTTAATATATTCCACAGCAAAACCTTTTAAGAACTTTCTATATTTTTTTAAATAACTTTGTAATTGTTTCTTTTCGTTAAGATGACTTTGTGCAGCTATTTTTTGATTATAGTTTGTTAAATCCCATTTATCTTTTAAACATGGGTTATTAGAAAGTTGCTCTACATAGTGTAGGGGGATACACTCAATAAAAGTATTACTTTCTATGAAAGAGGGTTGGGGGGAAATCGCTAAATCAATTTGGGGGGTTGGGTTGGGGGGGGTTGCCATTCTGTTATATTATAGTATAATATTATAATTTCTTTTTAAATCAATTTTTAATTAATTATATATTAATTAAAAAAAAAACAAATAATGCCTAAACTATTCTGATTCTTCTGTTTTTTCTTCTTCGAACATTTCTTTATATTTCAAATAGAGCTGATGTACCCTTCCTTTAGAATGATTGCTTTTATTACTTGATAGGTAAGATAAACCGCAACTGCAATTAACTCTATTATTTTTAATAGCTTCTTTGTGCTTTTGATACCATGCTGAATTATGTTTCTTACGATCAATAGGGTATGTATATACACTAACATCACCATTCTTTTTAATGTATTTTGATGAGCCAACATCAGACATTTTTAGTTATATATTATACAAAGATTATTTCTAAATCCTTTTTTGATTAATTTAATAAAAAGGGAGTTAATAAATCCCTAAAACTAATTAGTATTACTTGATTTTTTATACAAAAGGTTATAAGTTATAGGTTATGGGTTACAGGTTACAGGTTACAGGTTAGTTTTATCCCCCCTATACAAAAAAAAAAAAAAAATATTTTTATCGTATCATCTGTAAAAAATTACAGTTCACATAAAAAATAAAAAAAAAATATATATATTGGAGAATACAACCAAAACCAATCTGTAACCTATAACCTGTAACCTTTTCTAAATCAATTTTTAATTAAATTACATAATTAATTTCACTATCCGTCCATTTTCCTAATTCAGATGCGACGACCGAATTTATATCGAAATCTTCTAAATATTCGTCGTCGTCTTCATCATCTTCCGTAGAGGCCTCTTCTTTAAATACTTCATTTCCATAATCTGGGTCTTCGACATGAAACGCTGCAACGATTTCTTCTAAACCTTCTAATTTAGATTGTAAGGCTTGTATTAAAAACCAATTTTCATCTTTTTGAAGTGCGTCTTTCTCTGCTTTTAAATGCTTTTTAGAGCGTATGTGGTGGTGCTTGTTACTTGGTTGATATTTCCCTTCACATACATCACATATTA
>Ga0222715_10005097_pt1 | contig 11264 bp, 8 predicted proteins | sample C33_9DmetaG_FD_165056 | JGI IMG/M metagenome (GOLD analysis project Ga0222715, IMG submission 165056) | Estuarine water microbial communities from San Francisco Bay, California, United States - C33_9D | ecosystem: Environmental > Aquatic > Marine > Unclassified | place: USA: California... | reverse complement strand
AGCCTTGCCGATATTCCTTTAAAGGACTACATCGCATACCAAAAGATATTGGAAGCGAACAAAGGTGAAGAGGACAGCGAGTTCGTGGCAATGAAGATGGTCAGCATATTCTGTAATGTCAGCTATGACGAACTGCAAAAACTTAGCCTGACACAATACGATGTTGTAGTGCAAATGCTGCAAGATGTGTTTGGTGAGAAGCCAACATTCAGAAACAAAATCAAGATCGGTGACACAGAGTTTGGATTTATTCCAAAGCTGGATGACATCAGCTTAGGTGAGTATGTGGACTTGGAGAACTATATGAAGTCACCAACCACCTACCACAAGGCAATGGCTGTGCTTTACAGACCTATCACGCTCAAGGTAAAGGAAACCTACCTAATCGAAGAATACGAAGGCTCAGACAAGTACGCAGAGTTCTTTCTTGACTGCGACCTGCAAACCACACTAGGCGCAATGCTTTTTTTTTGGAATTTAGGAAGAGAGTTGTTGAGCAGTATGAAGACCTATTTACAGGAGGAATCGAAGACAATGAATATGGAGAACGCGCACAATTTGGACAGCGATGGGGCTGGTATCAATCAATCAATCATCTCGCAGATGGAAGCGTCACTAGAATTGATGAAGTCACAAAATTGGCACTCCATAAATGTCTGCTTAAACTGATGTTTGACAAACAGAAAACCGAAATCGAAATCAACGAACTAAAACGCAAGCAAAGACAATGAGACAGTTCTATACAGTAACGCAGAAGCTACACGACCTTTTGATCGCAGACAATAACGTCAACGTGGTGACAATAGGAGACATCTCAGAGGCTGATTTAGCAAAGCAGAGTATTTTCCCTTTGTCGCATATTATCGTGGGCGATACGTCTTTAAATGGCTCAACAATGACTTTGAACTTCACAGTCATCTGTATGGATGTGGTAGACATCAATAAGAATGACTTGAGAAACGAGTCAGAACCTTTTTATGGGATGGATAACCTACAAGACATTTGGAATACTCAGCTACAAGTTTGCAACCGATTGGTTGAGCAGCTACGAAGAGGCACAGCGTTTACTGACAACTTTCAGTTGACTGATGCTGTTACTGCAACACCATTTCAAGACAGGTTTGAAAACCTACTTGCAGGCTGGGCGATTGACATCTCTATCAACGTACCTAATACAGAAATCTGCATCTGATGGGTGACAGGGTAAAAGGTGCAAGAGATAAAGCATTAGCTGACTTTGCGGACAATGTGGTCAGGCTTGCCAAGATCAACATAGGCAAAACCTACACAGCTAAAAATTCACGCGGCAAAACCTACAAGAAGCGCATAGACAGTAGCGGCAAGCTGCGCAATTCAATTACATCTGAATTAAAGACAAGGACAGAGGATGGTCGATTCAGCAAAGGCTTCATCATCTTTAAGATGCTTGAGTATGGTCTGAATGTAGATAAGGGCAGAAGGGCAGGTAAGGGAGTTCCTCCGAAAGCCTTGATTGATTGGATTAAGAAAAAACCTTTGCGGATTCGTGACTTACAAACAGGCTCATTTGTCAAGCAAACTGAATCAAGAGTAAAAGGACTAGCATACGTTATCAATCGCAAGATTAAAAAGTATGGCATACCAGCTACTAACTTTTTTACCGATGCTTATGAAAGTCAGGAGGATAAGTTTATGGCAGAAATGCAAGAAGCGATTGCACAAGATAACGCACAATATATCAGCACACAAATAGACACTATCAATGCCACAAGCACTAAAAAGCCATAGACCTGTCAAGACAAGGTCACCATTCTTTATCAACTGCGTACCATCGGCAAATGAAGATATTACGAGCGCGTCTCTAAGCGTCAAAATCAAAAGAGGGAACAGAGCATCAGGTGGCACAGCAATAAAGACCTATACGCTATCCAAAACCAATGACGTTGATGGCATCATTGTATTTGACATTGCTCCGCTTGTTTCTGACTACATTGAGCATCAAATTCCTGACGAGATTAAGGAGATTAGTTATGACATCACATCTACTTTCAACCTAAACGCGAATAATGATGGCAGCGAGTTTACCACAATAGTAGACACTACCACGATGTGCAACTTAAAGGTAGGTGATAAGTTTACAATCAAAACACCAGCTTTTAATTCAACAGGGCTGGGAGTATGTAATGGTCAAACATACGTTGCGACTGTTTGGTATGTTACTGTCGTATCATTCAATGCAACATCTATCACTTTTGCTATTCCGACCTTGCAACAGAACAAAGCGTACTGCCTTGCTTTTGAAGCAAACTTGACTGCCAGCTATGCAGCGAAAGTCAGGTCAGATAAGTATGCTTCGCAAGATGAAATTCTATTCATTGAGGTAGACAAAACAGTAGTTGACACAGGAGGTACTACTGTGACAGAGGAATACTACACGGCAAACTACGGATATAGTGCATTCAAGGATGGCGTAAACTTCTTACCATCGACAGGTGCGACAGGTAACTATGGCACACCTACTTGGTCACCAGCAGTTGCCAAGCAAACCGATGTGACAATAATGGCAACAGATTGCTATCGACAGATGGGTACAGATAGCTATGCAATCCTTCCAATATTTACAGGTGAGTTTGATCACAACACACCTGATGTCGAAACTTTCGCTCGCATCAAATGGGGTGCAGACAATCCTGATTGGTTGACTTATGTCGATGATGACCTTGTCACCATTCAAAACATCTATGACGTTGAAATATTGCCTTCTGATGAGGCTATTGACGAGGTAGAGTATTCCGTTGTATATATTCCGTTAGGCAAAAAGAACCTATGCTCAAACTTTGTGACAGGTCAAGACTTTCTACGAGTTGGTCACTTCCTAAATAGGAATGCTGCTGGCAGCCCATCGACAGCAACAATAGGTGTATCTGTTGAAATCACAAGTCAAAATGATTTTAATATTGGTGGAGGTTTTTTGGATATAACTGTGGCGAATGATGCTTCAGTCGGTCAGACAGTTAACATCATAACACCAACCTTTACGGATGGTGGAGTCACCTATCAAGGTATAGATGAAGAATTAGATGTTGATGCCAACACTACAAGTTCAGTTTTAGTATTAGACGTAAGTAATTTACCAGCAGGAGACATTACAACCTTGCAGCAGTTGAAAATTACGCAGGAGCAAATGCCACAAGGCTTTTACATTCTTGCTGATGATGTGCCAAGAATATCAGGCGCAAACACTATCGCTAAAATCAATGACCAATCTCCTCTAAGATATGAGATTATTTGCGAGCCTAAATACAACGTGGTCGATTGCTTATTCATAAACAAGTTTGGCTTTTGGGATAGTTTCAGCTTCATTAAGAAGTCAATGACGCAGATGTCAACTACCGAAAGCAAGTTCAAAAGAAACATCGGTGAGGTAGTCAATAGTGCGTACACTTACAATACTAATTCGGCACAGCATAAGAGGTATAACGTCAACGGATCAAAGTCGATTATTGTGAACACAGGATTTGTAGATGAGTCATTCAGCTTGTTGCTGGAGGAGATAATGTTGAGCGAAAACATTGTGTTAATCATTGATGATGTTTATACACCTGTAACCATACAAACCAACCAAGTAGAGTTTAAGAAATCTGTCAATGATAAGTTGATAAATTACACCTTAACCTTTGACTTTGCTTACAATGAGTTGAATGATGTCATCTGATAATCAAGCAGTTACAAGTAGGTTTATGCACTTGCTATGCACTTGCATTGCATTTGCATTGCATTTGGTATGCTACAAGACAAGACAAGACAAGATAAGACAATAGATTATGAGGTTAAATGTTGAAGTTTATATTGGCGATTTGAGGCTTGATTTGTTTGATGATGAAGTCATCGAGATAAATCGAACTGTCAAAGACTTCAGAGAATTAGACAAGGTCTTTTCCGACTACACGCAATCCTTTACAATCCCAGCTTCTAAGAACAATAACATCGCGATGAGTCATTGGTATAATGAATCTATTGCGACAGGGTTTAATCCAGCAGCAAAGAAAGCTGCTCGCATTGATATAAACACCCTACCATTTCGAGAAGGTTATTTGTGGCTCAATCGTGCTGTTTTAAAAAATGGCAGCGTTGACTATTACGAGGTTGAGTTCTTCAGCGAGATGCCGAACATACTTGAATCCTTTGGCAAAGACACAATACCACAGCTAGGCACGTTGACCGAAACGTCAAACTTTAAATTGACATACGACCAATTTGATGATGCTATTGAAGGCACACTAGGTTCAGGCAATAAACTGATTCCATTAATCACATCGCAACGTAATTGGAATCTACAAGGTAGAGGTAATGGCGTGTATAATTCCATTAACTACAAACCATATTCAGGTTTATTCAATGCGGCTGGCGTTCCTTTAGATATTGATAACAGGTTGACAGTTGTTCCTTATGAGGTTACTGTAACTGAAGGAGGTGCTTCATTTTATGACCGAGAGAATAATTGGTTTAATCAAGTTGCAGGTTTTGAAACAGATATATTTACTGTTGGTATACAGACTGCTAAAACAGAAACTTGGGAAATAAAAGTGAGAGATGCAGACGATGATTTTACTATTGTAGCTACTATAACTTCGGCTAACCCATCAGCATCAATAGTTCAAGACCCTATAACACCTAGAAAACTTGCTTTTCAGTTTTACGATATGCCTGTCTCTGATTTTCGTATGGTGATCATAGCTGCGATGCGTGATGGAAATGACTTTATAAACATCAGCAATAGTTATCAATACGCAGCGCAAGGCGGTATGTTTTACGAATTGAAACCAGCGTTGAAAGCTAACTTTATTCTTGAGCAGATTGAGAGCAAATATTCAATCAACTTTACAGGTGGTTTTTGGAATACCGATGCTTGGCAAGATATGTATGTATGGTCAAACAGAGAAAAAGGATTCGGTGACCATTTCAAGATGGATTATGTTCAATTGACAGGAGGCAGTAAATTTGGAGGCGGTGCTGCGGTTTGGGATTTGCCCACAGGAGTTCTAACAGTTCCAGCTAATTCAGGAGATGTAACAGTTGTAGGTGGTATTAAGGTGAGGATGAGTTTGTTTGAAGAGGTCAATGAATATTTACCTGAACCTAAAGTCAAGCTAGTATGTACTGAAACCACAGGAGGCACAGAGACTTCATACGACTATGCTTACTTAGATGGTGGTAGTATTAGAGATGAATCCGCTACACACACATTCAGCTTTCCTGACTCAGCGTCAGCTAGGACTTTTAAGTTTTATGTGAAATCAAATTTCCCTGAAAAGTTTGATTGGGCATTTGCTAGTAGTACTGCCAACCTAAACTTTATTGCCAACGAAACAACAGTCAGTATGGACACTTCAAATACTTGTGAGTTTAGATATTTCAACCATACATACACCGACAGCTTAACGAACGAAACCATCAACATCGAAGGCGGACTACCTGACCAAAACATCGCTGAATGGTTGCAGAACATAATTAAGATGTTCAACCTAGTCATCCTTCCTATTAACGCAACAACATTTCAAGTAGAGACTTTTGACGATTGGATGGCATTAGGAGGTGAGATAGACATCACCAAGTATGTCGATATGGATAAGGTAGATATTCAACCAGCATCACTTTACAACGAATTGAAATTTAGCTACGCAGAAACCGAAACAGTTATAGGTAAGAACTACGCTCAACTGAATGGAGGTATTGGCTATGGTGATTCAATTACGGAAATCAGGGATTCATTTGGTGATGCTATCAGTTCACAAAACTTTGAGTTAAAAATACCTTTTGAAAATCCTAGCTGGTCAAGGCTAACCAACTTTGCCCCTGTTTCAGATGAGGGTAGTTTCCTCAGTGAGTTGATGGTTTGCCATTATATCAAAAGTGATTTGTCTACAACAGGAGGCAAGACAGTTATGTTTTACAGAGGCACAACAAAAGACCTTTCAGTCACTAATCAAACAGCTTTTGACTTTAGGACTTTCTACATTAACGGAGCGCATAGTAACATCGCCAACACCATTCAAGAATACAATGTCTGCTTTCAGTACAATGACAAAGACAGCAACTACACACAAAGCCTAAACTTTGGTGCGGAGGTCAATCCGTTTACATTGGCTACTGACACAGCAAGTAGTCCGAGTATTTACAAGACATTTTGGGAAGATTACATCACCGACCTATATGACCTGTCAATGCGCAGGACAATGGTCAGAGCGATATTGCCATTGAATTTGATCCTAGAAATCAATGTCAATGATGTGCTGACGATAAGCACTAAAAAATACACAATCAACAATATGAAGCTGAACCTGACAACAGGCGAAGCAGCGTTTGAACTTTTAACACTTGTAGAATGATTAAGGATATTATAGAACTACTGAAGAGCGATGATTGGCACGATGGCGGTCAACTGACACAGATGGCTAAAGGCAAGTATAAAGTGCCTGAGAACCTAACCGAATTTAAGAACTACTTTAAACTACAAAGTAATGGCTGAAAAAATAAAAAAAGTAGTTGAGATTGAGATTGATGTTAAGAGTTCTGAGGTTACTCAATTAAACAAAGAAATAAAAGCAACGAACAGCAACTTAAAGCAAACCAATACAGCTAATGCTGGACTGTCAAACCAGCTTAATAAAACGACAGGCATTGCTATCTCAGGATTTAAGAAATTTATCCAACTTATTAAATCAGCAGCAAAAAGTGTAGGGGGCGTTAGTAAGGAATTAGAAGAAACTGAAAAATCCACAGAGGAAGTTGCTAGTGGATTTAACGAAGTCGGCACATCTGTTAAAGCAACAGAAAAAAATGTAGAGGGCGTTAGTAAGGAATTAAAAAAAGTTGAAAAAGACACAAAGGATGTTAGTAAGGAATTAAAAAAATCTGAAAAAGGCACATCCAAACTTGCTGGTGCATTCAAGAAAGTCGGAACAGCTATTAAAGCAGCAGGCATTGGATTACTGATTGCCGCTTTAGGAACTTTAGTTGAGGTATTTAAAACCAATCAAGGGGCAATAGACGCTTTTGAAACAGGTCTGACAGCCTTTAAAATAGCTGTAAATGATTTGTTTAAATTCTTAGAAAGCAATGTCGGCACTGTTGTAGATTATTTTAATCAATTATTTGAAGATCCACAAAAGAAAATTGCAGAACTAGGAGCATCAATAGGTGAAGGGCTGACCAAGCGTTTTGAGCAGTTAATGGAGACATTGGGATTAGCAGGCAAAGCATTGTTTCAATTCTTCTCAGGAGACTTTGCAAAGGCGTGGGAAACAGCCAAAGAAGCTGCGGTTCAGAGCGTAGATGTAATTACAGGTGAGGATGGTGGTTTAGAAAAGATTGTCAACACAGCTAAAAACGCAATAGGCGCAATAAGTGACTATACATCGGAAACATTAAAAAGCGCGAAGGCTTCTGTTGAACTTGCTCAAGCAGCAGAAATTGCAGCTATTCAGCAACAAGGCTTAATAGAAGAGTTTGACAGAGCGGCTGAACTTCAAAGACAGATTCGAGATGACGAAACAAAATCATTTGAAGAGCGCATCGCAGCAAACGAAAAGCTAGGTGAAATACTCAAAGAACAAATTGAAGCAGAAACAGCCTTAATTGACATTCAACAAAGAGGAATCCAAGATAGATTAGCCAAAGGTTTAATACCTGAGTTTGAAGCTAAAAAACAACTGCTGCAATTAGAAAACGAAAGGGCAGCTATATTAGCAAAGGTCACAGGTTTTGAGTCTGAACAGCTAATAAATAGAAACAGTTTGCTGCGCGAGCAAAGAGACTTAGAACTTCAGATTTATCAACAAGCCATAGACAGGCAAAAACAATTAGATGACATCAGCCTTCAGATAATGCAAGAAGGTATTGATAAAGAGTTGATGATGTCTGCTCAAAAATATGATGATCTATACGCACAGGCAGAAGGCAACGCTGAACTACAAAAGCAATCACAGAGGCACAAGAAGCCGAACAGCAAGCTATACGAGATAAATATGATGCAGAACAAAAAAGAATAGAAAGAGAAAAACAGCAAGCACTTCTACAGCTTGCAACCGATGGTTTGCAAGCATTATCAGGGGCAACAGACTTTTTTTTAGAGAAGTCAAAAGTAAATGCAAAACGTCAGTTTCAAATCACGAAAGGGCTTCAGTTATCTTTAGCTATAGTTGATGGCATTAAGGCAGTAACAGCATCGCTTGCTTCTTCACCTGTCGCAATAGGGCCAGCACCAAATCCAGCAGGTATCGCTTCTTTAGCTTTTGCAGTATTATCATCAGCAGTCGCGGTAGCAAAAATAGCATCTGCTAAATATGAGCCAAGCGGTGGCGGTGGCGGTGGCGGTGGCGCAGGTACAAGCACACCATCAATACCATCAGCAGGTGGTGGCGCGCCACAATTTAACACAGTCGGAACAAGCGGATTCAATCAAGTGGCTGGTAGTATTGCCCAACAGAACCAAGAACCTGTGAAAGCCTATGTTGTATCGACAGACGTAACGAGTCAGCAGAGCCTTGACAGAAACAGCCGAGAGAAGTCATCATTTTGATAAAAACAAAACCTAAAAAATTCGTTTATTAGATATGAAGATTATAGAACTGATACTTGACGAAGAAAGTATTGACGCAGGAGTCAATGCCATCAGCATCGTTGAGTCACCTGCAATAGAGTCTGACTTCATTGCGTTAAGCAAAGACCAAGAAATCAAGCTGGCAGAAGTAGACAAGGAGAAGCGCGTATTGATGGGCGCAGCATTGATACCTAACAAAACCATATTCCGCAAGAATGGCGAGGAAGAGTTCTACGTTTACTTTTCAAAGGAAACCATCGCCAAAACATCGCAGCTATTTTTGAAGCAGGGCAATCAGAGCAAAAGCACCTTAGAGCATCAGCTTAAATTATCTAACCTGACAGTAGTTGAATCTTGGTTAGTCGATGATACAGAAAAAGACAAGTCAGCGTATTACGGACTTTCGATGCCTGTCGGCACTTGGATGGTCAGCGTAAAAGTTGACAACGATGCGGTATGGAATGAGTACGTCAAAACAGGTAAGGTTAAAGGATTTTCTATTGAAGGATACTTTGCTGACAAGACAGAACTAAAAGCGGTTGAATCCATAGACACGATCCTAGCAGAACTTGAGGCAGAGGAAAAAGAATACTTGCTTAAAGAAGTCAAGGCGGTAATAAAGTCAGACAAGCGAACCAAAAGCGGCAAGCGTGTTTCAATGGAATCATATAGCGACTATCCTGACGCGGTCAAGAACAACGCGAAGCGAGGCTTAGAACTAAACGAAAAGGTCAACAACAAATGCGCGACACAGGTCGGTAAGATTAGGGCGCAACAGTTAGCACAAGGCAAACCCATCAGCTTAGAAACTATCAAGCGAATGAAAAGCTACTTGAGCAGGGCAGCAGAGTATTATGATGCTTCAGACACAGAGGCTTGCGGAACGATTAGCTACTTACTTTGGGGTGGCAAATCTGCATTGAGTTGGGCAGAATCTAAAATCAACAGCCTAGATGCGTAAGGACAAGCTGCGGTATTACAATGCGCAATCATCAAGGCGAGGCGGTAGGAGGGGATGCTTATGTCCGAACAACACATATTCCGTTAAGTGCTGCGATGGTTCACTATGGGCGCAAGGAATAGGCAATATCACAGGCACGCCTCCAACCATCATCAACTACATATACATCACAACGGATGATTTCAAATACGTCACATCCGATAACGAACTATACTTAACAGTCAACTAATGGCAACAGAGAGAGTAGGCATACACAGCTTCGAAGAACTTGAAGCATCAATAGGAAACGCGAAAACAGCAGCCGATGTTAAAACAGCATACGAAAGCAACGCGAACACGAATGAGTTTAGCGATTCAGAACAGACTAAGCTACTAGGCATTGAAGCTGGAGCAGAGGTAAACCCAACGGATGCGGAGATAAAAACAGCGTATGAAAATAACGCTAACACAAACGCCTTTACCGATGCCGAGCAAAGCAAGCTGTCAGGCATATCATCAGGCGCAGAGGTTAATGCTGTAGATAGCGTGAATACTCAAACAGGAGCAGTTGTATTAGATGCTGACGATATTAGTGATGCGACCACAACAAACAAGTTCACAAACGCGAGCGATATATCTAAATTGAGCGGTATTCAAGCAGGCGCAGAGGTTAATGCTGTTGATTCAGTATTTGGCAGAACGGGCGCAGTAACTGCTCAAAGCGGTGACTACACAAAGTCAGATGTTGGACTTGCAAACGTAGACAACACCAGCGATGCAGATAAGCCAATAAGCACGGCAACGCAAACGGCGTTAGATGCAAAGCAAGGAGACATCACCTTAACTACCACAGGCACATCAGGTGCAGCTACATTAGTAGGTGATACATTAAACATTCCTCAGTATAGCGCAGGAGGGGGTGGTGGTATTGCTGCGGTAGTCGATGACACTACACCACAGCTAGGCGGTGACTTAGATTTGAATACCTATGATGTCACAGGCACAGGCAACATAAACATCACAGGCACAGTAACGTCAGATGAATTTATAGGAGATGTAAATGGTGCGATTCGATTTGCCGCAAAAAACGAAAGCGGAGCGACCTTACTAAAAGGCAAGGTTGTTTCAATAACGGGTGTAAGCGGTAACGAAACACTTGTAGATTTAGCAGATGCAGACAATGTATCAGCAAGACCAGCATTTGGTTTAGTCTATGCTGATGCGAATAACAACGCAGCCTGTGAGGTAGTGACTTTTGGAAATTTAATAGGTCTAGACACATCAGCTTTTTCAGAGGGGGATACATTATACGTTTCAACATCAGCAGGTGAGTTGACAGCTACAGCACCAAGCGGTGAATCAGCAGACATTCAGAACATCGGTAGAGTCATAAGAAGTCACGCAAGTGCTGGCATCATAAAAGTAGGTGGAGCAGGTAGGGCTAACGCAACACCAAATCTTGATTCTGCTAAGATGTTTCTTGGAAACGCATCAAATCAATCAGCATCGGTTGCAATGTCAGGTGATGTTACGATCGACAACACAGGAGTAACAACAGTAGGTACTATCAATTCCGTAGCAGTTGCCACAGTAACATCAGGCGCAGCATTAGGAGCGACAGCAAACCAAGACTCAACAGCGACAATATTAGCTGGAGATTTGACAGGCACAGTCAACAGCGTAGCAGTTGCCACAGTAACATCAGGAGCAGCACTTGGGGCAACATCGGTGCAGCCAAACGAT
>Ga0222715_10005096_pt1 | contig 11269 bp, 8 predicted proteins | sample C33_9DmetaG_FD_165056 | JGI IMG/M metagenome (GOLD analysis project Ga0222715, IMG submission 165056) | Estuarine water microbial communities from San Francisco Bay, California, United States - C33_9D | ecosystem: Environmental > Aquatic > Marine > Unclassified | place: USA: California... | reverse complement strand
TTCACACGTACTCTACACACGAAACACCCTAATATACGCCTTCACACGTACTCTACACACGAAACACCCTAATATACGCCTTCACACGTACTCTACACACGAAACACCCTAATATACGCCTTCACACGTACACATACACATACACATACACATACACCCGCGTATGCGAGCGGCATGTATGGTCGGGTCGGTGTCGGTGTCGGTGTCGGTGTCGGTGGTGGTGGTACGTCGTGTGTGCTGTATAGCGGATATATCTCTGGTATGCGTGGTGGTGATGTGATGTGTGATGTGGTGTGATGCTGTGAAGGCCGAATCAGCATACTAGGGGCGTGCATCCTGCATATGCAGGCCGGGCCTGCATACGCGTGCATACCGTACTTAACACATAATAAGCCTGTGTAATATACCGCTTGAGTGATACATACCGTGCATATGGTTTTAAGTACGAGTGTTTTGAGCACCGATCGTGTAAACATGCGCCGGGTAAACCCTTATTTCTGAACCCTGGTCGCGTACGTTAAAATGACCAGTCATTTCGTCCATTATTTATGTAATTATTAGACTATCAATGTATTTATAAAAATCACGTCCCACATAAAAGTCGTTTTTCTATGGCCGTATGCACGCCCCCGGGGCGTGCATCCTGCATATGCACGTGCATATGCATATGCATACCATTTGTGCATATGCATACCGCCAACACAGACAATGATCAACGTGTCAGGGGCGCGAGTTCGGGAAAATGTAGACGTGTTCATTTGATTATATGTGATGCGATGGCGTACTCGTACTGGAGCATGTGTCGTGTCTGTGTGTGGGGCATTTATGTGCCTGGGTGCGGCGCTCGCGCGACGACGGCGACCGAAACCCGACGCCATCGCGCGCCGCGCGCCGCCGTGAGCGATGAAACGCCCGGGCATCGCCGCGAATGCGTCGTCGTCGAAACCCACGAGCGCGCAGGGCGGTGGCGTCGGCGCGAAACGCGCGAAACCGAGCGGTGGAAACTTGCTCGCGAGCATCATCGGGGACATGAAAAAGTCGAACGGCGCGCGTCCGGCGACGACGGGCGCGAAGACGATCACGCGTGAAGACACGATGAGTCGAGAGGCGAAAGCGCTCGAGGCGCGAAAGAAGTTTGAGCGGGATATTACGGCGAGGATTACGAAGGAGGTGGTGGAGAATCCTTCGTTGGATGCGTTTTGTGAATTCGAGACGATGGAAAAACAGTGGAGAAACGTGGTGCACGAGATCGCGGCGGATATGAAATTACACAGCGAAAGTGTAGAGTTAGAGAGCGGGGAGAAGTTTGTGATTGTCCACAAGAAGGCGGGCGAGGTGGAGAAGGATGTGGAAAGTCTGAAGAATGAAGTGGCGGCGAGAGAGCGCGCCGCGCGGGCGACGAAGAAAGGAGAAGGATTGAGCGATATAGCTCCGACGTTTGCAGGAGACTCCATTGAACTCACCACGGTTGGGACTGTAAAGCGCGATTTACGCTCGGTAGAGGAGACGATTGCTGACATGAAGAGAGAAAAGGCAGCGCGCGGGGAGGCGTGACACCGCGTCGCTCTATGTAATACTATTTGTTGTTTTGCTGTTTTGGCTTTTCGTATTAATAACACACTCAAAGCTCGTCTTTAGCTACTGGTATCGCACTTGGGTTTAATATTTCTCCTCGCTCAACCCTTGCGGTGAATGCGCGCACCTCATCGTCTAATTCAGGCCACTCGGCGACGATGCGCCTCGCGCCTTCTAATTTTGGTTCCTTCGTCAGCGGATTGTTGCACAAATCGATCGTCTTTGCCGCGGCTTTTGTTTCGTTCCCGCACCAAGACTCGCACCACAACCACGGCTGCGGCAAGGAGAATATCGGTACCTCGTGCTGCGCGAAATTTGGCAAATCTTGGTCCAAATTGGCAAGAGAGCCTGGATCTCGAGACAGCTGGTCGTACATGCCGCGTAATCGGTCGCCAGCCGCGATTTCTCTAAAGCGGTCGAGATCGACGACATACAGCGCACTGATATGGTACGGTTTCCCTCGTAGATGGTTCGCCCAGAACCCCTGTTTCCAGAATCTAAAGCCTTCCATCTCTTTGTTGTTATCGCACATGGGCGTGTACCCGTACGGCGCTCCCTTCAAGTCCATGTTCCACAGCTCCGCCATGTCAGCGCGCACGATTTGATCGGCATCGACAAAAATGACCTTCTTGAGCTCCAGTGGGAACAGCACATCGAGAAATAGAATCTTGTACGCCCAAATGATGCGTTGTTTTTCTGTCTGCTTATTCAACCACGTCGGCCACTTGTAACTGATAAGCTCAAACTCGAAGTCGTACTCCTTCGCCATGTACGGCAGATAGTCTTTAAAGCTCGGCGAGAGCCAATTTTTTATAAACCAAAACTTGACTGGTTCTTTCGTTGAACGCTTCACCGACGCCATCATGATTTTCAAGAAACGCTCGTACAAGTGCCCAGAAGCGACGCTGAAAATATGGATGCGATTGTCACTCTTTTTGAACATATTTGATATCCAGCTCGCCGGTCCGGTTTTCGCAACCAACAACACATCCGCTTTCTCTCTACCAGGTCGTCTCTTGAGGTTGACTTCGAGCACACGACCACGGAAAGAATCCACAAATACATCGACTGATGTTGCGTTTGCAGAAATGCGTCGGTCAAACGCCGCTGTATCCGTCAAGTCATTTACGGCTTCAAACTTGAAAATGTCAGCCGACCGCCCAGCGCGTAGCGACAACTTGTGCATTCCAGGCGCCGCGGGAAGCTGAAAGTATCCAAGATTCGCCATGACGATTGTTCCTGGCGTGGCGCGCGTATTGTCATCCTCGAGGATCATCTGCGTCCCGCGTGCGGGCTGGTGACGTTCGTCGCTCGCGTGCCCCGTGACGAGTATTGATTCTAACCTATACTCTGCGTGAATGACGCGATCTTTGGCGTCCTTCAGAATGAGGTTGTCCAAATCGTACGTCGCCTTGTGTGTGGTGACCATCCATGATTCTGGGAAATCGACATGCATCGTCAACGTTTTGTGTGTCGGGACATCCGTTATGTGCGCCCCTGGGGACTCGCTGAACGACTCGGGAGGGGCGACGTAACGATAGTACGACTTCAACGGCAAATCCGCGAGATTTACGCGAGGATTTAGAATGACTCGAATGCACACGTCCTCTGACAACCTGTCGCGGAGAAGCGCCAGCACGGGCGCCACGCGCTGTGCCTCTTTACTCAGCGGATCAAGGATGGCTTCAATCTCCACCGCAGCGCCCGTGCCGGACTTGAATGCCGTTCGCTTGGCGTCTTTAGCCATGTTTTCGAGACTCATTATGCTTCGCTTTCGTGGAGAGCTCGCTTGCTTGACCGCGACAATGGCTGAGGCGCGAGAGACGATTCTTGAAACCGCGCCCAATTCCGCGTCTAACTCACCCGCGTGTACCTTTTTCATCACAAGAGCGTAAATCTCACTCGAACGCTGCTCCATCTCAACCGCCACGAATACCGCGAAATCGTCGGCGTCCATCTCGCATTGACGAAATGTCAAGTCGAGCACGCGGCCATTCGCGATGACTGCGCACTTACTCTTGATACCATAATGCGCCACTAGGCGCGCGTGCGCTTGAGAAATCTCGTCCGCGCCGTCGTCGTCGTCCATCAAGCGCTTAAAATCGGCCGCGTTCAATCCAACAGATGTCGCCGCGTCATCCGCGTCGACCCCGTTGCCGCAAATTTCGCTAAAAAACAATGGAATCTTTGCACGCCGTGAAGGCAAACGCAGTGCGGCTTGCACCGCCCTCGCGCGTTCGCCAGCGAGCGGCGCCGAACCACCTGGATGCGCGACGGTGAACCGCGCCGCCGAGCCCGCGTCGCTCAATGCGTACTTTGAGACTTCCGCAATCAACCGCGCGCCGCTCTTCGTATCGGCGTTGGCGATGACCACTATTGACATGGGCTTGATTTCCTCCGCGTCGCCCGCTGATGCGAACGTCGAGTCTAAAACGCGCTCAACGTCATACGGCACGGGCGCGGAGTACACAGGCGGATTCTCGGCTTCGTCTAAAATCCATGGGACATATTTTTCGCTTGCGCCGCGCGTGACGACGGCGCTGACGTCATCGACGCCATCAAACTCACCTTGCGTGAACATCGTCTTCACGCGTGACATCTCAAGGCGCAAGTGGTGATTGAGCATTGTCGCGAGCGTCGCGCCGTGCGCCCGTGCCACGACGTCCCGCACGTACTCACCGTTGAGCAACACCGAGGGAGCGTTCAAGCCTTTTCTGGACATGTCTCTCCGAACGTGCTCGAGCTCGCGCGAGGCGTCGTTGCGCGTGGTAGATTCGATAGCAGACGCGATGAACGCTTCGACGTCTCCGTCGACGCCGCCGAGTTGGCTCAGTATTGTGACGAGTACTTGTCTCGCGAGCGCCCACGTCGGCGGAGCGTACGTGGCGGGCGCAAAGTAACTCGGCTCAGACAGCATCTGGCGATTCATAGAAATCGCACTGAGGAAATCGCGCTGAGCTTCGGCGCCATGTGCGCGCATTAAATAACTTGCCGCTAAAGCGACGCGCTCGCCGAATTTCGCGTCGGAAGGGTCGATCCGAATCGACACTGTGTCGTCGCGCGCACCCGTCACGACCACCTGCGCCATGCGAATAGGCATCTGCGCTTCGACCATCTGATCCATCATATCGATCATGTCCCACGTACCGTGATCGGTGGGATCGAGAATTGCTACAACTGTGTACAAATTGCGTCGAACACGCGGGAATCCACCCGGGCTCGGCGATGCGAGGTGTTTGACATCCTTTGACCATCGCTCAAACTTGGGATCTTTTTCCACGTCGTTATAAAACACAATCGACTCGCAATTGTCAGTATTAATTTTCATCTGATTCTCCTTCTTTGGTATGCGCAGTAAGGTTTTCGCTATCGCGCTCGGGAGTCCTAAATGCACGAGCTCTTCGTACACTCCTACCTCCTTGGCGATGCTCTCCACGAGCGCGTACACGTCGACGGTGTCGAGCTCGAGCTGCTCGCCATTTAGCGACATGACCAATCCACCAGGTTGCATCTTTCGATGATTTCGACGCACTTCCTTGGCGAACGTCTTATCGATCGGCATGCGCGACAAGCTGTCGGCGAGGGATGGGAAGTTTTGGGACACGTCTACCAACGCGCCGATGGGGTCGCTCGAGAGCGCTACGCGTTGCGCCGCTTGTATGCCCAAATCTTTGATGTCCCACACCTTGAGCGGCGCGTCTGATGCAAGGGAGAGTTTTGTTTTCATGTCATCACGAAATAACTTGAGAGCGTCGGTTGATTCTGGGTAACGCGCGGCGAGGGTGGCAAAATTGAAACCGGCGACGGGTTCGTCCGCGAAGACGTCTTTACTCGCTCTGGCGTCTTCGTCTTCGTGTTCTTCATCTTCTTGTTCGTCGCCCTCGCTCTTAATCTTGGAATCGTCGATCGCCTTGTACTCCATATTTTTCACCGCGAGCTCGATCCCAAACCCAGAAAGCCGTAGAAGCTTCCCGTCGACGCCCGACGCCGCGCACGAATTCGCTCTCGCGCACGACGCGTCGAATAACACCGGGCGTAGTACGTAATTCAACACCCTCGAATCGCTCGCCTTTGCTAACGCATCATGCATCGCACTAAAGCACGCCGTCCCAGGCGACGCATACAACACCGCAGTCGGTAACGCGTCGTCGAACGTCGCGTACGCGTGGTCCCGCTCCGTCCGCGCAAACGGCTCGCCTCGCGCCCGCGTAATCAATCCATCCATCGCCGCCACCAACGCCTCAACTTCGGTAAACACGTCATCACCCACTTGAACGCGACAACACGCCACGCGCGCGCCGTCACCATCCGTGCCATCGCGCGTCGCGGCGTCACCCATGGCGCGAAACGCCTCGAGCCGCGGACTGTACGCGCGCGCGCCCAACGCCAACTCCATCACCCGCGCCGCCGCCGCCGACGGCACGAACGCCCTCGCCCGCGCGCGCACGTACGCCTCGCACGCGTCCGCATCGATGTCCGCGTCTGCGTCTGCGTCGAGCGCGCGCACGAGCGGCCAGAACCCCGCCCCGCGCGTCGCATCCGCCACCGCTTCGAGCGCCTCGAGCGCGCGCGACGTCGAGCGCCAGTGCGCGGTGAGCGCGACGTCTATCGCGTCGCTCGCCGCGCGCGCGGGCGATACCGCGCTCGATGCGATCGCGAGCAGCGCGAGAAGCGCGCGCGCGGCGACGCCGAGGCGCGCCGCGCGGCGCATGGTGATGATGACGATGACGCGCTCTGGAGTGCGGCATTCGCCGACGCGCCGCGGTCAGTCGACGCTCGGTGCGCGCGCGGCGAATCGCGGACGACGACGACGATGGTGTTTGGCGTGAGCACGACGACGTTGGTGGTGGTTCTGGGCGCGGGCGCGCTCGCGCTCGGGCCGAAAGACGTGCCGCTCGTGGCGCGATTTCTTGGTCGAATCGCCGGTCGCGCGGTATCGCACGTCACGCACGCGTCTCGCGCGTTTGAGCGCGCCGCGGCGGATGCGGACGTGGGAACGATACGTGCGGATATTCGAGCGTCGATGCGCGAGCTTAGGGGCGTGGCGACGGAGATTGAGGAAGGGTTGAATCCGTTGCGCGCGGCGTCGGGGACGCTCGGGCGCGAAGGACGCGCGACGACGGCGACGACGACGACGACGACGACAAACGGGTCACGGCAGACATTAGGGAATGATGTGTCACATGTGCGCGCGCGTCAAGAAGCGTCGGCGTCGGCGGCGCTGTCGATGCCGGTGATTCCAGTGAGCGCGCGTTCGCTCGGAGCGACGCCTTCGAGCGGGACGTTTGGCTCGAGCGGCGCGGATATCTTAGCGGCGAGTTTCAAAGAGCGCGAAGTCGCGTTCAAGGCGATGAAGCTCATGAAGAGTGGTGAAATCGATGCGTATTTATCATCCACGCGCGATGGTGATGGGAAGACGCCGGTGGGTTAGACTTTTGGTAGCGGTCGAGACGCGCCTCGGAAAAAAGCGCGTAGCCATAGCGATAGCGAATGAATACACAAGTCTTGTTGTATATTAACAAAATCTTCAACACGTAGCGCAGGAATTAGAGCTTATCGAGAATGTGTTCGGTGACTTGCTTTCTGGTGTCTTCCGGCGACGTCACCGTGTGACCGATGGTTTTTTCGCTCTCGAAAATTTCGTGGTCGTTGCCACCCTTGTACGTCTTGTCGCCAAAAAAGTGAATGACATCGAAATCTTTCTCGACGAATTGCAAGCAGTACGTCTTATCCCAACCTTGTGGGAACACATCGAACGAAATTTGCCCACCGATGGAGTACGTCAAGCCATAATCGGCAAACTTTTCGCGCAACACTTCAACCATCTTCGCCCGCACGCCCGCCTCCTTGTCGAAACGCTCAAACTCATCCCGTTCCTCTTGACTGCAATTACGTCCAATCGGCGACACGTTCAGCATACCCGCACGAAACTCAATAAACGTCCCTCGCTTGATGGGAATATCTAAATCCGCAACGTAATGCAACACAAAGTTTAAGAACGTCTTCAACTTGTCCTCGCCCAGAAACGCCTTCAAGCTCTGCTTCGCCAACAACTCCCCGTGCTTGAACGCCACGAGCCCATTCTCGGCAAACAAATAGTCGTACTCCTTCTCCGCGCCCTCGCCGAGCTGTTCGCTGATCTTGACTAAATCAGATCCGCCCACGATACCCACGGTGACTTTGGTTTTCAACGCGCGCATGAACGCCTTCATGACGTCGTCCGCCTCCTTGCGCGGGACGGTGAGCGTGCCGTCGACGTCGAACAGGGCGAGCGTGCGAGACATGACGAACGATGGCGAACACGAATGCGCGACGAACGAGATGGCGCGGCGGTGGTGGCGGCGGCGGCGGCGGCGGTGCGTCGACGAATGGCGGAACTTTTTCGGCGGAACTTTTTTTTTCTCTCCTTTTCGCGCGCATCGCATTCGCGTTTTGGCGTCGCCTGCGCCGCGCGCGACGGCGACACTCGCGGACGCGCGCATCGCACTACATCGAACCCGCGCGCATCGCACCGTTCGCGCGTTCGCACCGCGAGGTACGCGCGCACCGAGGCGCCCAGCATCGCCGCGCTCGCGCGCATCGTCCTCGTCACCCAGCGCTTCTCGCGCCTCTCGCGCCGCGCCGCCGCCTCGCGCCACCGACGCGCACACCGACGCGCACACCGACGCGCCATCGCCTCTCCGTGCGCGCACTCACCACGCCACCCACCGTCGACGCCGTCGTCGTCGTCGTCCGCGCGCACACACAGGTCGTCGCCCAAAAAGCGCACCCAGTCGCACCGCGCGAGCTCCAACGCGCGCCGACGCCGCGACCGCCGCCGACGTCGCGCGCGCCCGGCGCCGATCGCCGCCGCGTCACGCGCGCGCGCCGTACGCGCGCGCCGTGCGCGCGCACACCGCGCCGCGAACCGCCAACGTCGGGCGCGATCGACGCCGACGTTATCCACTTTTTGGTGCGTCCTCCATGAGCGCTCGGGTCGCGACCGGCGCGTCGGCGTCGTCGAGCGCGCGGATTCGATGGGCGCCCGAACGCGCCGCGTCGCGCCGTCGCGCGCGCGCGGGTGGTCGTCGCGCATCGTCGGCGGCATCGTCGGCGGCATCGGCATCGGCATCGGCATCGGCATCGGCATCGGCATCGGCATCGGCATCGGCACCAGCGACGGTGGCGGCGTCAGAACCGCGCGCGCACGACACGATGAGCACGATCCAAGAATACATCGAGAAGCATGATTTATCCAAGAAGGTTGAGGAGGCGTTAAACGCCGCCGTCAAGGCGCGCCCGGAGGAGCCGATGGCGTTCATGGTGCGTCGTCGTCGTCGTCTCGAACGCGCGCATGCGTCGCGCGCGCTTTATCGCGGTGTATAGGGCACCGGTGCGCGCGCGAATGATGGCGCGTCTCGCGCGCCGCGCGCGCGACGCGCGAGATGTCTCGACGCGCACGCGTGCGTGGGTTTTCGTGTGATATATCTCGCGCGCGGGCGCGGCGAACGGCGCGTCGCGTGGCGCGCGCGCGGCGCGTGTGCGTCGCGAGATCGTCAGGTTTCCAATGGATTATATATAATATTCCCTCTCGCGTCGTCGGCGGTGTCGTCGGCGACGGCGACCGCGAAAGTCGCCGATCGCGCGTCGCGTTTCGCGCACTGACGTTTTATCGCGTCGTTCCTTCGAATACGCAGGCTGAATACATGGCGAAGCGCACGACGCCGGCGATCACGAAGATTGTCGGTCGTCAAATTTTTGACTCGAGAGGGAACCCCACGGTGGAGTGCGACGTGTACACCCACAAGGGTATGTTCCGCGCCATGGTGCCGTCCGGTGCGTCTACGGGTATCTATGAAGCCGTGGAGTTGCGCGATGGCGGTAAGGATTACATGGGTAAGGGTGTGCTCACGGCGGTGAAGAATTTGAATGACATCATCGCTCCGGCGCTCGTGGGGAAGGATCCGCGCGAGCAAGCGGCGCTCGATGAAATGATGTGCAAGGAACTTGATGGCACGGATAACAAGGGTAAGCTTGGCGCGAACGCCGTGCTTGCGGTGTCTATGGCTATTGCCAAGGCTGGTGCCGCTGAAAAGGATGTGCCGCTCTACCAACACATCGCCGACCTCGCGGGGAACGGCAAGTTGGTGCTCCCGGTGCCGGCGTTCAACATTATCAACGGTGGTTCCCACGCCGGTAACAAGCTCGCCATGCAAGAGTTTATGATTTTGCCGACTGGTGCGTCTTCTTTCCAAGAAGCCATGAAGATGGGTTCCGAAGTGTACCACAACTTGAAGTCTGTCATCAAGAAGAAGTACGGCCAAGACGCGTGCAACGTCGGCGACGAAGGCGGTTTCGCGCCGAATATTCAAGACAACAAGGAAGGTCTCGACCTCGTTGTCGAAGCCATCGAAAAGGCTGGCTACACCGGTAAGGTGAAGATTGGCATGGACGTCGCCGCGTCTGAATTCTTGACCAAGGATAACCACTACGATCTTGACTTCAAGACTGAAAACAACGACGGCTCCATGAAGAAGACGGGTGCCGAAATGGTCGCCTTGTACCAAGAATTCATCAAGGAGTACCCGATGATCTCCATCGAAGATCCCTTCGACCAAGATGACGCCGAAAACACTGCGGCCTTGACTGCTTTGGGTAACTGCCAAATTGTTGGTGATGACTTGACCGTCACCAACCCGAAGCGTTGCCAAGACGCCATCGACGGCAAGTGGTGCAACGCCCTCTTGTTGAAGGTGAACCAAATCGGTACCATCACCGAAGCCATCCAAGCCGTCGGCATGTGCAAGAAGGCTGGCTGGGGTATCATGGCGTCCCACCGCTCTGGTGAAACCGAGGACCACTTCATCGCGGACCTCGCCGTGGGTTTGTCCACTGGTCAAATCAAGACGGGTGCCCCGTGCCGCTCCGAGCGCTTGTCCAAGTACAACCAACTCATGCGCATCGAAGAGGAACTCGGCGACAAGGCTGTGTATGCGGGTGAAAACTACAAGCACATTGCTTGGTAATCACTCACTCGTGTGTTAAAAGCAAGCAAGCTCTGCACGCAAGCAAGCACAATTTAACGCCCGCCCGCGCGCGCGGTTGAGGGGCTCGACCCCGCTCTCGCGCGCGCGTCATCCGAACAAATCCACACACCACATGCATGCGTCCTGGCGTGTCGTGGGCGCCACTCACGTGTGGCATCCCAACGCACGCACACCCATCCATGCGTAGCTCTTTTGTTTTCTATAAATAACATTAAAAAAAACAAACACCTTCGCCGACCCGCGCCCGACGTCTTCGTCGCTTTTGAATGAAAAAATCCAAAACCGCGCCGCATCGCCTTCGCCATTGGTCGCCATGCCCGCGAGCGGCGGCGGCACCGGCGCCCCGCACGCGCATCGCGCGGGATTATATAACGTATCCAACACGTGTTACTTGAACTCCGTGCTGCAGGTACGACGACGACGACGACGATAGGGCGACGGAACGACGACGACGTGGTGTTGCGGCTGACGCTCTCGTTGCGTTAAAGATGCGCCGAGCTCACCGCGATCGCGGTGCGCGCACACGAATGCCGACTGACGATGACGTTCCACGCGCGGTATGCGCGCGTTTCTCATTCGCGCGCGCGCGGTCTAGGCGTTGACGCACGTGCGATTGTTTCGAGAGTACATTCTCTCTGACGAGGCGGCTGAATTTTTAAAGGCGCGAC
>Ga0222715_10005095_pt1 | contig 11274 bp, 12 predicted proteins | sample C33_9DmetaG_FD_165056 | JGI IMG/M metagenome (GOLD analysis project Ga0222715, IMG submission 165056) | Estuarine water microbial communities from San Francisco Bay, California, United States - C33_9D | ecosystem: Environmental > Aquatic > Marine > Unclassified | place: USA: California... | reverse complement strand
TGCCTGGCATCGGCAAAAAAACAGCCGAAAGATTGGTTATCGAACTTCGCGATAAGATCAAAGACTGGGAGGTCGCAGGCGGCTCGCCAGCGAGCGCTGGGGCAAAGGCAAGCTCACCTAATGCGGCCTCGGCAGCGCGCGAGGCAGAAACCGCGCTTGTCAGTCTCGGCTACAAGCTCCCCCAAGCGGCTAGGGCAATTGCATTGGTTCAGAAGGACAGGCCAGAGCTTGCGAGTAGTGAAGAACTCATTCGCTACGCATTAAAAAGTATGTCGTAAATAAGAGAATCTTAGGGACTCAGGTGTAATGATAGAAGATCGCTTAATCTCTGCAGACAGCTCTCGCACCGAAGAGTCGCATGACCGCGCAATTCGCCCGCTCTCGCTACAGGACTATATCGGGCAGAGCGAGGTCAAGCAGCAGATGGAAATTTTCATCCATGCCGCGCGCGGCCGCGGCGAGCCTCTAGATCACACGCTCGTGTTTGGCCCCCCAGGCTTAGGTAAAACCACGCTCGCAAACATCATCGCCAATGAGCTCAACGCAAACATCAAGGCGACTTCGGGTCCTGTGCTTGAGAAAGCTGGCGATTTGGCGGCAATGCTCACAAATCTTGAGGCCGGAGACGTACTTTTTATCGACGAAATCCATCGTATGAGTCCGGCGATAGAGGAGATTCTCTACCCAGCGATGGAGGACTATCAACTCGACATCATGATTGGCGAGGGGCCCGCTGCGCGCTCGATCAAGCTTGAGCTGCCGCCATTTACTCTTGTCGGTGCGACGACGCGGGCAGGGTTGCTGACCTCACCGCTGCGCGATCGTTTCGGCATTATCCAGCGACTCGAATTCTATTCACTTGAAGAACTCACTACCATTGTTACTCGCTCTTCGAAAATCCTCGGCACTCAGATCGATCAATCGGGGGCGTCGGAAATCGCACGCCGCTCGCGGGGCACGCCTAGAATTGCTAATCGTCTCCTTCGGCGCGTGCGAGATTACTCGCAAGTGAAGTCCGATGGGGCGATTGGTGCCGACGAAGCGGCTGCCGCGCTCAATATGCTCAGCATCGACAATAACGGCTTCGATCATATGGATCGCAGGCTACTCATGACCATGATCGAGAAGTTCGATGGCGGGCCGGTAGGGATTGACAGTCTGGCCGCTGCGATCAGCGAGGAACGCGACACGATCGAAGATGTCCTCGAGCCCTATCTGATTCAGCAGGGATTTATCATGCGCACACCTCGGGGCCGTGTGGTCACTCAGCACGGCTATCGTCACTTTGGCTTAAAACCCGTGAAAAAGCATGCAGACTTGTTTGACGAGCCGGAGTCGGCTGGCGCGCCGTAGTCTTTTGGCTGCCTCAGTCTAGCCCGAGTGTTCCATGCCATTGCTAGACTGTCTCTGCAAAGCGTCATCTTCTAAGGGTATAAGGGTACACTCGACCTTAGCCTCTCCAAAAGAGCAAAACTATTTTCTCCTTCTGCCGAAAATACTAGGTGAAGCAGCGGATAAGCGGCGGCGCGCGGCTGTCCAATAGTTAACCTAGTCGTCAGCGTAAATTAGTCTTTCAAAAAAGCACCACTGCGCATTAGATTCTGGAGAAGATGAAGTGAACGAAGAGATCAGCCCAATTCAGCTCATACTTGAGGCAACGCTGCCAGTGCAACTGGTGATGCTGTCCTTGCTTGTACTCTCGATATTGTCTTGGGTCATGATTGTCCAGAGAGCGATGGTGCTCACCGCAGCGTCGAGGGGCGTACTAAGCTTTGAAGAGCGTTTTTGGAGCGGCATGGATCTCAGTCAGCTTTATAAAGAAGGTACTCAGATGCAGCGTGATGATGTGCCGATAGTAGGGATCGAAAACATTTTCCGAGCAGGATTCAAAGAATTTATGCGGCTGCGGCAGCAGGCGTCGGTCGATAAGGAAGCGATCATGGAGGGCGCTCAGCGAGCCATGCGGGTCGCTTTTTCCCGAGAAGAGGAAAAGCTTGAACGGCATCTCGCTTTTTTGGCCTCGGTTGGCTCGGTCTCACCTTATGTCGGCTTATTTGGCACTGTGATCGGGATTATGAACTCGTTCATTGGTCTTGCGAGTCAGACCCAAGCGACGCTCCAAGTAGTCGCGCCCGGAATTGCAGAGGCACTTATTGCAACGGCGATGGGACTGTTTGCCGCGATACCTGCCGTTGTCGCCTATAACCGCTACTCGTCATCGGTGGAGTCGATCACTGGAAGCTACATAACCTTCACCGATGAGTTTTCGAGTATTCTCCACCGCCAAGTACACAGCGAATAGCGGAGGCTGCCGAGACTACACAATGGACATTATCGCACGCAAAAAACGTAAGCCAATGGGAGATATCAACGTCGTTCCTTACATAGACGTGATGCTTGTGCTTCTCATTGTCTTCATGGTTACCGCGCCGCTACTCAATCAGGGTATTGATGTAGAATTGCCTCAAGCAAACAATGAGCCTCTAAGCATCGATGAGAATCAGGCAACGCTCGTGGTTTCGATTACCTCGGCAGGCGAATACTATTTAAGTATTGGCGCAACCGGTGAAGATCGACAGTCTACAAGCCTCGAAGGCGTGGGTGAGCAGGTTGGTAAAATTGTGTCTGCGAATCCAGAAATACAAGTGTTGGTTGAGGGGGACACGACAGCCGATTGGGGCGCGATGATTCAACTCCTCACGACGCTGCAAGCGGCGGGTGTGGCTAATCCTAATTTCATCACCCAGCCAATCGACTCACAGTAGAGTCTAGGGAGAGAAAAATAGAATGCCCTCAGTGCGCGAATTGCTTGGCTTTGGCGAATCAGACGGAGTGAATAACCTCGTGATTCTCAATGGCTATCCGCTCGCCGTAGTAGTGGCCATCTCACTGCATATTCTGCTACTTGGCGGACTTGTTTATCTTCAAAGTAGCAGTCAATCGCAAGCCTTGGAGCTTATTCAGCCAACGGTGATCAAGGCGCTACTGATCGAGGAGAACCCCCAAGTCACTAATCAGAGAACTCAAGAAAATCGTCGTCTAGAGGCAAAGCGCCAAGAAACCGAGCGTGCTAACGCGGCGGCGCAGATAAAGAGAGAGGAGCAGGCCGCAGAAAAAAAGCGGCAGGAAGAGGCTGCGAAAAAACGCGAAGAACAGCGGGTTGCTAAAGAACGAGCCGATGCGCAGGCCAAAAGGGTAAAAGCGCAGGCTGATAGGGAAAGAGAGCAGGCCGAAGCGCGGCAGGCTAAGCAGCGCGAAGAACAGGCCCAGCGAGACCGCGAGGCGCAGCAGCGAAGAGAGCGCGAAGAGGTGCAAAATGCCGCAGCAGCCGAGGCGGCGAGTAGCGAGTTCGAACTCGTTCAAAGCGCAACCGGGCTTATTCAGCAGCTTGTGACCGAAAATTGGTCGCGTCCTCCAAGTGCGCGAAACGGTATGCGCGCAGTTATTCAGATTAAAATGCTGCCAACAGGTGAGCTCGTTGACGTGAGAATCACGCAGTCAAGTGGCGATCCAGCGTTCGATAGATCGGCAGAAAATGCGGTCTACCGCGCTGCGCCGTTCGCAGAATTAACCGCGCTGCCGATCCGTATCTTCAATCAGAATTTCCGCACGCTGTCACTCATCTTCCAGCCAGAGGACTTACTTAACTAATGAAACTTAATCGCGCGATTCCCTTGCTCTTCGTTTTTGGTGCACTGATGAGTTTTTCGGCGAAGGCCGAGCTCAGTATTCAAATCACCCAGGGGATAGACAATCCAATTCCGATCGCGATTGTGCCTTTCTCATGGGAGGGCAGTGGGGTTCTGGATGAAGCTATCGGTGACATCGTGACCGCTGATCTTCAGCAGGTCGGTGAGTTTCGAGCGCTTTCGCCATCGAATATGCTGGCAATGCCGCGCGAGGAGCGCGAAGTTTACTACCGTGATTGGAGTGTCTTGGCACAGGATTATCTCCTCGTCGGCAAGGTGCGGAGAGCGCGCGGCAGCGAATTGATCCAGGTGCAATACGAGTTTTTCGATATCAATCGAGAGATCAAGCTCGCAGGAGAGGTGCTCACCGGTACCACGGCGCAGCTGCGCGATATTGGCCACGAAATAAGTAATGTCGTGTTTGAACTTGTGACAGGGACGCGAGGTGCATTTACCACGCAAATCCTCTACGTTGTCAGTGAATTCGTAAGCTCGGAGGAGTCATATTTTCGCCTCGAGAAGGCCGATTACGATGGCCGTCGGGCGCAAGTTCTGCTGGAATCTCGTGAGCCGATTATGTCACCCAGCTGGTCACCTAATGGGCAGGACATCGCCTATGTGTCATTTGAGACTGACTTGCCACGAATTTATACGCAAAACATCGCGACGGGGCAGCGACGCCAGATCACCAATTACCCGAATATAAACAGCTCACCCGTGTGGTCGCCAGACGGGACAAAGCTGGCTATGGTTCTGTCTAAAGACGGTAGCCCAGATATCTACGTGCAAGACCTTATCAGCAACGAACTGATACGAATAACCGACCATCCTGCGATCGACACGGAACCCGCATGGTCAAAAGACGGGCGCTCTCTGGTGTTTATGTCGGATAGGACAGGTCAGCCTCAGATTTATCAGATGGAGATAGGTGCAAACACCTACGACGTCGAGCGCCTAACCTACGACTGTTTCCACTGTGCCAAAGGGCAGTTCTTACCCGATGGGGTTAATCTTGTTCACGTCAGGCGAGAGACTCGACAGAGTCCGGACTACCAAATTTCCATTATGAATGTCGAGACTCTTAGGGTTATCACGCTCACCTCGACTAAATTCGACGAGTCACCGAGTGTCGCCCCCAATGGCAGCATGATTATGTACGCGACTAAATTCAACGGCCGCGGCGTACTCGACGCGGTGTCGATTGATGGCCGTGTCAAATTTCGGTTGCCATCGTCGCGTGGCGACGTGCGCGAGCCGGCTTGGTCGCCGTATTTAAACTAGTAAGTCTAGCAAGAATGCAACGCATGCGGATGAGGAGAAAATTTTTCCAAGTTTTCTGAAATTCCGCCGATTTAATGAAACTAGACGCAGCTGTTTAGGATGCGGAATATAACCTGAGAGGAATAACAACAATGGTTCATACAAAACTATTCATGCGGTCAGCGGTCGTTGCACTGGCGTTGATGAGCCTTGCAGCGTGTAAGTCATCAAGCGATGCGGAGAGTGATGCTAACGCCTCATCAGCGATGGGCAGCATGTCTAGCGAGTCGACGTCATCCGCAGCGCAGGCGAGCGGTGCCGGTACGAGCGGCCGCCTAAGTGCTGAGCAGATTCAAGCGGAGAATGCCCTGAGGCAAACAGTATTCTATTTTGACTTCGATATTGCCGAGTTCCGTGGTACCGACAGAGAGACGTTGATGTACCATGCGCGCGATCTGGCGGCTAATCCGAGCAAGCGACTGCGCCTCGAGGGCCACGCAGACGAGCGTGGAACGCGCGAGTACAACTTGGCCTTGGGCGAGCGCCGAGCAAACAGCATTCTTAATTATCTCATCGTTAACGGGGCGTCACGCTCGCAGATAGAAGTGGTGAGCTATGGTGAAGAAAGACCTGCAATGACCGGTCAGTCTGAGAATGCCTACAACCGTAATCGACGAGTCGAGGTGGTCGCGCGCTAGAGCACTGCATGCGCGTTGCCCTCTGCGAATGGCTCGCCTAAACTAGTCGGTATAGTCATTCTCTATGGAGTTTCGCGTAGCAATGAAATTACGCCAAGTACAGACTGTCAAAACCTTCCAATCATTCGGTGACGGCATCGTGCGTCTGACTATGACCGCAGCGCTGGCGCTGCTTAGCACCGTTGCCACGGCGCAGAATGCAAGCTCTCAGTCGTCCAATGATGCCATGTCGTTACTGCTGGATCAGAACCGGCAGCTGCGAGCCGAAATCCAAGCCCTGCGCGGACAGCTCGACGAGCAGGGCTTTGAGATTAAAAAGCTGCAGAGAGATTCGCTTAATCGGTACACCGATGTCGATCAAAGGCTGGGTGATCTCGAATCTTCAGCCTCAAGCCCACGGCAGCAGGCGGTCCAAACCGTACCAAACAGCACGGCAGCACCGATACAGGCGCCAGCGACGGAGTCACGAGCAAACGGCACATCACGCCCGACGCTGCAGCCTGCTGCGCTCAGCGAACAGCAGCTCTATCAGATGGCCTACGATTCTGTCATCAACAGCCACTTCGAGCGCTCCATCGCCGAGTTCGATCAGTATTTAAGCCAATATCCCGACGGTCGCTTCGTGACCAACGCACATTATTGGAAGGGCCAGGCCTATCTTTATCTCGAGCGTTTCGAAGAGGCACGCAGCGCCTACGAAATAATTCTCGAGCAGTACGCCGATTCGAGTAAAGTGCCCGACGCCATGTACGGACTGGGTCTCGCGTATCAAGGCATGGGTAACCTCCAGCGGGCAAGGCAGATGCTTAACGACATCAAGCGTCGCTTTCCGAATACAGGCGTCGCTAATCTCGCCGATACGCGACTGCTTTCGCTGTGAGTACTGATCTGAGTTTACGCCTGACGGAAATCTTTCACTCCCTGCAGGGTGAGGCGCGCACGGTAGGCCGACCGACTGTGTTCATCAGGCTCACGGGATGTCCTCTGCGATGCACCTATTGCGACACCGCGTATGCCTTCGAAGGGGGTAAGCAGCATTCACTGGACGAAATTCTTGTTCAGGTAGCTGAGCATTCAGCGGAGTATGTGACGGTGACAGGGGGAGAGCCTCTCGCCCAACCCTCGGCGATTCAACTCATGGAAGCGCTCTGCGATGCCGGGTATCAAGTGTCGCTTGAAACCGGCGGCGCGATGCCTATCGGTGACGTCGATGAGCGTGTATCAATCGTGCTCGACCTAAAAACGCCGGCTTCTGGCGAATGTGACCGCAATTTGCTCACGAATATTCCCTTGCTGCGCAGAAAAGACCAAGTCAAGTTTGTTATCTGCGACCGTAGCGATTACGACTGGTCGAAGGCTCAGCTTCAGATGCATGACCTTGGGTCGCGCGTGGACGATGTGTTATTTTCTCCTTCCTACGAAGAGCTTGAGCCTGCCCAATTAGCGCAGTGGGTGCTCGAAGACCGGCTCAAGGTTCGCATGCAGCTCCAGCTCCACAAGCAAATTTGGGGCGACAAAAAAGGCGTTTAATGCCGAACTCTCTTACCGACTCAAGGAAATCGAGAATATGAAAAAGGCAATCGTCTTGGTTTCAGGCGGCCTCGATTCTGCGACCTGTCTGGCGATCGCCCAGGCCGAGGGCTATGCCTGCTACGCGCTGAGCTTCGACTATGGTCAGCGCTCTGTTAGCGAACTCGTTGCTGCGGCTCGTTTGACAGAGGCGGCAGGTGTCGCGGCTCATAAAACGTTGCCAATAGACATGGGAGCGATTGGTGGATCTGCGCTAACTGACCGCTCTATCGCGGTGCCCGAGCAGGAGACCCAGGGCATTCCTGTTACCTACGTGCCAGCCCGCAATACGGTGTTTTTGAGCTATGCGCTTGCCTGGGCCGAAGTGGTGGCAGCCGAAGCCATTTTTATTGGCGTGAACGCGTTAGATTATTCTGGCTACCCAGATTGTCGTCCCGAATATATTAACACGTTTCAATCTCTTATCGATCTTGCTACGAAAGCGGGTGTTGAAGGCAAAAGTATTGCGCTCAGAACGCCACTAATCGACCTCACAAAAGCTGAAATTATTGGTGTTGGGTTGCAGCTCGGCGTGGATTACACGATGACAGTTTCGTGCTACCAGGCGGATGAAGACGGGCGTGCCTGTGGCCGCTGCGACAGTTGTAGGCTGCGGATGAAAGGCTTCGCCGACGCGCAGTCCGACGATCCGACGCGTTATCGGTAATTATTCGAAAAAAATGGCGATTCTGACTTGTCTTTTTTTGATTTGATAGTACTATGTCGCCCCTTCACGGGCCGTTAGCTCAGTCGGTAGAGCAGTTGGCTTTTAACCAATTGGTCGTGCGTTCGAGTCGCACACGGCCCACCATTTCCCCCCGTGATTTCTCTTGGCGCTCATCGCGCCACCGCCCTGTTGTCGTTTCTCCGCATTGGTAATGCCATGGTAAGATAATGGCCTGAATCCTGAACGAGAGCGCGGCATGCAAGAAACAACCAACACCTCATCGCAAACAGAGCGTCTTGCTGCAGACACACAGCTTGTTAAATCTTATCTCGATAAGATAGAAGCGTTTCAGGTTGACTCTCTTAGCGCAGCAGCGACAGCTGACTATAAGCGCCGCATTCTCGATGCACTCGCCTCTAGCGGCGCAAAAATGGTTGCGCATTACTACACCGACCCTGTGCTCCAAGATCTTGCAGAGGAGAGCGGTGGTTTCGTCGGCGACAGCCTCGAAATGGCCCGTTTCGGGCGCGACTGTGACGCGTCAACCTTGATAGTAGCCGGCGTGCGGTTCATGGGCGAATCAGCAAAAATACTGAGTCCCGACAAGCGCGTCATTATGCCTACGCTCGAAGCGACGTGCTCACTGGATATCGCCTGCCCAATTTCGGAATTCTCAGCTTTTTGCGATGCCAACCTGGATCGGACCGTGGTCGTTTATGCGAACACCTCTGCCTCGGTTAAGGCGCGCGCCGATTGGGTTGTTACGTCGAGCGTTGCGTTGGATATTGTCGAACATTTAATGGAACGCGGAGAGAAAATATTGTGGGCGCCTGACCGCCATCTCGGCCGTTACATTCGCGACACAACGGGCGCTGACATGCTGCTTTGGGATTCTGCGTGCATCGTTCATGAAGAATTTAAAGCGCGTGGTCTTCGCGACATGCGAGCGCTATACCCTGATGCAGCGGTGCTGGCTCATCCCGAATCACCCGCTGAGGTTTTGGCGATTGCCGATGTGATTGGCTCCACCACGCAGATAATTAACGCCTCGCAAACGATGCCAAACGCACGGTTCATCGTCGCAACCGACCGCGGAATATTCCATAAATTGCAGCAGCTCTCGCCCGAGAAAGAATTTATTGTCGCGCCTACCGCTGGTAATGAAGCAACCTGCAGGAGCTGCGCTAGCTGTCCTTGGATGGGAATGAATACGTTGCCAACCTTGCTCTCTGCGCTCGAGGCGCTTCAAGTCGGAGACGGGAATGCTGAGCTGACCAACGAGGTATTTGTCGATGCTGCGGTAGGTGAGCGAGCGATGAAGCCGCTGCAGCGCATGCTCGACTTCGCTGCTACGAACGCGTTAAAGGTGAGGGGAAAGGCTTAGCCCTGAAGCGCTCGCTGTTGATCTTCGAGAGTGTTAATGCGCTCGCGCAGTCGCGCCTCTACCGCGGCGCCGGCACCCTGATCGACTTCTATCCTAAGAGCAAACTGCAGTTGCTGACGCGCATTGCGGAAGTCTCCAAGCAACCTAAAGTATTCTGCTCGCGCTTGATGCACTTCGCTTATGTTGCCTGCTTGACCTTGTGTTTCCGCAAGCATAGCCCACAGATGATGGTCGTCCGGACGTAAAACCGCATGGCGCTGCAGCACCTCTGCTGCCTCACTGTAATTGCGTGCGGCAATTAGTGCTTCGGCATACGCTGTGGTTAGGGCGTGATTATTGGGGTTAATCTGCAGGTGGCGCGTTAAATATTCACGCGCCTGCCCAGGCTCATTCTGTTTTGTAAGTATTTCAGCCTGAGTAACCACATAGCTTATTCGATTGGGCTCTTTTGACAGTAAAGGCGACAGCGCTGCGCTCGCTCCTGCATAATTGCCCGCCTCGTAAAGCGCCACCGCGAGGCCGTAGCGATTGGCATCGCGCGTGAAAGTGCTCGTGCTGTTGGTCAGCGCTCGGCGCATTTCACTGACTAACGCGTCTTTATCCTCCGCGTAATGGCCGACGACCCGCGCTCTGACGATCTGATATTCGAGATCCTCTTGATAGAGACGTTCGGGATAACGGAATTCTCGACTCCTCGCATCTGAAATACGTGATTCAGTGACGGGGTGTGAGAGGAGAAATTCTGGTGGTCGTCGCCCAAAGCGGTTTATAGCGATAAGGCGCTCGAAGAGTGAGGACATGCCCTCTGGATCAAACCCTGCGTTAAACATCGTGTCTTGGCCGATGCGATCGGCCTCCGCCTCGTTGCTGCGACTAAAGCGCAGCTGATTCTCGAGTGAACGCCCCTGCGCGGCGGCAAGCGCAGCGGCTCCGTGGCCTGCGTCCGAGGTCGCCATCACTATAACACTTGCAAGCAGGCCGGCCATTTGCGGTACGCGGCCAGCTTGAGCCTCATCGATACCACGGGCAAAGTGTCTTTGGCTTACATGAGAGATTTCGTGTGCCATGACAGAGGCGAACTCGGCTTCAGTGTGCGCGTTTAGAAATAACCCCGTATTTACGCCAATGATCCCGCCCGGTGCTGCGAACGCGTTTAGCTCTTCGCTGTCGATGATGACAAACGAAAGGCGGTGATCCTGTAGTTGGCTTCTCGAGGCCAGTTTGTAGGTAACGTTTTCGAGATAATTGTTTAGCAGGGGGTCTGGGATAGTTGGTGCTCCGCGACGGACGCTCGCCAAAAATTGCTGACCGATCGCAAATTCTTGCTCGAGCGACACGGTGCCCGAGATTCGGTCCCCAAGAGAGGGAAGGGCATTCTGCGCAGAAGCTATCGGCATGCATAGAGAGAGCAAGGCCGCGCTCACTAGGCCGCGAACCGGGCGCGAAAGCAGCCCCTGGCAGACAGACTGGCGAGCGAGTCGGCGAGTAAAGCGACGCCCCAAAGCAATAGCGAGGCGACTAGGGTGAGGCGAATGGCTCATGGCGGTTGGCTTGATTCTCCTTGCGGTGATGAAAATTGACCGCTGTCTTCTCATATTACTGAAATACTCCTGAAATTAAAGCCTTAGATCATAGGCATTACTGGTCAATGCTTGATAAAATAATCACATGGAACTAAAAAGCGACATTCAGTTAGACCTCAGCGGTTTGCAGTGCCCGATGCCTTTACTCAAGGCAAAACTCGCGTTGAATTCGATGGCTTCGTCGCAGGTGCTTAAGGTAACCGCGACCGATCCGGCCTCAGAAAAAGACTTCAAGCTGTTCGCCTCGCAGAGTGATAACGAGATCCTGGCTTTCGAGAAAGACGCTGCCGCCTATTTCTACTGGATTCGCAAGGCTTAGCCTCCGCCCCAATGGAGGGCTAAAGATGAAAAAGCTTGTTCATGACTTCTACGATCGCTACTTCCACGACGAAGAGTCGATCATTTTGCTGTTATTGCTGACGGC
>Ga0222715_10005094_pt1 | contig 11274 bp, 15 predicted proteins | sample C33_9DmetaG_FD_165056 | JGI IMG/M metagenome (GOLD analysis project Ga0222715, IMG submission 165056) | Estuarine water microbial communities from San Francisco Bay, California, United States - C33_9D | ecosystem: Environmental > Aquatic > Marine > Unclassified | place: USA: California... | reverse complement strand
TATTTCCTAATGCACGATTACCACTTTCTGATTTGCCTTGAAACCAACCTACAATTGCTCCATCAGCAATTGCTTGAGCTATTTCAGTATAGTTTACCTTTTCATCACCTTCAAAATCATATTCTTTACCAGCAAATGTTTCTGACTTATGTTCATTCCGATTTTGAGTATAGTCGGCATGTTGATATGCACCAATAGCTTGGCCTTCATCACCTACAGCCGGTGGAATAAAAACATTTTTGTAATGTTTGATAAACTCTTCATTCATATAACCATTGTATGCAACGCCACCAGCAACACACAAGTTATCACAACTCTTCAAAGGATAAACAACTTCTTTAATTTTATCAATTGTAAATTCTTGTAGTGTAAATGCTAAATCATTTATATTATTTAAATCAATTAACTTAAATTTTTCTTGTTTCTTTTCTGTAATCGGTCCGTCAAATATAATTTGAAACAAGTTATAATAGTAATCACTATGTTTACCATAACCTACTTTACCCATAAGTTTACTTGCACCAAGTGTTCCAAAACCCGTAAGATTAGACATATGATTCCATAACCAACCTATTGGCAGTTTATCTGACAAGTCAATAATATTATGTTCTTTATCAAAAAATAAACATCTGTATTTTGACCCTATACCATCAATAGCTAAAATATCTGATTCTCTAAAATTAGAATTAATAAAAGCGTATGTAGCGTGTGATTGATGATGGTCTATGTAATAGATATTATCTTTTAAATAATAGTCCCATAACTTCTTTGGTTCAAAGTTAAGAATGTCATCATGCCCTTTTAGTATGGTATTAAAAAGTTCATCTTTTGCTTTTCTTATACCACCATAAGTATATGTAAACGCAAACAAAGTGTTGTCTTTATGTTTAAAATATTCTTTTACAAACTCATCATTTAGTCTATAGTCTGCTGGATTTAAAATATCTGATTGATGAGCATAAGCTTCGGTATGATATGGTAGATTGTGTTTAAATCTGGTGTGTCTTTCTAACTGATTGTGAAAAACACCATCATATGTGTTATGGTCATGTAGATTTAAGGCAACTCCAAATATATTACTCATTTAATAGTCTCGCATACTTACTCATAGGAAAATGACCCTTAGGTTGCACCCATTCAGTACAGGTTTTACAATAGTTCTCATATTTGAACAATCTAAAGTTCATCATTTTGTCTATGTTCTCCTGTGTTAGGTCAAAGGTTTTCGATAGTTCTTTATTATTAGCAAACTTTTTACTACAATGTACAATATGTCGCTTTTCAAAGTCAATAACTGGCACCATAGGAAAAGAAGCACACATTTTACGGTCAATCTCAGCTGCCTGTATAACATCTGTAAACTCTGGTGACCTACCATTAAAGGCCTTCCACATAGTATTCTTATGGTTTAATTTTTTGATAACCTCTGGATATTTGTCTTTGTATTTAAAATAATTAGGTGTTCTAACCACCACATTATAGTTGTTAAAGTCATTTTCTGGTACATAATCAAAGTTACCTAATTTCTTAACTTCATCCTCATACCAATCTAATATGTTGTGTTCTACATATAAAATATCCTTATCTTCTAATATGTGAGGATATCTTTTACGAACAAATGAGTTAGATAATACTGAACAAACATGATTCGGATTCTTTTTAATCTCTGATATTACTTCATCTAAATTTTTTATGAGGCCTGGTTCGCCGCCTAATAAGTTTACTCTTACCTTGTATTTCTTTAAGAAACTTAATGTTTGTCTTAGAAAGTCCATATCTACGGTCAAGTTACGCATTTCTAAAGTGTAACTAGTACAATAGTGACAATTCTTATTACATGACATAGATAAGAAGAAGTCAATTGCTAGATAGTTTTCTTGTATTTCTTTTAGTGTTTTCATTGTATAATCTTAAAAAATAATTTATTAAAGGCCACCTTTAGTTTATCTGGCGATTTAAATGATACATCTTGAATATACTCAGGCATTTGATATACTTTCTCAACAATATAATCATAAATGTCCTCAGTTGTTTCAGTTATCAAACTCTTATCAATCATATTTTCACCTAGTATCTTTGACATGTTTTGACAAAATGTAATAGGACATTTATTAGTAATGTCAATCATGTTACCTTTTTTATCTACAGTCCAGATTTTTGAGTAATTTCTATTGTGTTCAATCATACTGATATCATAATAATTTCTAACATTTTTCTAATTTCATGTTTTGTTAGATATGGATGTAAAGGTAAAGTAAGTATAGTATCAGTTACAATTTGACAATTTATACAGTCATCTTTTTTGTGTGTTATATTTTTATACATGATATTTTCACTTAAAGGTTTTTCATAATGTATCTTTGCGTTTAATACTCTATCTTTTACTTTATCTCTTATAGTTTTGTTTTCAAATCTTACAACATATTTGTGGTAATTATGATTTAGGCCGTTTGTAATTTTTTGAGTTACAACAGGTAAATCTTTTAAAGTATTATCATATATCTTAGCAATCTCTTGTCTTTTTGCTTGCCACTCATTCATTCGTTTTAGTCTAAAGTTTATGACTTCAGCATTGAACAATAACATTTTAGAATTAAAACCTAAAAACTCATTATTACCATGCTTTCTAATCTTCTTAAAAAACTCTGCTCTATCTTTTTCATCTGTTAGAATTGCACCACCGCCGGATATTCCTGCCACAACTTTATTTGCATTAAAACTAAGGGTACTAATATCACCTATGGAGCCAGCTACAACACCATTATAACTAGAACCTAAAGATTGGCAAGCGTCCTCTATGATAGGTATTCCTAGTTGTTTAATTTTTTCCATATCAGACATGTTACCAAAAAGATGAGGATAAACTATGGCTTTTGTCTTGTCACTTATCATTCTTTTCACACTATTAAAAGATAGATGATAGTTGTCTAAATCAATGTCACAAAATACAGGTGTTGCACCGACCATAGAGATACACGAGGCTGTAGATATCCAAGAAAAGTTTGATGTAATAACTTCATCACCTGGTCCAATACCCATTGACATTAATGAATACGCCAATGCGTCTGTACCACTATTACATGTTACAACATATTTTCTATTTGTGATTTCTGCTAGATTTTTTTCAAGAAACTCTACATTTGTTTCTTGTTCTTTTTGCATTACCCTATCAAAGAGTTCTAAGTATTCACTTTTATTCGCTAAGTATTCTCGGTCCCAACCTGTCATATAATTTCTCCATAATTAATTTTTGTCCTTCACTATTAGGGTGTTTATCTAGTTCAGAAATCTTATAGTCTTTGAGACTATCATTCATATATGTACCACCTAATTCTCTTATCATAGGCCAACCTAAAAAGTTTTTTTCTAATAGTTTATCGTAATCCATAATAATTCTACATAGTCTTTCTTTTGCTTGTATTACATCACCCTCAAATTCAAATCTAAAATCTTTATCAAGTTCACCACTTAATATATCTCTTTCTCCTGGTTTTAAACCATCTAACACATCTTTAAATGGGTGTAACATTTGAAAATGAGCATAAGGTAATTTATAGTGTTCACATAATATTTTAAAACTTACATAATATCTCAATGATTTATACATCCACCCATAAACATTTCCATGAGGGTCAATTCTTAAATTAGTCCAAAGTTTATTTTCTTTTTGGTAATCTTTTCTTTGATTTTGTGTCCACGCAGCTATTACTAAACCTATATTATTAGTATCATTTGTTGTTATGTAATCTAAAAGTGTAGAGTAAATATACTCATTACCAGCACCAGACATTGCTAAGTTTACACATTGCATATTTAATTTTTCTGCTAACAATTCTGGCCACATAGGCCAATTACAGTCCATATCTGTATGCATAATAGAATAATAATTTGGGTCAGTATAACTACAACCACTTACTAATAATATTTTCTTCATACTTTATTTTCACCTACTTTTTTACCTTTGTACAAATAAGTTTCTGTTTTGATATTATCATCTCCTCTATCTGTACAATGATGAACACATATTTTTGGTATTTCAGACCAGTTTTCAGTTCTTAAATCTTCTTCAAATTTCATCCATGGTTTTGAAAAAAGTATCTCTTCAATATCTTCTACTTCACTTACTTTACTTACATCTGTTAATCTTTTTAATTGTGGTGTTTTTAGTGCCCATTGTTCATCACAATAACAACAAGGTATTAAATGACCTCTATTTGTAAATGCAGTTTGTATCTCGCCTTTAAGACATTTTGGTTTAAATTTAGCCATTTTTCCAACTCAGCTTATATTCATTTGTAGGCATAAAAGGGTCGTCATGGCTTAACCATCTTGAAGATTGTAACACAATAAAAATTAAATCATTATCATCAGCCATTTGTTTTGCCTGTTCTAAATGGTCTTGATTATATTTAAATATGATATATTGCCAATGTGGAGGTTGTGTCAAGTATTTTTTAGATTCTAACATTATATTAAATAATTTTTCACCGTCTTGATTGACTCTATATTTGTGACTTTCATTTGGTAGACCATCAATACCAAATATCCATTTGGCCTCAGGATATGCCTGAAATGCTTTTATATACCAGTTTAAAGATTTTTGAGATGAGGCATTATGTACACTTACGCCGACCTTTACAGACTTCAAATGTTTTAAAATATCTATGAAATTTCTGTGATGAACAGGATCCGAAAGTTGACCACAAAAATCAAAATACTTGTAATGTTTTGCTAACTTTTTAATATCATCTAAAGACACATCTTCACCATAGACAGGATTACCTTTATTTCTAAATGCAGTTTGACGCTGACACCTAGGACATTCTAAAGCACATCTATGTGTAATGTCTATGTTTAGACCTTTATTTTTTCTATTGAAAAATGCTAGACTTTTCATAACAAACCTTTTATTAATTCGACAAGTATATTTATATTGTCCGAATACATCTGCTTTGTAGGCACAGGTCGTTTCATATACACAGGACCTCCATCTTTAATATTTTTATCTCTTAAATATATTACTTCTTTACCTAGCCATTTACATTCTTGTATTAATCTAGGTGCTGGGTCATAATAGTTTTTAGTGTAAACATATGATTTAAATAATCCTAAAAGATTGTGTACTGGTGCAAATACATTATTATAATTATTGTTAATATATTTTTCGTTATATGTTAATATACCATGAGACTTGTAGTTGTCAATATGTTTTTCAATCTCTTTATAATATACATCATTTGTACCTAAAAATAGATAATCAAATTGTACATCTTCTTGTACAGGCTTATAGATACTGAAGTTTATCATTTTCTGAAAGTATTTGCCTTCACCTACAGGATAAACATCATAATCACATAAGTTATAAACTTTTTTATTTTTAAAATATTCTAAAGCTGGTTGCCAAAGTTCATGTTGATTTTCACCATACACAGATATAAGAGTGCCACCAAATAACAAATGCATTGTTAATAATTGGTCGTGAGTATAATCTTTTTTATCTTTGTAAGGTAATGTTAATTGACTTCTACCCAAAATAAATGATATGTCATTATGAGTTGGTATATAATCGTCAAAGATTATATTCTCACAACTAATATATTTTTCTTTAATAGAATTTAGATAATCTTCTTTTGTGAATTTGTGGTGTGTTATAATTACAACTTGACTTTTGATACCTACTGAATTAAGGTAACAACAATGTTCATAACTATAACACAAGAGACCATCACCTGGTTTACTTGTACATACTATATTAATCATTTAAATTTTATAACATCATCAATGTGAGGTTTGTAATCTCCTTTTTCTACTCTTGGCGTCAATGGATATCCAAATTGCATACTAAACAAAACTTCTTCATTTTCATATTTCCAATCTTTAAAACATAATTGATAAGAAACGCCTAGTTTATTTTCTAAACATAATCCCGTCAATACTTTTGCAAACATTCCTATCTCTAATGAAATGTTGTGTTTGTCTTTCTTATATTTTTGTGGGTCAGTACAAGGTTGGTCATGTCCTTCATCTATTAATTTTTGCACATGAGGGCTAGGATTTGTAATCAATCTTGTAGTAAAAATTAAATTGTATGGTCCGTGAATATTATGATTGTGGCCACCACCTGTTACCTTTTGAACATGGTCGTATATTTTTATTTTTTCTTCTCTACAATCAGGACCTAAAACATGAACCTTATAAGGCATGATGTTTTGTTTAGACGCTGTTAGTCTAAAGGTCTCTCTTATTAAATTTTCTGCCAAGGCCTTATCTGGTGTTCTATCAGAATATCTATATACCTGATACCGTGCCTCAAATAGTTCTTCCATAATCATGCTTATATTTATATCGTATAAATAAGTGTAGTAAAAAGGGTAAATAATGATGATTTATAATGATGTTAAAAATCTTTTTAAAGGCACAGATGATAAACAAGAAGATTTTGGTTGGTATGAATTTACACTAGACGAGTTGAAGTTACCGCCGGTAGATAAAATTTTAAAAGGTGTAAAGGAAATAGAATCAAAAATAGGATTATTTCCGTGGGTTATCAAAAACCGTACAATCGAAACATATTGTGGTTTCGGATTAACATACAATCCTAACTTTATTGATAAAGAACAAAGCAGGTATAGTCAAGTATGGGGGTCAAAATTAATTGACCAATATTATGGATTAGAAAAGGGTGCTGGCGACCACAAACAACTAAAAAATTCATATCACGACACTTTTGGATTTTGTAAAATTGATGAAGTAATACAAGAACATTTAGGATTTTTTTTAGATAGATTTAATTTTCCAATATCAAGAAGTCGAGTGGCATACTATTTCGGATACGGAGATAAACCAAGTGGAGATGGTGGTTGGCATGTTGACGAACCTACTTGCCAGTTATTGAGAGTTAATATTCCTTTGCAAACAAGTGATGAATATATTATGGAATGGGATAATAAAAAATACGAATTAGAGTTAGGTAAAGCTTACTTATGGAATACTAGAAAGCCACATAGACCTACAGTAATTAAAAAAGTAACAACAAAAGAACCTAGAATTAATCTTGTTTTAGGACTTACTCCTTGGTTGGACTTGAATCACAACACCTGTGAGTTTACACGAAATAAATTATTTGGCAAGCCTACAAATGAAATTGTAAAAGAAAGATTATTTGTGAAAGGATAAATAGTATTATGTGGTTAACAATATCAATTTTAATAGGTATAGTGTGGTCTCAAATCATATCACACTTTGGCGCCAGCATACTATTACATAGACATTATTGTCATAATCAATTCAAAGTACCTGTATGGTTCGAAAGAATGGGTTTGGCAATGTTAATGATAGCATGTATTAGAACACCAATAGGGTGGATTGCGAGTCACCGTATGCACCATCATCATTCAGACGGACCAAAGGATCCACATGCAGCTAAACATGTAGGATTTTGGAAAGTATTACTTACTACATGGGATATTAAAAATATACCTATGAAATATGCAAGAGATTTATATAAAAATCCAAATCTAGTATTTTGCCATAAACATTGGTTAAAGATATTAATAGGTGTAAATGTTGTTAGTTACATTATTTGTCCATATTTTTGGGTGGCTTTTTGTGCCGTACCATTTATCTTTGCAAAGATTGGTTTTGGACTATTAAACACAATAGGACATAAAACACCAGGTGGTGCTAATGTTCCTTGGTTGAATTTTTTTATAGCAGGTGAAGGCTATCATAAAAATCATCACGAAAACTTTAAGAAGGTAAGACTTCATAAGTGGGATACTGGTGGTTGGTTGGCTGAAAAATTATTTTATGACAAACAAAGAAAAACTACTTAAACAATCATTAGCAATTAGAACATTTCCTATTCTTCAAGTTGAAACAATATGTGATAATTTTCGATATGATGATTACACAGAGGTAAAACCATTTGAATCTATTATTACTGAATGGTTGAAACCCGTAATTGACTTAACAGATTTTCCTTATTTGTATCCAGCTAATGGCGTTACTGAAGGCATTAACTATTGGTATATGCAAGAAGACAGAAAAGTAATTAGACATAAAGATGATTATGTTTGGTTACCGGAGAGTGAAATTGGTGATGTATTATACATGTCAAATCCCTCATCATCAGATGGAAATTTAAAAGAAATACCTACAGATTTACCTGTTGTGTTAGATATTGCACATATTGGTTCTTGTAGCACAGATATTAAAATAGATGTGCCAAACAATGTAGAAAAAGTATTTTTCTCCCTAAGTAAATGTTTTGGTTTAAGAAATTATAGAATTGGTTATTACTGGTCAAAAACACCAGATAAACAACTTGAAAGATTAATAGGGTCTGCTAAATATTATAATTACCATTCAATGCGTCTAGGTGAAAAGATACTTAATAAAGTAGGACCTACTTATGTAAATACTTGTTTGAAAAAATATCAAGATAAACTGTGTGATGAGTTAGATTTAATACCGTCAGATAGTGTATGGTTGGCGACTACAACCAATAAAGATTATGATAAATTTAAGAAAGGTAATATAAACAGAATAAGTTTATGTGATTTGATAAAGGAAGAATATGATAAATCCCACAAAAATTGATGTACAAATAAAAGAATTATCTAAAGAACAATTAATAGATATTTCAAAAGGTATACACAAACAAGGCGTAGCTGTATTCTACAATCAACAATTAAATGAAAAAGAATACATTGATGTTATGAAAAAGTTTGGTGAATGTGAAGCGCCAGATTTGTTTATGAATCCAAAAGATTATCCTGAAATCTTTTTAGTTACAGGTAAAAAAGTCAATGGCAAAAAGATTGGTATGTTTGGTGATACAGAATTAGGCTGGCATTCAAACGGCAATTCAAGACATTTGATAGATAAAATATTAATAGGTTTGTATTGTGTAAAAGAAGATATCAATACAACTTTAAGTGTATGTAATACTCAACAACCTTTTTATAATATGTCTAAAGATGAACAAGAGTATTATCGTTCAATTACAATTAGATTAAAATTTAAAAATAATACAATATATGATTTAGAAGAGGGCGACCCCGAATTAGAGTTTATGAGTAAGAATAAAGGTAGTATTCGTAAGTTGGTAGGTCAACATCCACACACAGGTTTAGAATACTTTTATTTTCCTTATCATTTTATTTGTAAAGCTTGGGAAGGTAAAAAACAAATAGACCACGAAAAACTTATTGAGAAATTAATGCCAAAGATATTTAAATCTCAATATCAATATCATCACATATTTAAAGAAGGCGATTTACTTTTAATGGACCAATTTACAAGTTTACATAGAAGAACACCTATCATGGACAACAATCGTTTATTATGGCGAATAGCATCGGATTTTAATAATGTCTATAAGTAAAGAAGTTCCTTGGCCAAAAATTATAACCACATCTGGTGAAATACCTATGAAAAGAAGATATGCATTTAGAGACATGTCATATCTTGATACACTAGAGGCAAGACCAATTTTTGAAACTCAAGCAGATATTGTAATTAAAAATAATTTTAAGGGTATTGTAGATGTAGGTTGCAGACACGGACCTATCAATGATTTTTTACATGAAAAAAATTATAATGATTATCAATATTATGGTTTCGACACATCACCCGAGCCTATTGAATTAGCTCAAAAAAGGTGGCCTAATTATGAATATGAAGTTAGAGATTGGGCAAATTTAAAACAAGTAAATTTTAATGTCGATTGTGTAATTTTTAGTGGTGTATTATTGTATGAGAAAGACCATTATAAAATGTTCACAGATATTATGAGGTTTTATAATTGTAGTAATGCAGTAATTCAAGAACCATATCATAATCAAAAGTATTATGAAGAAAAACTAAAACTAAAATCTATTACGAATGATATGCAACAATATAATTTTTGGGAAGAACACATTATCGAGGCAGAGATTTTTTGTGGTAGAAGATTTGTTGCACATGCTAAATTATTATGATAGTAAAAAAGTATTCTGAAGACCCTAACAAATATTGGCCTATGATTGAAAGGTTTAGATTACAAACTTTTCAAGAAGGTAATAATAGTCTTATTTACAAGAAATATAATCCTGATAATTCTGATATAGAAACATGGATGTGTTTTAAAGATGACAAGTTAATATCTATATCAGCTGCTGAAAGGTCACATTACACAAATGACCCCGATATTGCAGTTAGAGTTTGTCGTTATCATATTTTAAAAGAACATAGATTTACTCATTGTGGTTTAATTATGGGAGAACATCAAATCAAATGGGCAAGAGAAAAAGGTTTTAAGATATTGTATATCACACATGACATAAAAAACAAAGCAATAAATAACCTTTATCAAAGAAGAAAACAAATGACAGATAAGGCATTTAAAGAACATATAAACGGAGAATGGTACACAAGTTTACAATTAGAAAAGAAATTTTTATTTACGACAGGCAAAATGTTGCAATATGTTTACAGCATAAGATTACAAGGAGATTATGATTGGCAACCAAAGTCGGATTATATTGTAGAAAGAGAACATGATGGACAAATTATCTAAACATAACTTACCTACGGTAGCAGACTTAAAACTAGATATAAATTTAGAAACATTGAGAGAGGCTACTAATGAGTTAAACAATCATTTTAAAGATGTAAGGTCAGCAAATCCTATGTTGTGTATGAATCATGAGGAGTTAGTAAAAAGTGTTTATGATAATTTTGAACAAATTAATCTTACAACACCAAGTGAGATATTACCACATACTACAAGTATCAAAGAAAGATTGAGAAGGAAAGAAGAACATTTATATAATGTGCCTACTGAACAATATACGAATAGTTATTTTGAGAACATAGTAACTCAATGTCAATCGCCAGCCAGTAGAATTAGAATTACAAAATTAGCACCAGGAAAGATGATACCATGGCATGTGGATTATGATGTCAACTATGGTGTAAGATGTATTGTACCAATATATGGCAATGACAATGTAATTAACTTATTTAAAAGAGATGATAAGATAGAGGCTTACACTCTCAAAGACGGAACAGCCAATTTTCTTAATATAGGTTATAAACATGCAGTAATCAACATGAGTAACACACCTAGAATTGCTTTGATGTTTACACTAAATGGCACAAAAGATATACAAAAACTTTTATAAATAGTAATAGGAGATAATTATGAATACAGTAATGATTGACGGTAAAAGTTATGAAGTTGCAAAGTTGAGTCCAGAGTTACAAAACTACTTGGTAGTACGACAAGAA
>Ga0222715_10005092_pt1 | contig 11275 bp, 3 predicted proteins | sample C33_9DmetaG_FD_165056 | JGI IMG/M metagenome (GOLD analysis project Ga0222715, IMG submission 165056) | Estuarine water microbial communities from San Francisco Bay, California, United States - C33_9D | ecosystem: Environmental > Aquatic > Marine > Unclassified | place: USA: California... | reverse complement strand
ACCCAGCAGCATATGCATTGGATGCCTTTGGAAGTCAACCTTGCAGATGACTTGCGTGACTATCGGGAGAAACTGACAGATGGAAACAAATTATTGCTTACGCAAATATTTCGTTTCTTTACTCAGGCAGATGTGGACGTGTGCTGTGGATATGCAAAGCACTATTTACCAACATTTAAACAGCCAGAAGTACGTATGATGCTTTCTGCGTTTGCTGCAATGGAGGCAGTGCACCAAGAAGCGTATTCATTACTGCTCGAAACTCTAGGGTTTGGAGATGATGAGTACCAAAAGTTCATGGAGCATAAAGCAATGATGGACAAACATGAGCACTTGTCTAACTTTGGTATGGATACCAACATGAACATCGCAAAGACTATGGCAATTTATAGCGGCTTCACGGAAGGCGTACAGTTGTTTAGTAGTTTTGCGATTTTGCTCAACTTCCCTCGTCACAACTTAATGAAAGGCATGGGACAGATCGTTACGTGGTCTATTCGGGATGAAACTCTCCACGTAGAAGGTATGTCTCAGCTATTCCGAACTTTCATTGCGGAGAATCCTGAGTTGTGGAATGACGAGTTGAAGTATGAAATCTACTGCGCTGCAGAGCGTACTGTAGAATTAGAAGATGCTTTTATTGATTTATGTTTTGAAGGTGCCGATGTGCCAGACTTAACAGCGGGAGAAATCAAAGAGTATATTCGCTATATTGCTGACCGAAGACTTCTTGGTCTTGGTATGAAGAAGATTTTTGGCAGTGAAGAGAATCCTCTACCGTGGCTTGACTATATGTTAAACGCAGTAGAGCACACTAACTTTTTCGAAAATCGAGCCACCGAGTACGCACGTGCAAGTACTACGGGTAACTGGCAAGATATATTTAAATAGGATCTTATTATGACAGATGTACAAACCGAAGAAAAGCCGACATTGGTTTTTGAAGACAACAACTACGTGATCGAAGATTTGAGCGAAAAAGCTCAATATCTAGTAGGTCAGCTGCAGGATTTGGCACAGCAGGGTAACGCAACTCGCGCACGCCTTGACCAGATTGAAGTGGCTCGTACAGGTTTCACTGATATGCTCCGAGAGGAGCTAGCAGAGGCACCAGCCGAAGGCGAAGTAGTTCAATAACGAAAAAGGGGGCGATTAGCCCCCTTTTTTATGATGCTGTGTACCCTTGTCCGGCAGTGATAGCAGCATTTGTATCTGCCATATCCTCACTCCCCCAATCCGTCTTTGCAACCATCAATTGCAAATGTTCAACATTACGATCTACACAGGCTTGACGTTCTTCAGCAGACTCATCTGCCATTTCTGTCCCTGCGATAACCGCGTTAATTAAAGCTACGCTGTGACCCATAGCCGTGTAGTCCTGTGCTTTTTCAGCGTCAGTTCGTGTAGTCATTTTTGTCTCCTTATTGACTTTCTAGAGCAGTTATTCTGGCCTCTAGTTCTTTGATTGTCGCTACAAGTAGCGGTACTAATTTAGATTGGTCAATGCCTTGGTAAACTGGATTACCGTCGTCATCCACCTCGTTGTGTGTTCCTGTAATTGCTTCTGGTACAATAGACTGGACTTCGTGCGCTAAGAAGCCATCAACTGTTACATCAGGATTAATAGTAAAGTTAAATCGCTTTGGCTCTAATTGCTTGAGGCGTTCTGTAGCGCCTGTCATGGCTACTACATTTTCTTTTAAACGATAGTCTGAAGCGGTGTTATATGCGGTACCAGAGCCAGTATAAGTAATACTACCTGCAGAACCTGAGTTTACATAGAATTGAAGAAATCTATTATCTGTATAACTAGTACTTTTTGCACAATATATTGTTGCAGCTGCGTCACTTGCAGTAACTAGTGCCTTAAATGTACCTGAGCTTGTAGTAGTTCCAATTGATACTCCTTCTATTCCACTGCTAGCACCATTTGCCAAAGAGCCCAACGCATAATTATGATTAAATCGAAACTCTGCATTATTATTTATACTAAGTTTTGGGTTGCCGTCACCATCCGACAAGACGATGTGGTTGCTCGAAGTTCGAATGTCGAGGCCGCCTTGGTTGCCTGTGTAACTACCGACGATGGTGTTTTTAGCACCTGTGGTGATTGTTTTACCCGCATCTTTACCGAGCAAGGCATTTAGATTAGGCGTTGTAAGTAACTCACCAGCACCTTGACCAAGAAGCGTATTTTCTGCGCCTGTAGTAATAGCGCTCCCTGCTTGATCGCCAACCGCTGTATTTCTTGCGCCTGTAGTGGCCGCATAAAGCGCCTTATAGCCAACCGCTGTGTTGTTGTCTGCTGTAGTAGAGCCAGATGCGCCATTAAGCGCAAGCGAACCAATAGCAGTTGTGTAGTTAGTAGTTGTTGCATGACGGCCAGAAAGGTAACCCACAAATGTAGAGTTTCGTGCGGTAGTTAGCGCTGGAGCCGCTAACGAACCTACCGCCACGTTTTCTTGGCCTGTGGTGTGAGATCCTAATGCAGACTTACCAACAGCAACATTTGCCAAACCTGTAGTGTTAGCGTCTAGTGCTTCATAGCCAACAGAAGTGTTATCGTAACCTGTAGTATTTAAGCTTAAAGCATTAGTACCAACAGCTACACTGGTTGCGCCTGTGGTATTTGAGTATAAAGCGGAATAACCTATTGCCACATTGTTACTTGCTGTGGTGCTGTTCTGTAAAGCTCCTTGTCCAATTCCTACATTATTTGCTCCGGTGCTATTTGATTGTAGTGTCCTATATCCCATAGCTGTATTGTTGTTGGCCGTTGTGTTTGCACCTAAAGAACCTTTTCCTACCGCGGTGTTATAGTTACCAGTAGTGTTTGCGTCTCCAGATTCGTGCCCTACAAACGTATTCTCTGTTCCTGTAGTGTTTGCTGCGCCTGCTTGGTAGCCTACTGCAGTATTATAGCTCGCAGTTGTATTTGAGCTCAAAGCGCCTCTTCCTAAAGCAGTATTTCTTCCTCCAGTTGTGTTGTTTGTAAGAGAGTTATATCCAAATGCAGCGTTATTTCCTCCGGTTGTGTTTGCGTCTAAAGTAAGACCACCAACTGCGGTATTTGCACTACCAGTAGTATTTTGGTTCATGGCATTACCGCCGATTGCGGTATTGTAGCTATTATTTGCACTCGTAAAGTTTTGCTGAGAAAGTGCATCTCTACCGATTGCAATATTCCACTGGCCTGCGGTATCTGTAGTAAGAGCTGCATAACCTAACGCTACGTTAGAAGAGCCAGTTGTTAAAGAATCCCCTGAATATGTTCCAATTATGGTATTATTGCTGGCTGTTGTTGCGCTTAGTGCAGCATTTCTACCGACTGCAACGTTATTTGAGCCCGTATTTGAGCCTAAAGCGCTTACACCTACAGCAGTATTACTATTGCCTGTAGTGTTTAAGTTTAAAGCCCCATATCCTATTCCTGTGTTATATGTGCCTGTAGTATTTGCTTGATTTGCAGAGCGTCCTACCGCCGTATTATACGAGCCAGAAGTGTTGCTTTGAAGAGAGTACCAACCAAAAGCGGTATTTTCATTTGCAGTATTGTTGTAAAGCGAGAACTGTCCTACCGCAGTGTTACGAGAACCGGTAGCGTTAAGAGTAAGCGCCGCATAGCCTACGGCCACGTTGGCCGTACCTGTTGTATTGTCACGCAATGCAATAGAGCCTACAGCAACACTATCTCCTACTGTTGATGATGTTAATGCCTGATGGCCAACGGCAACGCTGTTAGAGCCTGAAACATTGGCATCCATTGCATAATTTCCAACAGCTACGTTACTTCCTCCAACTGTGTTTGCATCAAGTGCTTGAAAACCAACAGCAACGTTTTGCGCTCCTGTTGTATTTAAATATAGCGACTGATACCCCACAGCAGTATTACTAGATGCAGTGCTATTATTTTGCAAAGACTGAAATCCTACTGCTGTATTATTAGAGCCTGTTGAATTTAAAACAAGTGCATTGTAACCAAAAGCAGAGTTACTTGTACCTGTAGTATCTCTTAAAGCTTGATAACCAATAGCAGTTTGATTACCAGCTGTAGTGCTTGTTTTTAGTGCACGGTACCCAACCGCAACGTTACCCGCTCCACTAGTATTTGCTGCCAAACTTTCATCACCAATAGAAACTGATTGGTATCCTGTTGTATTTGCTGCTAATGAGTATTGCCCTACTGCAGTATTATTTGCGCCTGTAGTCGTTGCACTCATAGATGCGTAACCTACAGCAGTATTTGAGCTTCCTGTGGTTATTGCATCACCTGCGTCTCCACCAATAATAGTGTTGCGTACTCCTGTAGTTAGTGTATAAGCTGCGGAGTGTCCAATTGCAATATTATAAGTATTTGTAGCAGTTGTAAAGTTTTGAGTTCCAAGAGCCCCCCAACCAACAGCAATGCTTCTACTGCCTTTTGTATCTGCACTTAAAGCACTGCGCCCTATAGCAACATTGTAGTCAGCATCAGTAAGTGAGTCTCCCGCTAATCCACCAATTAGCGTATTGTCGATTCCTGTGGTTAGTGCGGCTCCAGCGTTGTAACCCACTGCTGTATTGTAAGCATTAGTAGCTGTAGTAAAGTTTTGCGCCCCAAGAGAAAGATGCCCAACGGCTACGTTCCTCTGTCCTTTTGTATCTGCGGTAAGGGCTTGATGACCAATTGCAGTGTTTTCTGTTCCGGTATTTACTGAGTCTAAAGCCAAACCACCGACTGCTACGTTCTTTGTTCCGGTAGTGATTCCACCGCCTGCATTATAGCCAACAGCCACGTTGTAAGTATCACCGGAAGTAGGTGCTTGTACTGCCAGTGCAGAAACACCCACAGCTACTGCTCTGTCGCCATTGACGTTAGCTTGCAGTGCCGCATAACCAACGGCTACATTTAAGTCACCTATTGTGTTGTTAGCTAACGCTTGCCATCCAATTCCAGTGTTGTGACTCGCAGTTGTATTTGCATATAAGGATTGATAACCAACTGCTGTATTGGTTGTACCTGTAGTATTCGCTTGAAGCGAATATTGCCCAACCGCAGTATTGTAACTAGAGGTTGTACTTGCTTTTAGAGCCCAGTTACCAAGCGCAGTATTACCAGAGCCTGTAGTGTTTGTTGTAAGAGAATTTGTGCCTATGGATGTATTCCACTGACCTGTTGTAGTATTTGTTTGAGAGTTGTCTCCCACTGCTACATTGTATGCACCTGAAGTAAGTGCATCTAGTGTTCCGTTGCCTAAAGCAGTGTTTGCAGTACCCGTCGGATAATTTCCATCCAATTTAATCGTACCGCCGTCAATATTCAGCGTTGCGGCGTTGACTGTGCCGGAGAGGTGGAGGTCTTTAAATTTATGGTTTGCAAGGCTTAAACCAAGATCAATAGTACCTGCTGCAGCGCCACCGGTAGCATTTCCCATTGGAATAATTGACTTTGTACTACCAGAAGTGTAATAACCTAAATATACTGCTCCTGCACCTACACCAATATATCCACTATTTACAGATATAGTACCGACTGTGGTACCGTCTTTTCGTAATTCAAGAATATTTCCATTACTTGTATTACGATTAAGTGACATTGTGGTATTCCCAGACTTACTTGCAAAAATTCGTCCGTCATTGTATAAACTTATACCAGCAACAGTATTTCCTACACCGGGTACGGTATTTGTGGTGCCTACCGTAACATTACCGCTCGAGTCGATGCGCATGCGTTCTGTGACTGACTCGTTAGGTGTTGCATTAGCAGGCTTAGTAGAAAAAGTTAGTACGCCGCCCCAAGAATTTACAGTCTCAGCATTTACCATTCCTAGCGTTGCTGATTGTGCTGTATTGGCTGAGTTATTAACTCTAAAACGTATACCGTTAACAGTATTTCCACCAGCCGCCGCTTCAAGTTTAACTACAGCAATATCACCATCTTTAGTTTCTAGCTTGTAATTTGGACTGCTAGTGCCGATACCCACATTACCACTAGTGTCGATGCGCATACGTTCTGTGTTAGTTGTACGAAGAATTAATGGATTAGCAGTAACAGAGCCTACAAAAGTGCCAGTACTGTCCGCATACAAGCGCCCATAATTACTTGTAACATCTCCAAAATTAATAATTCCGCTTGAACCGCTGTCAACATTTAAAGCGGCAGAATAAGCAGTGCCTGACAGGTAGAGGTCTTTGAAGCGGTTTGAAGTATCACCTAAATCAACTGCATCATCGTCAATAACATCATTTTTTACTGGGTAAATTGATGAAGTGCCAAACAACACTCCTGACGAATTTCCTGCTGTAGCAATTTTTAAGAAACCACCTGAATGACTGCTAATACTACCGATTGTGGTGCCTGCTTTTGAAAATCTAATAATTTCACCATCGCTTGTTGTTCGATCAAACTGTCCGGCTCTATCACCATCAGAAGAAGAATAAACCAAACCAGCTGCATTTATAGTAGTGCCTGTAGTACCATAAGCACTTGTAGTGCCTACCATAACATTACCGCTCGAGTCGATTCGCATGGCTTCTGAGCCACCAGTAAATATTCGAAGTGCAGCACTATCACGAAGGTTAATCAGGCCATTACCATTAGTCTCTTGACCAAAGTCAATGCCTGTGTTGCCAGTTTCCGTTACACGAATGTATGGATTAGTGCCGTCGGCTTCAAGGTGCAACAGTTGACTAGGCGAAGTCGTGCCAATACCCACACGCCCGCTTGAATCTATGCGCATGCGTTCTGTGGCACCATCATAAATTTCTAATGCACCGCTACCGCCTACATTAAACTCAAATGTAGACCCTTCTGTATCATCAGCTATTTGTAATTTGCCATTACCTGACGCTTTAATTGTTCCGTCTACTTCAAGAGCTACTGACGGACTGCTAGTGCCAATACCAACCTGTCCGCTTGAGTCAATGCGCATACGCTCGCTGCCAGCAGTAGAAAAGCCAAGAGTGTCTGCTCCAGGTCTATAAAGTCCTGTATTTGTATCTGCGGAAAAAGTAATGTAAGGAACATTTGCGGCTCCATCAGCTGCAAGTACACGTTTATTTGAATCAATTACAATAGTTCCGCCTATTGCTATGTTTCCTGTAACATCCAAAGCCTGACTCGGAGAAGTATTCGCAATTCCCACACGGTTATTCGAGACGTCAAGGTAGAGAGTGCCGGCGTCGATATTCAAATCGCTCGAAGCAGCATCTTGCTTCAACATTCCTGTACTAATTTTTGTTAATGCCATTTGATTATTCTCCTTCTAACTCTGCGACACGCGCTCGGAGTGATTGAATTTCTTTTACCAACATCGGTACTAGCTTTGAGTAGTCTACGCCCATCATTTGTTCTTCGTCATCTGGTTGGTGTACAACTTCGGGTGCAACTTCTAGTAGTTCTTGTGCAACCATGCCGTACTTTTGGTGTGACCCGTTAACCTTCCAGTCAAACGAACGTACTTGGATAGCGTCAATGTCGTCAGAAGCAGAAGGTGCGTCTACGATGTTGTCCTTGAGGCGTTGGTCTGAAGAGGTGTTGTAAGAAGTAGTTGAGCCGCTAATAGAAATAGAGCCTCTAACAACACCTGATTGTTTAAAGTAAACTAATTCGCCATCGTTAGTTGTTCTATTAAGCTCTAAAGGCGCACCACTGTCACGAGTAAGAGTTTGTTGTACACCATAAATAATGCCTGACAGGTAAAGGTTTTTCCAGCGTGTATCAGATTTACCTAAGTCAATTCCTGCGTCTCTACCTGAAGCAGTAGAAACATTGATAGGCATTATTGTGTCGTCACCAGCGTTGAAATAAAGACCTGTATCGCCAGTTCCTAGGTATATATTGCTGTTTACTGTAGCAATACTACCGACTGTTGAGCCATCTTTATAAAGCGTAACAATAGAGCCGTTTGTGCCTGTTCTGTTAAAGTTAGCAACAATATCACTGGCGTTTGTTACCAGTATTTCTCCGCCTGCTCTAATAATGGTTCCGTCGTTCGACAGAGTGTTGTTAGTTTTCCCAACCAACAAGTTGCCGCTTGAGTCGATACGCATGCGTTCTGTGTCATTAGTAGCAAAATACATATTGTCGCCAATAACGCCTACTTGATTATGCAATGTACCAGTTGAGCTATTGTCAGCAATGGCAATGTAGGCTGTACCATCTGTAGACTTAAAGTTTGCTACATTATTTGCACTACCTGATGAAACTGTAAGCGTTGCGTCTGGGCTAGTAACTCCTATGCCAACATCGCCGCTTGAGTCGATGCGCATGGACTCATTCCAATTGCCCGTGTTGTTAACAATTCCGTCAGCCGTTGTAGAGCTTGTAGCTCTTCTCCAGATATGTTGGCCATCTGACAAGATATATTGAGCGGCACTATTTGAAGTAGTGTACCTCCAATCATTACTGTAATAAGCGTTAGAATTTATATAAACGTCAGTATCATTAGAGCGCCCCATTACATAAAACGTACCAACCTCTAACGATTTATAATTGCTATTAGTAGCTTCTGGCGTTTTGCCAATACCGACGTTGCCGTTTGAGTCGATACGCATGCGTTCTGTGCTTATGTTACGACCAAATTTAAGATTTAAACCTGTTATCCATAAATCTTGTTGGTTAACACCAGACTCATCACAATTTATCTGTCCGTAATCACCAGACTCATTGTATTGTATAGAGACATTTTTATTAGCGTTTGAAGCGCCTTGTAGCCTTAAATGTGATAATGCCGCATCAATTGTTAACTTATTAGAAAGCGATGTAGCCCCAATACCAACATTTCCGCTTCCATCGATGCGCATGGCTTCGGAGTTATTATTTCCAAACTTCAACACACCCGTGTCTACGTTCCATAAAAAAGCGTCATTACCAGCCCGTCCAACATACGTCCTGTTAGCGCCAGATATACCTCCAAAGTTTATCTGTGCATCACCGCCAGAATTATTAACGATAACTTGGCCGCTTGAATCAATCTGCATACGCTCCGTATTGCTGGTTAAAAATTTCAACTCATGTGCGGTAGTTGTACCAAAAGATATTGCAGTATTGTTATCTTCGTAAGCCAGTTTACCTGCTACTGCTCCGCCTATTCTTTGGAACACCATAAGCGGCGTATCAGCCAAGGCATTACTTGTTAGGGTTAATACAGTAGAGCCTGAAGAGCTACCTGTGATTGCCGCATCACCAGAAGAAGTCAAACCACCAGTATTTGCAGTGCCTGACAGGTGAAGGTCTTTGAAGCGTGCTGAAGAATTTCCAAGGTCTACACTGTTATCTAAATTAGTTTGTGTTGATGTATTCCAAGGACGAACATCTGATGTGCCATTAAAGTACAAACCTGCGTTTTGATAGCCACCTATATATGCAGAACCGCCACTAGCACCAATACTACCGACTAAGCTAGAGTTTGCAAAAAACCGTATTAAATTTCCGCTAGTAGCTAACGTATTTAAATTCATTGTTTCAGCAGATGTTGTTATTTCAACGCGACCTGTTGATTGAACCTCTGCACCTGCTGTAGTAAAGCTTGATGAAGTCTTCCCAACCAACAAGGTGCCGCTTGAGTCTATGCGCATACGTTCGGCATTTCCATTTAAATCATATAATCTTAAAGCATTGCCTGTTACATTGCCTGTTTGCCAAAGGAAGTCACCTCCGTCTGCAGCTAATATTTTTATGCCAGCATTTGCACCAGCACCAGTGCTTGTGCTTTCAACTGCAATAACTTTATCGCCCGTACCTGAAACGTGTAAATCTTCGGAAGGAGAAGTAGTGCCGATACCAACGTTGCCTGCACTTGTAAAGTACATTTTTGCAGTGCCCGCAGTAATTGGGTCTCCTCCTGCAGAATTAGACGCATAAATACCAAAGTCGCCCGCTGCTTGGTAAGTAGCAGCAAATCCCCAATCAGTTACACCCCCACTACCTTTCATCTTTATGGTGGATACATCGGCACTTTTAATCAAAAGACCATCACCACTAGCAACATTTAACTCTAGTTTAGCATTTGGAGATGTTGTGCCAATACCAACGTTGCCTGAACTATCTACACGTATTCGCTCTGTTCCTGCAGTCCAAATTCCTAGCTCTCGAGCGGTGCTTCCTGTTCCTGTCTCAAGTCGAACATTTCCACTATCATAGCGAAGTACATTTCGGTATGCTCCTCCTACAGAGTCATAGGCACGAAAAGCAGTATCTGTTTGAATAGAGCCCACAACATCAAGCGCCTGTACAGGACTAGTAGTACCAATACCAACTCTGCCATCTTTGTCAATTCTTAGCTTTTCTGTAGCAGTTCCTGTATTTGTAGCAGTTTTAAACAATAAATTAAAGTTTGGAGCTGAAGCAGAATCTCCATCTGCAAAAGCTTCGATTTCTGCACCTACACGAGCACCTGGAGATGAAGTATCGCTTGTATAAAACTGAACTGAACCTAAACTTACATTATCCCAGCTTGGGTTATCGAGGAGACGAGAGTCGGTCAATCGAATCACAGGAGTTGTGCCTGCAACTTCTAGATTGGTTGCTGGAGATTGAGTTCCAATTCCAAGACCAGTAGAAGTAAGACGCATTTCTTCGCTGCCAGCACCAACCTCAAAAACTGTAGCAGTAGAGCCCCCTATAAAAAGACCTCCAGTTCCTTGTATTCGATGATTTGTTCCAAATGTCAAACCATCAGCAGTAATTGTACCAGTTACACTTATACCTGTAGAAGTAGTTTCAAGTTTTTTGCTATTGTCGTAATAAAGCTCCGCTGCACCGTTATTTGTAAACTGTGCAAACATTTCACTAGTATTACTCTTTAGCTGAAGACTAGAAGAGCCTCCATACACAATCGGAGAATAGGTTGCAGTATTTGCGATAAGATTTGGAGCAGTAACATTTGCTACAAATGTAGTCGCTCCTCCCGTTGCAACCGTTATACGAGTTGAGCCCGCTTCTTGAATCTGTAGATTTGAGCCAGAATTATATCGAAGAAATAAGCCTCCAGAGGTGCCAAACAAGTAACCTCGAGCAGTACCTCCGCTATCTGCTACAACAAAATCTGAAGTTGCGGTAAGTTGCCCCGTTACTTTTGCTCCGCCTGTAAGAGTCTCAAACTTCTTATTTCCATCATAGTACAGATTTACAGCACCGTCCGTGGTAGCAAGCAAATAGTTCTCGCTAAAAGCAGAGTTCATTAATGCAAGATTATTAGATGCTCCAATATAGAGGTCTCCTGTACCCGCATCTTTAATGAAGCTATGACTTCCATTGTGAAAAATCTGCAAATCTGATGCGTCACCAAAGTTT
>Ga0222715_10005091_pt1 | contig 11275 bp, 15 predicted proteins | sample C33_9DmetaG_FD_165056 | JGI IMG/M metagenome (GOLD analysis project Ga0222715, IMG submission 165056) | Estuarine water microbial communities from San Francisco Bay, California, United States - C33_9D | ecosystem: Environmental > Aquatic > Marine > Unclassified | place: USA: California... | reverse complement strand
TTACTAGGACGATAACTTGCACATCATCCATTAATTTCCTCCGTAATTACTTCAAAGTTTTCAATTAGAGTTTCCCTTTGTTGTTCTTCGGACATAACACCTTCTGTACTTGTATTCATCCTTTGCATATAAGAATCCCGAACAAATTCATTTGGTTCTACAATAGACACAATCCAGTCCTTATTAACCATCATCTGTTTATCATTAGAAAGCACAATCCAAGGATAAAAAGAAACTTGATGTTTTGTTTCAACAGTCTCATCCTCTTCAAATAAAAGAGTGGGAGTTACTAAAGATACGTTATATGGATTCTCAAAAAGATAAGAAACTACCTTTTCATTCTCATCAACCAATTCTTTAAGATCGGTGATAACTGTTTCATTAGATTTTAATAAAACCAACTTAATACTCATTATTTGAATTATACCTCCTAGTACGATACCACAAAAAAAGGGGGGTGTCAACTGGATTTTGCCAGTTAACCCCCAGCGCCGACGATATTCAAAGAATATTTAGTCGCCGTTGCCATCGCCGGAATCACCATTTCCACCCCCGCCTGGATTCTTAGGCATAGCTTTTCCTGCAGGGACTACTTTTGATTTACCAGTCAACGGATTGTAGACTTTATGCCTAACGGCAGCAGGGTAAGAAATCTGTTTAATGCTTCCGACTTGTTCTAAGAACTGCTTAAAGGATTTCATACACCTTGCGTTTCTGATGTTCAGGAATAATCCTATTTAGTTTGATGTGGAGAAGACCATCCTCAAACTTGACATCAGATACTTTAACATCATCGGAAAGTGTCCAAGTCCTCGTAAAGGCCCTCTTTGCAAGACCATTGTGAAGATATTCTCCTAGATCCGAAGTTTCCCCTTTCTTCGCTTCAACGAAGAGTTTATTCCATTCAGTGAAAACTTCAATATCTTCTCTCTTGTATCCTGCAAGAGCGATCTCTAAACGAAACTCGGTTTCGCTCTCCTTAATCAAATTATATGGTGGATAGTTCGTTGAAGTTTCATGAACCGTTCCCAAACGGTTGAACCATTCATCCATACCAATACTATATTTTTCAACATCATTTAAAAATTTGTCAATGTTAGCCGTGTTGTACTTTGCGAGTAACATGATAGACCTCCTTAAGCGTCTGTTAGGTTGAATTACGGATCCGAAGACTCCGCTTTAGCGTATGGGCGGTAGAATTACCCGACCCATCAATATTATATATTCAAACATTAAAAAAGAGGAAGGGTGTAAAACCGATCCTCCTTTTTAGGGTTTTCCGAAAATATCAGGGTTCTACCTTCTTTTTCTTACCAATATTATATTTACTCTCAAGAATCCACTCCCCCTTATCTTTATAAGAAAGAACTTTAATTTGGTTGAGAGGTGCAACATCAGTCACCGAATCTGGTTTGGTGATTGTGATTAAACCCCAATCAGAGAGAAGATTAATAATTCTATTACGTCTCTGAACATCATTCACAGTAAGATTTGCATGTTTGCCGTCAAGAGCAAACAACTCTTTAAAGTGAACAATGTAATACTTGCCCTGTTTATGAAGAATATGACAGGACTGGTAAATTTTCTTTTCCTTGCGTGAGGCAACACCGATACGGGTTAGCGTTTCACGAACTTTCAGAAAATCATCTGGTTCATTAAGAACCACTTCAACCATTTGATCTTGTGACCAACTGACTTCAGGTTCAACAAAGGTACTCATCTTTTGCCTCCAACATCAAGTTTAGATTTGATATAATTGATTTGATCTTTGGTCAGAATCTTCAACGCTTGTTGGGCCTTCTCATTACTATAACCATAGTACGATTTGACTGCATCAAGGTCTTGAATCTTATCTTTTTTAAGCCACGGAGAAAATCTTTTCCGTTTCCTCAGACTATTTAGTAAAAAATCATATTGAAGTTTAGATGGCAGTTGATGATTGAGGTTCATCTCATTTGCAAAGATGATACTATCAACCTGACCAGACAAACATTTGTTGATAATAAATGCAGGATACTTCTTTTCCCATTGAGGATCCGATTCATCCATTAGATATTCTTTTGTAAAATTAATGGAATTGAGGTAGTCTTTTAATTCGTAACTCATCGGATAATATCAATAGAATCGGGGTTCTTGTTCCAAGTCTCTAGTTCTGTGCGAAGACGACCATCAGACTTTAGACTTTCATAACGATTGGAAGCCTTTTTCTTCCACCAGTTGACTAAGTTATCAAAATGGAACTTGTCATAGTTTTGTCCAGGACGCAGAACTTCATCCTGTCCGAGAATGACTTCACGAGCATTCTCAAATCCATAATCAGAAATATAGAATCGTTTCTGTTCAGTCAGATTTTTTGCATTTACAATCGCAGTCTGGAACTCCGCAACCTTTTGAGAAGGTAAGCTTTTCTTGATGATTGAGATCATCTTTTGTTGAGTCTTGAGTTTCCGACTGGATGCGTCCTCTTTCACCAGACTCTGGTCGTTGTTCCTCTGAATAAACCATTTATTTAACTCCTGGAAGATTTCATCATGGAGCAGAGGGGTAAAGTCACTTTGAGTCAGACCCTTATACCTCATGTAAGGTTTCAAACCATCATACTGCGATGAGGCTTTGGTGGAACCATAAAGAGAGGTAGTCTCAAAGGAACAAATATCTGATCCATACTTTCTATTTAATGTCTCACGAGCAGTATGAGAACAACACAAAAGTGCAAGGAGTTTACCTCCAAGATAATTAAATCCGAAAGGTTGAGTGGGAACAATAATGAATCCCATAATTGCATGACGATTAAACCTAGACAACTCAGGAGTTTGTCCAAGCCAATCGTTGCGAGGTTTGGAGTTGATTGTGGGGGAACCAAACCGACAGAAACCAACGATCTTCTGGGTATTAGTTTCCTGTACAATCCACTTTAGAGACTTACCAGGAATACTATCTTCAATCGCATGAGAGGTAGTAATCTGCAGTCTCTCATTGAAATATTCGTTGGTAAATCCACCCTTTTCACCCGCAGGATAAACTTTGAAGTTCATATCTTGTGGGTGCATATCAAATGCATCAAACATGTCATCCTCTGGACCAAGACCCAGAATAGATGATGGCATTTGACTCATTCGATCAAGTTTCACATTACGCAGGTACTCATCAATCCTTCCCATGTTGGAAAAGTAATCAATGAATTTATCCGCTGCGTAAACAGCATCATCAAGTTCTAGTTGCATATCAGAGAATCAATTTCTTTTCACCAGGAGTTACAATCTTACTCCCATAAATCTCATTATACTTGTTTTTAACCTGATCTTCAACTTCTGCAATATAAACAATATGATTCCTGGAGATAGTTAGTTCAGGAAGAGATTTATCAATTACAGTAGCCCAAGGGGCAAATCCAACTGTCCCATTAGGAGTTGGCAAAACAACAAGACCATTTTTAATAGTAACTGAGTTTTCATCCTCAGAAACAACTTCAGCGATTACTTCCTCGCCAGTTAAGATACGAAACAGTTTTACATTAATCATTTAAAGTTACACTCCACCATAATTTCAGTCAACGCCGCCAAAATGTTGATTTCTTGATCGGCCACAAATGCGATTTGATACTGATACTTAGCAATAATAAGCACAGCAGCAGGAATACTATTGTTTTCCAGGGTTGAATAAAGAGCATCGTAAACACGACGCAAAAGTACACCAGAATCATTGTCCAGATTATTGATGACCCACTTACGAACTTCAGGGAAGTTTTTCTCTTTAAGATTTCGAATAAGATCATTGGTATTTACATCAGAAAATTCAGCAAGAATTGCGGAATCAATCTTACCTCCCGCAGAGTATCGTTGACACTCATTCAGGACTCGTCGCCAGTCGGGGAAATGTTTGTTGATAAGCTCCGCAAGTACTCTTTGATCGAAGCTGACGCCTTCCGCATCCAAGATGTCTTGTAGACGCTTGAAGAAGAATCCAGCCAACTCGGCTTTTTCCTTCCCCTTAATTCCAAACTCAACAACTGCACATCGAGAGTGGAGGGGTTCAATGATCTTGTTTTTGTAATTACAGGTAAAGATAAATCGGCAGTTGTTATAAAATGCCTCAATATTCGCCCGTAGTAGGAGTTGTACGTCGTGGGTTGTGTTGTCAGCCTCATCAATAATGATGACTTTGTGTTTTGCATCAGATGCAGAAAGTGAGACGGTCGATGCAAAATTTTTGGCTTGGTTCCGTACAGTGTCCAGAAATCTTCCTTCATCCGATCCATTAATAACATAATAATCCACCCCAAGTTCTTCACACAGAGCTTTTGCAACGGTAGTTTTACCACAACCTGCAGGACCTGCAAGAAGAAGATTGGGAATTTCTTTGTTATTTAGAAACTCAAGAAATGTCTTTTTATTAGCATCTGGAAGGATGCAATCTTCAATTTTGCGGGGACGATATTTTTCGACCCACAGAAATTCATTACGACTCATAATAATTTTTTAACTCAATGAAGGTTGATCGTAAGAGAAAGTCTCTTGTTAGGACATTCTACCACAGCATGGGTGGTTTTGGGGGGAATCAAAATAGTATCACCAGCAAAAAACTCCTGTTTTTGGTCACCAATAATCCATTTAGTATCCCCATAAAGAATCTTAACTGCAACTGGGTAAGCATGTTCATGAGGATTCCAACTTGCTTGACATAGATTACTCTCATTCCCATTGGTCAAATAAAAATTTGCCATGAGATTTCTGCCAGTATATTTGAATATTGTATCTCTCAAACTTCTCAAGTCTTCAGTAAGATCTAAGACATCGGAAAGCATTGTTGTAAATCCCAAATCATAATATTTTTTCCATACATCAAATAAAAATTTTCCATCTCTACTATAAAAAGTATTCATTTCAACCGCACTATTATGCGTGATAACCTGAACAGGAGTATCAAATCCATAAACAGAAGGGGGGCCTGGTCTAGGGGTTTCAATATCTTGCATATATTTGTACGGCCATCTATATTCTATTTTCAAGAGATTTAAAATATCTTCTTCAGATATGTTTATCTCATGATCATCTATAATATTATAGAGATCCATGTGGAAATCATTATCATAAGTTTGAACAAGTACATTGTCACTATCTGTAGATTCTTTTACAAACTCACCACTTTTAATCTGTTCCAGAAACTGATCTAATTGAGTTTCTAAAAATTTTTCATGGGACTCGAAAGAAGCATCTACATCAGTAACTTTCTTTACTTTCATTTTATCATCTAGCTCTGCAAAGTCGGGAAGTTCCATATCAAATTATTTAAATCCATTCAGGTTTACGTTCGGGCATACGCAGATAGTTATCCGCTACCCAAGGTTTTGAAGCAATATACATTTTGTAGGCAGTGAATGTATCAATGCTATCGTCAAATTTCCATTCTTCGGGCATGGCACGAGCGAATGGAGTTACTTCTGTAATCTTTCCCCTTGGAAACAAATAGAAAGCATCTACAAGAGTTTTGTAACAGGAGTGAGTTTTATTATACCGCAAAGTATATTCGTCACACAAGTTCAGTCCGTGTTTAATCAACCAATAGGCATTATGGATACTTTCCATAGCCCATTTGGTACAGGGATGATTACGAAACGCACCTTTTTCAGTTCTGTAGGGAGTGTTGTCAGTCTTATACAGATGACCATAACCATGACCCCATTTTTCAGATGCAACAATGGAGAGCATTTGGCAGCACTCCAAGGGCATCTTAACGATATGTTTATCGGGAAGACAGATAGCACTTTCTGCGGGCCAAGGAGAAGTTACAAAGATGTTCATAATGAAAGTTGAATGATTTTAGAAGCATCAATAACAGAAAAAAATGCTTCAAGACCAACAATGTCCCAAGTTCTAATTCGTATCGCAAAAGGAATCATCGCAAGATTTCCTATTAATCTTGCGGTACATCCTAATTTAACATCAACATACAAAATGAGGAAGTACCCCACAATGAGAAAGATACTTCCTAGAATTCGTAGTTGATTTGCGACCATATCAGTCCTCGTAAGTAGAATCGGGTTCCAGAGCAATATAATAGGTCAGATTCTTGTCTTCTGATTGGAAACGAGACAAAAGTTTACGAGAGATAACCACTTCATAAGAACCAGGAAGAATCTTAATGTTCTCAACCTTAAAGTTCAGAGTGAACGTTCCAACGGTCTCACCGACAATCAGAGAATACTCGTTAGAAGTCTCGTTCTTCTTGTCACGAACCACAAGTTTCACAACACCAGATTCACCAACCACAGAAAGGTCAGGAACACCATAAACTGCAGCAGCCTTGAGAAGTTTATCCAGTTGTTGGGTATTCAGTTCAAAACAGACATCTTCAGAAGGAAGTGAGATGGACTTCTCTGGAGGAGTCACAATAACTGCAGGATCTGCAAAGAAGTACTTGGATCGTGCATGACCCTCGGAAATAGTCACATAACTATCGTTAGTGAACTTGAGTTGAGGATTCTGGTAGAGAGACATTGCATTCAGGAACTGGTTCAGATCGTAAATACCAAAGTCTTTTTCAAACTCCTCTTCAACTTCTACTTCTGCAAGAATATTCTTCATCACAGAAATAGTGCGGAGTTTGTTACCACTCTTAAAGAGAATTGACTGGTTGATACCAGAGAAGTTCTTGAGGAGAGAGACAGTTTTTTCAGAGAGTTGCATGGATTTTTCTTTGAGTTTCATAATCAACGGAATTCAGTAAGGCCATTATCTTTGCGGGAGTAATGCCCATCAAAGTGAAGAAGAAGCATTGCATAGTGAATGACTTTCAGGAGATCGCGTTTGTTACGACCATCCTTATCACCATAACGACTTCCATATTTTAGGATGTTTGCTTGACAAAATCCAGCGGCAAGTTTCTTTGCTGCCATCAAGTCAATAGTTTGGATGTCGTTGTAACCATCCTCATCTCCACAGTAGTGGCCATGATAAGTACTGGTCACATAATCCTCAACATCTTTGAGGATTTTATCTTCGTTATATTTCCAAAGGTGATTGGTTGGTTCAGTCATAAAAGGTTTTTTTGTCAAATTAAGCATTCCAGTCTCTTCATTTTGAGACAGAGTAAATTCATGTTCAGAGTAGGGATGTTCATCCATAATAAAGGGAAGGCGCATTTTTACCTTCCCCAATTATATCAGAATACAGCCACCTGGTCAACTTCCCCAGTAGGCATTTGGAAGTCTGCATCCACTTTGTCATACAGTTCCAGGAAGGACTGTTTGGTTTCGTCATCAAAGCGATTCACACATACTTGAATCGCTTTGGCTTTGTCGCCAAAGATACTGTAAGCACGGATGATATGAACCAGGCGGCGAGTGCTGATGATTTCCTCAATACCACCGTCATAGAAAGTCTTGCGGATGATATCAGCCCAATCTGCGAGTCGTTTGCAGAATTCACCATCCTTAACTCCCAAAGTTTGTGCAACTTTATCAAGGATCTTGACTTCATTTGCAACAGAAGGATACTCCTGTTCAAACGTCACAGGGAAACGTTCCAGGAATGCCTCGTTCAGAACATTAGTACCAATGAAACGACCATCGTCAGAACCTTTACCCTTGGTGTTGGCAGTTGCAACCACATTAAAACCAGCAGCGGGTTTTACGAACCGACCGATTTTCTTGAGGAAGACTCCCTTACCTTCAAGGATGGACTGAAGGCAAAGAATCTTGTTGGAAGCCAGGTCAATTTCGTCAAGCAGAAGAACCGCACCGCGTTCCAGGGCTTCAACGACCGGACCATTATGCCAAGCAGTTTCACCATTGACCAGACGGAATCCACCGATGAGATCGTCCTCATCAGTCTCAATCGTAATGTTAACACGGATCAACTCCCGACCCAACTGAGCACAAACTTGTTCAACTCCGAAAGTTTTCCCGTTACCGCTAAGACCAGTGATAAAGGTAGGGTAAAAGAGACGACTGGAAATAATCTTTTTAATATCGTTAAAATTACCAAACTTGACGAAGGTATCATCTTTTTCGGGAATAAGGTTTTGATGCACTTCGGGAAGAACCGATACATTGTTGAAGTTGCGTTCAATCTCTTGAACACGCTCTTGAGTCACCTCAAGATTCCAACGACCACGAGACACCTTGAAAGAATCAAGACGGCGAGTGACCGTAGGATAGGAAAGGTTATTCATCGCACAGTAGGCTTTGACATCACCAGAAGTAATCTCAGATCCATAAGTGGACTTGAGACCTTCAAGAATTTGATCATCGGTCATCTTGGTGCGGGGCATTGTGTGGTGTGTTTCTCAACTGAAGCTATAATACGACAAAAAAAGGGGGCTTGGAAGCCCCCCTGTGCAGGTTGTTCAAGTGTCCTCAGTCTCTTGGAGAATCGTACTTTTCTCTTGCCTTGGACTCTGCCTTTTCCTTTGTGGTGTGTCCATGTTTTAGAACTCTGAGAACTTGGCGTCCAGCCCTTCTGTTCTGAGTTTCAGATTCGGTCTCCTTCTCACCTTTTACTTTTTTCTCTTGACGAGAACCACCAAAGTACTCTGCGTGTGATTTATATTCTTTGGATTTGGTACGATCTACTTTTCTACCAGACTCTTTCTCGTACTTATCAATTTCTCTATCTCTTTTTTCTTTAGCTTCAAGGGACTTTTTTGCTTGACCCGCACGAATTTCAACACCTACTCGATGTTCATCCTTCTTACCTTCTTTAGCAGCACGAGTTGCCTCCATGATACCTTCAAACCAAGACTCACTCATATTAAGAATAATTCTATCTGCAGACTCTTCACAAGAAGCATAACCTTCATTAAGAAGATATTCAAGAACAATTTCATATGTAGAAACTTGTTCTTGCATTTCCTCCTCAAGTCTTCTTTCTTCTTTCTCTAAAGCTCTTCTGGTTAAGGTATCCATTTTACAAAGTACTTTTTAGATATTTATTAAGCGACCAACTCAATAAACTCTCCAAGAACTTTCTTATTCAGTTTTTTAGTCCGCAAAGACTTTGCAAATGCAGACTTGATCTGACTCTTACTTGCATCTTCAGCAACATCAAAGTCAACCTCGTTAGAAAGAGCTGATGCAGACAATCCAAAGTAAGAGTGGTATCCAGAAGTTTTAATATTGAAAGAACGATTCTTCTTCCAATCCGACATAATTTTCTGATACTCCTTACTCTCCTGATAATAACCCGAAGAATAATCACTAGTTTCGTAGTAACGACGGATGAAAGATCCAGCCTCCCGACCTTCAAGAACACGAATGCCAATGAAGTTCACATCAGTAAAAGAATCTTTAAGGTGTTCAAGCATCACATCAGTAAACTGATAATACTCATCTTTCATTTTATAAGTACGACCGAGTTTACGATCACGAAGGAAAGTAGCGTGCATGTGAACAGCATTCAGTCCGATATAGATTTCATCGGGATTGTTAATAGTCCTACCCTTGAATTCTTTATGGAACTTCAAAGGAGCAGCTTCACCATCAGTCAGAATCACACACTGAACTTTCTGGAGTTTGTTTTCTTTCTTGAACTTAGGAAGAATCTGATGCAATGCAACAATGGATTCATTCAGGGGAGTTCCAGAAAGAGACATGCGATATGGATGAGTATACTTAGGAGCATTGTTGTAAGAATACTTAAACTCCTTTGAAATACGATAGATGTTGATCATCTGTTCTTCAAGAACCCGAGAATTAGTCTTACTGGTAAAAAGATTCATCAAAGAGAAGTCTTCATGGACTTGGAGAAGACCATGTTTCTTCTCATAATGAGGGGAAAAGTCCACATACTTTCCAGTTTCATCCAATTCACGGCGGCGCCATTCATGAGTGAATGCATAAACATCAAAAGGAATTGCAACTTTCTTGCAGAACCAGATGAGATTATAAAGTTGTTTGATAGTATCCAACATCACATCAGACATTGAACCACTCCAGTCAAGAACAAACACCAAACCATGGTTCTTACCATCAGCAAGCGTAGTGACCTTCTTGAACAGATCTTCATTGTACTTATAGGTGTGCAGTTTGGAACAATCCAGAACACCAGTACGAGCAGTGGTTGCACGAGAATAAGAGTCTGCGGCTTTCTTGCACTCAAACTCCTTCACAAGATAGTTGACTTCTTTCTGTGCCGAACGCTTGAACTCACGATACTCTTTGTCAATATCCCCAAAAAGGAATGAATGAGGATTTTCATATCCACCATCTTCCAACTTTTTAACACTGGAATTCCACCAATCATTAATATGTTTATGGACATCCGAGTTGGATGCAATGACGGTATCAAGATTCACTTTAGGAATCTCAACATAAACATTCTCACCATAAGGACTTTCATTCACCAGATCACGGATGGCTTCCTCCAGATTATCCGCAGTGCGAACTTCAGGCTCAGAAGTCTCGCCGCCAAGGTTTGAAGTCTTCTCGGAGGGAGTATCGGATTTCTCCTCAGACTGACCCTCAGAGGACGCCTGGCCACCCTCTCCTGAAGTCTCCATCTCTTCCTGTTCTTGAGGTTGTTCCAAAGATTGATGAGACAATTCGGAACTATTACCAGGATTCTGGGAGACATTATCAATAGATCCCAGTTTCACTTCTTCATCTTTCTCTTTTTTACAAAACTCATAAAGTTTTACTGCAGCTTCAATCGCGTCATCAAAAGTTTCTGCATTTCCGATCAGATCAACAATCTCTTGCTCTTCCCGAGTGAAGACAAGTTCAAGATAGTTTCCGATCTTGAAGAATAGGTTTGCACGGTCAGCAAGATTAAAGGTAGAAATATCCTCACCCTCTATTTGGAAGAAGTCTTCATCATGAAGTTCACGATAACCTGCATAGAAACACTTATTCAGTCCACCATAACGACGCTTCATCAGTTTCTCAATGCGAGCATCTTCAGTTACATTGACAAACTGTTGGGGGACGGAATACTTGAGACTCCAATCCTCGTTAGGAGTATAGAGTGCATGACCCACTTCATGACCCACCAACATATCATAGACCACACTAGAAGCCTTCTCCCACATCGGAAGGATCAGAACACGAGTATCCACGTTGAAAGATGCAGTGGGGACACTCTTGTGTTCCACAACCAGATCTTCAGTTGCGAGGAGACGGGCGAGATTACCCTTGACTTCGTGGTTAACAGGCATGGACTTCGTTTCGTATGTAGCCAATATACGACGAAACCGCCCCATTGGAGCGGTTCATGTGACGCTTTTTGAAGTGTCTAAGGGCTTCTTTTCGCGCCCTCAGTGCTTGCGGTTTAAGTTTTCG
>Ga0222715_10005082_pt1 | contig 11288 bp, 9 predicted proteins | sample C33_9DmetaG_FD_165056 | JGI IMG/M metagenome (GOLD analysis project Ga0222715, IMG submission 165056) | Estuarine water microbial communities from San Francisco Bay, California, United States - C33_9D | ecosystem: Environmental > Aquatic > Marine > Unclassified | place: USA: California... | reverse complement strand
CAACGACTGGCCGCTGTGTCCGCCCAAGGTGTGCGACGAAAACGGGGTATTTGGATGTAAAAGCAATGGTAAGGAGTCCAAGCGCGATATTGCGTGGCGTGTGATGCGTGAGCACGTGTTGGCACACAATCGCATGGTGGATGGAGTGAAGATTGGGAAGTGTTTGGGCACGTCGCAGGATCGAGCGCTTGGGAGGTTTGTGTATCACGACGCCGAGTGCGAAAAGCAAGGGTTGCCAGGGTGCACGGGCGCGGGTTCTTCGTGTCGGTTTTGTAACGTGAAGAATGCGAAAAAGGCGACGAAAGATTGGCCAGTGTGTCCGGATGTAGTGTGCGAGAATTATGACGTGAAGAAGAAGAATTGTGACGCGTTGAAGAGGTACGCCGTGCCGGATGAGACGCCGCCCGACGACTGGGACGAACATTCGTTGCCAAAGGAGTTGGACGTGGACGAAGCGGAGGTGGGACTGGATGATTTTGATGATGATGCAGAGGTGACCGTGACGCATCATCATCATCATCATCATCATCGTCATTCGCATGACGACGACGACGACGACGACGAGGATGAGGATGCGTATGACGAGGAGGACGACGACGACGAGTCGCGACACCACAAACATCAGCACTCGTCGATTCGTCTTGGTAAGGAAGAAGAAGACAAGGACGACGGTGAACGCAAAACATCCGACGAAAAATCAAACTCTGAAGATGACGCCGACGAGGATTTTGAAAGTGAAATCAAAATAGCCTCCGAAGTCATCGAACGCGGTCGTCATCATGAAAAATCCGTGCTTTCGACGAAGGAGGCGCAAGAGTTAGACTCTTTGGTGTTCAGTTCGTTCGACGAGGGATCTCAGTAAAGTATTTACTATTTAGTCACTCGACTGCATCACTTTGCAATATTTTACAACACTATAGCTATTACGTCAACACGCGGCACGCCTGCTGTTACAACAACTCGTCGCGAAGGTCTTCGTCGTCGCTCGAGCCGCCGCTCGCAAGCAAAGGCACCGTTCGCCTCATCCTGAACGCGACACTTTGAGCTAAAATTGCGCAATCTAGCGCAACTGTACCGAACGACCCCCCGAGCCAAGGCAAACTACGAATCAACGAAGCTTTCGTGTGACTCGAGCACAAAATTGAAAATCCGTAGGACACGTTTGCGGAAATCGCGAGCGCAAACATGCTCAAGCTCAAGCCTTCCACCGATCGCCGGCGCTTATTTTTAGCGATTTGCGCCAAGCGGCCGCCGAGATAGAACATCATAGCTAAATACCCCACGCCCCGGCCAAAGTTTTGCATCCATTGCGGATTTCCATTGTACGCGCAATCGTTCGGGGTTGCTCCGTCGCGCTCCGCGAACAACGTCCCGTCCCTCGTCGACGTCGCCGCACCACGCGACGTCGCCGCGAGCACCGCCCCAGCCGCCGCGGTCGCGGCGAACCCACCAATGATACCTAACGCACCACGACCACTGCCTGACGATTGGCGCCGTCGTCGACGCGGCCCGCCTTCGTCGCTCTCCGATTCGTCGTCGCTCGCGTTCGAGGCGTCGTCTCCCGACGTTCCTTCGTAATACACGTATTGCGCCAATAACGCCACATCGCTGCACACAAAGTATACCGCGGTATACGTCTGCGTCGGCGCTTGATCACCGGTGGCGATGCATCCGATGAGGTTGAACGCGTCGCCCGCGAGCCATTGGATTAAAAACCAAGGCGAGAGCCCGCGCGCGCGTTTGACTCTAAAGTTGTGCAATAGTTGCGGCCACTGGGCGGCGATCCAACACGCGATGGTGAGTAAGGCGAGGTAGAACCCAGTGAGTTCGGTGGACGTGCTGACGCATTCTCGGAAGACGTCGCGGATCCATGGAAGGGCGTCTGGCGACGCGCACGCGCACGCCGGCATTCGCGAGGCGCGCAGTGAGGACGAGAAAGGAATGGAAGCGCATGGTACTGCAAAAATGGAAGGGCGACTAGTAGATGAATAAATAATCGTCTCTAAAACGACAAATTCTTGAGCGCGACTTTGGCGCGAAGAGTTTGAAGCTGATCATCGAGCACCGAAACGCCGAGGCGCAAGCGGTCCATCAATCCGTGGTCGGTGCTCATGGCCACCGCTCGACACGCGATGAGCTTTTGTAAATCCGAAGGTGTCGATGCCGGAGCGATTTGAAGCACGGCAAAGGATAATCGCTCGGCGCGCGTGAGTGGTGAGTGCGCGAAATCATCCGGACGCTCGGTCCACTTGGCATCCGCCATGGATATTTTCTCTTCGATGCGCTCGACGGTGACCGAGGGCGCGTCGACCCATTCCATGGCCAAACGCAAATTACCAACCTCTTTATGCGTCCAGAGCCCATCGTCGTCGTCGTTGTCGTCATCTCCATCACCAGTGTTGGTACCTACATTCGCGACATCTTTCTTGTCGCCCAAAAGCTTGTCGCTCAACAACAACACGTCGTTCACCGCCGACTCGATGTAATCCGTCACCTCTTTGACCTGCGCCAACTCGTCGTCGCTGGGATTATACGTCCCTACATCTCCCATTTGCGGTATGTGCGTAAATAACCCCGCAATATATGGCTCCCGAGTCGTAATATCCTCAAGTTTCACCCGCGCTTCGCCCACAACCTCCACGCGCGCGCCCACCTCTGCCCTATGCACGGCTTCGATGCGCGCCAACGTCGCCGACGCGTTCACCCTCAACCCTTCCTCATCCCCGTTATCGCTCGGTAAAAACGTCAACTGCGCAATCAAACCCCCAGTGTCGGACATCGCCTTTTCTAACAACGCCAAAAATCTCGCTTCGTACAAGTGCAACGTGAGCTTACTCCCCGGCAACAGCGTTTCGCGTTGGGGAAACAGCAACGCCGGGACTTCAACCTTGACAAACTCCTTAGCCAACGCGGCGTCGTAATCCAAATACCCACCCCCTCGCGCGCGCGTCGAATCGCGACGACCATGACGCATCGCCACGCGCGTCGACGACGACGACGCGCACGCGCACGCGCCGCCCGCGCGCCGCGCCGCCCACGCCGCGCCCCCCATGGCCTGGCGCATCGCCGCGCGCGGCGGCGTCAACGTCGGCGTCGACGACCGCGCCGACGCGCGCGCGGTCGACGGCGACGCACGCGGCGTCATCATCGATCGTCGACGACGCGCGCGGTCGACGCGCGCGATCGACGGCGGCGACGAATGGCGCTCGTGCGCGACGCGAAAGCTCCAAAAGCTCCAAAAGCTCCAAAAGCTCCAAAAGCTCCAAAAGTCAAAACGTCGACGCCGCGGTCGGTCTGTCGGTCTCGCCCACGCCCGCGCCCGCGACGCGACGCGACGCGCGAACGCACGAATGCCACCGAATACGCGACGCGCGCGCGCGGCGCGCCATCGCGTCGGCGTCGGCGTCGGACGAACGGCCGGCTTCGGTCGGTCGGTCGGTCGGTTGGATTTTCAAAACAAAAAAAAGAAAAAAAAGCAAAGTCACCCGACGCGCGTCGCTCGCGTCGCGAATACGCGCGCGAATACGCGCGCGCGATCGGGGAGTCGAGGGAAAAAAATAAGACAATGGGTCTCGTCGTGGCGCCGACGACGGACGACGTCGTCGGGGCGGTGGAATTTCGAACGTTGGATCGCATGGGCACCGTCTGGTGGACTGGTGCTCGAGAGCACGGGAGACGACGACGACGACGACGTCGACACACGTCGACACACGTCGACGCGCATACGAACGCGCACGACGCTACGTATACGTACGTGGGCATACGCACGACGTACGACGACGACGACGCACGACGCGCGACGGGGGGATTCTCGAGCGGGTGGTTTGAAATTTAAAAGCCGCGAGCAGAGACGACGACGACGATGAGTGCGATTAACGTCACGCAAGTGCAAGTATTGGTACGTCGCGACGTGCGGTGGTGGTTTACGCGTCGCGTGTCGCGCGAGATGGCGATCGCGGTGACGCCGGGCGGCGCGCGCGCGTGGATTCGTGTGGATTGGCGTCACCCTCGGGACGCGCGCGAGCCCGAGACGGGCGCGACGTCTCGTTCGGTTTCGTGTCGCGCGTTTGACTGACCGACGACGCGCGTGTTTCGCGACTGTGTGCGCGCAGGATAACCCCCAATTCTTCGCCAACCCTTTACAGTTTGAGATTCAGTACGAGTGTTTGTACGATCTCCAGCACGGTACGACAGCTGCGAAAATTTAAACGCGCGCCCAGAGCGACGAGACTGACCGCGGGATGTTGTTCTTTGTCACGCACAGATTTGGAGTGGAAGTTGACGTACGTTGGAAGTGCGGAGGATGATAAATGTGATCAAGTGCTGGACACGGTCTTGGTCGGTCCGGTCGTGCGCGGGGCGTACAAGTTTGTGTTTCAAGCGAACCCGCCAGACGTGAGCAAGATCCCGCAAGAGGACATCTTGGGCGTGACTGTTTTACTTGTGACGTGCTCGTATAACAACCAAGAGTTCATTCGAGTAGGGTATTACGTGAACAATGAGTACGCCGACGAGGAGTTGCGTGAAGATCCACCGGCGCAACCGCGGATTGATAGAGTCATGCGTAACATCTTGGCGGAGAAGCCGCGCGTGACGCGTTTCCCGTGCGAGTTTGATTCTCAAGCGATTGCGGGCATGGAGAGCCAAGGTGCGATGGATGATATGATGATGGGTGACGAAAACGCTCCGGTTGCGACGGCTATGCCCGGGGTGGATTTCTCTAAAGAGCAAGCTGGGTTCTTCCAGAGCACGCAAGCTCAAACGGGGATGTGGTAGGCGCCGTTGTTTGTCGACGTATGACTTTGTAGAACCAAATTTAGCAATGCCAATGAAAAAATTTAAAACGTACACGTAAATGGAACATGTTCGCCGTTTTGCTAAGAATAATTTCTAATGTACCCGTCACGCTCTATTGCGGACGAAAATAGGAAGCTTGCCGAGCGGAGCGGAGAAATCTTCAATCCAGCGTCCACCTTGGTACACGACGTCTGGATCTGTGATATCCCGCCATTCGCCTGCTGTTAAATACACCGCTCGATGACTAGCCCCTTGGCAGACCACTGGAGCGACGATGACGTCCTCCCCAATCGCAAATTGATCTGCAATCATAAATGTTTCGCTATCTTCCGGATCCAACCACCACAGCGGGCGGCAAATCGGCTCAAGCGAAAGCGCAGCTTGCTCGGAAAAATGAATTAAAGAATCGACAAATTGATCGCGCATTTTGAGTGCCGCCGCGGTCATCTCTTTTGCCATGACGCCCGACGTCCATGGCGTGAGTGAAAACTGCATCGCGGGCATGAGCGCATTTGCCTGCGCCCACCTCACCATGAGTTCTCCGTCGGGGTGCTTGCCAAAATAAGCGTTGCCTCCGATGATATCCGGTAAACAAAATGGATAACCCATAACACCAGACGTGAGAAGCGTTGGAATCAGACTCCCAAGGCCGTTCTCGATGCCCCACTCAGAAAAGCGGTCGCCCATGCGTACGAGCGATGCGTTACCCGTGCTGTTATGCCCGCTTCTAACTTCGGCGAGTTCGAATTGCGACGCCACGTTATTCACCCACGCTCGCGTGTACTCTGCGGGATGTCCCAAAGGCATATGCGTTACGAATCGTCGAGGCAAGAAGCACGGTTCGCCAGCGTCAAACTTAAATCCGTCGATGCCATGCCGCTCTTGTAGACTGCGCAAGTTGTCGCAAAACCACTTCACCGCCTCTGGATTCGTGACGTCCAAAGCCACCACTGGTGGTGATTGCCACCACTTGAAAAATCCCGTTCGAGCGTTTGAATCCACAAAGTATCCTTTATCTTTGCCGTCGCGATAGGCGTTGGTATCTTCAGCGATGAATGGCATCACCCACAGCGTGACTTTGAATCCCAACTCGTGCAACTTATCAACCATGGCGGTTGGATTTGGAAACTTTTTCAAATCAAACTCGAGGTCGCCGTAATTCGACTGCCATTTATCGTCAATCTCAATCACGCTCCCAACCATGCCATTATCTTGAATTTCCTGTGCAAAATCCAACACTTTACGTTGCGAAACATTGGTTTTCATCTTTGCCCACGTCGTCCAAATCGGCGCCCGAAACACCTCCTTGGGCGGCGCCGACGACGGTTTTGGAAGCGTGCGCAGCACATTCATCGTCGCCACCTTGACGTTTGCGTTCGCACACAACGCAACACGCATATGGCGACGAGTGGCGTTGATATGTTTCGGCGACACCCACCCCACGAGCGGATGATTCATGCTAAAAGGTCCGTACCCTTTGCGAAACGAATTCCGCGCTTGAAGGCGCAGCAACCCGTCGCCTTCGCGCTCTCTCGCATGAAACGGCAAAATTTGTCTCGTTGCGTTTTGTATACCGACACCGAACGTTCGTTTACTCATAAATCCATCAAACCATGTCGCTTTCGGTGCGTTCAAACCGACGTGAAAGTATGGAGTATCCGGGTCGGCGACGACGGCGACGCCTTTGCTCGTCACCCAATGCGTGCTCACGAGGGTGTTGAGTCCATTAGGGCCATTATCGAACGGCATTTGCGGACCAATTTCCCAGCATCCGTTCTCCAACGGCCAATGTGATCGCATTTGATGCGCACCACCGAACCAATTCCCCGATGGTGCCAATTCCACCACAATCTCCGCCGTCGTGTGCCCGTATTGCCAGTCATCCATTGAAAAGTCGAGCGCAAAGCCGTCGTCCAAATCTGCAAACGCCTCACCCTTTTTCAACGAGTGTGTCGCGCGCACGACGAGCGTCGCCCGCGAACCCCACGACACGACCACCTCATCATCCCCACGCGCGCTCACCACGCCAGAATTCGCATCGATATCCAAAGGAAGCGCGCACCGCGCGGCGCCCACGAGCGCCCCCGCCCGTCTCAACTCCACCCGCCCATCGTTCCGCACGCGCAGCATCGCCTCACCACATCTCAAAATCGTCCACTCCCGCCTGACGCCGCTCACATCCAGCGTTAAATCTCTCAACACGCGCCCGAGCGGGCCGATGACATCGACGCTCACGCTCTGCGTCCGACTCGCCTCGCCTCGAGCGCCTCGCGCGGGCTCAAACGACGCCTTGTGCGCCATCACGCGCGCACCTCGACGCCCACCCCGCGCGCACGCGCGACGACGATCACAAAGCTCCACCTGGCACCACCGCGCGCCCGCCACGGGCGCTCGCCACGTCGCCATCGCGCACATGCGCACGCCGCCGGCGCAAACCCACCGAAAAGGCACCGCTCGAAATCGCGCGCAATGCCGCGCCTCGACGCGCGCCGCGACCGCACGCGCGCGCGAACCTCGAACGAGGACGACCTGTCGCACCCGCCGTGCGTCGTGCGCGCGCGAAACCGTCGATGCGCGCGGCGATAAATGCCGAACGCGCGGCGCCACGTCAGCAGAATCTTGCTCGGCGAAAAAGCTCGGCTGAGAATCGTTGGGAAAGTTGACCAATAATAACCCAAGGGGGGGGTCGAGTGGGTCAGGCTGACGGTTCACGAACGGTCGATGCGTTTTAACGAACGGAATATTTTGGATGGGCTTTTTGGCTGGATGTGCGCGGTGCGCGCGCGTATATATAACGTTACATGGCGCGGAGGTGTGCGTAGATGCGCGCGGCGTGGGCGCACACGGGGTGTTTACGACCAGGTGGCGATGATGGCGGCGCGCTTGGCGTCGTAATCGATCATGTGCTTGGCGTAGTCGTCGTAGTTCCACGTCGGGTCGACGTGGCCGCCCATGTCGGCGTCGACGGCGTCGACGCGGAAGATAGCCGCCATGAGCGCGGCAGCCTTTTCTTTCTTCTTCGGGTTGACGAAGACAATCTTGGTGTACGTCTTTGGGTCGATGAATGGGGAGATGATCGACCAGAAGATGCGGAAGATGGTGGGCGGGTTAAAGCACACCGCGACGCCGAGACGTTCGGGGTAGTGGTTTTGTAGAATGCTGAGCGTCTCCCGCGCGGTAGCCATGGGAACTGCGACTTTACGAGTCCATTTCGTAAAGTCAATCAAGATGACGATCTGCTCAGGTGCTAAATCAGCCGAGCTTCCGCGAGGTTCGCGTTCTTTTCGAGATTTCCACAGTATGTTTTCGAGCATGTACACCAAGAATTTGATGTTCTCGGTGTGATTGAACGTGTTTTCGCGATCAGGGCGCATGACGAGCACGCGACGATCGCGTTTGCATCGCCCGCTTCTATATTGCTTGCCCGTCTTGGCCTCGTTCGCGATATCATTCCACGTTATCGACTCGGGTTTCATCGTCGCTCGCCACTTGAGCGTCTCGATGAGCATTTTCAACGCCTTGTCGATTTTCCACTTGCGCGCGCGAAGATACCTACACAAGCACGAGTCATCGACGAAAGCGCGGAGCTCTGGCGTTGACAATAACGTCGGATCAGCCTTGACGCACTGCTCGAGCTTCAAACGCAACGCGTTCATCGCATCACCTTCCTTCTTGGTGAGCAAAATTTCTCGGCCGCTCTTTGAACGCTCGACGCGCGCCGGCGCTTGGTTGGGTACCAGCTTCATCACATCCTTCTTACTGAGCTTTTGCCTTCTCAACGCAGAACCAAAAATTTCATCCATCAAATCTTTCTTGTCGCGATTGTTCAACCAGCGAATGATGGCGAAAAAAACATGCACCATAAACACCACGACGAAGGGCGCCACCGCGACGAATGCGCACAGCGCGTCGTCATCCATCGCGAATGCCTTGTACTTGGAGTTCCGCGCGATCCAAACCGGGAGATTTTTGCGAAACTGTTTAATCTCGTCACGCTTGAGCAACGTCTTTTTGAACAACGCGTAGCCGGCGGCGAGTTCTTTGCGCACGGCGAGCGTGCGCTTATCGTTGGCGATCGTTGTCGCGAGTGCGCGAACGTGTGCGTTCGCGCGCGCCATCGCGCCCGCCGGTGCGGGCGGCGGTTTGCGCAGTATGCCCATGGTTACCCGCGCGCTCGCGAGAGGAGCGCGATATTCGCGGCGTGCGAATACGCTCGCGGCGGACACTGAGGAATGCAATTTAAATTTACAAAAAGATGTAGCTCGAGCGCACGTTTCCGCAGTGCGCGCCGCGTCGCGACGCGCGCGCGAACAATGTCGAACGACGAGGTGGTTGAAACCATCGTGCCTTCGCCGACTGTTGCGGCGTTGGAGCGATGCAAGACGTCGGCGTGGATGCAAGCGTTCAAAGCGCTGGCGTTTCGTAGCATCGAAGTGGCGGTGCCCGAAGAGTTTATTCGGTACGCCCTCGCGGATGGCGTCGTGGCGACGGAGAGTAATCGCGCGATGCCACAGCGAGAGGAAGTCGATGCCTTCGACGCGGCGGAGGATTTAGAAAAGTTTACGCTCGGTGATGGCGATGAGGATGAGGAGGCTGAAGCGACGGCTGCGTCGTTTCCGGCGTTTGAGCGAGACGTGAGCGCGGCGATTGAGGCACTCGGGGGAGAGTGCGCGCCGAAATTCACGTGGAGTGCGCCTAAAGATGCAGTTTGGGTGAGCGCTGGGAACACGATGAAGTGTCGAAATGTTGATGAGGTGATTTTGTTGCTCAAGGCGAGCGATTCTGTGGCGCATGACTTGACGGATGCGTATGGGGCGTGTTGCGATTACGAAGAGAATGCGATCGCGAACGAGAGTGAAGAAGAGCGGGCGATACGCGAGAATCCAAGTCCCGTGCTCACGCTTCGAGAGTGGTTCGATTTGAATCCCAGTATGGAGTTTCGCTGTTTTGTGCGCAAAGGCTTATTTATCGCGATTTCACAGCGACACGTGAACGACTTTTTCGAATTTTTGGTTGACGATGCCGTAAGAAAATCAATTGAATTCGCGCTAGAGACGTTTTGGCACGCCCACGTCGAAAGCTCAGACTGGCACGCGGAGATGCAAGACTATGTATTCGACGTGTACGTGACACCAAAGACAAAAAAAGTGAAATTAGTGGACTTTAACGTTTGGGGTGGCACGACATTGCCTTTATTATTCGACTGGCAAGAACTCGAGGAGCTCGCCAGCCGAATTGCTGCAGGTATCGCCGACGTCGATGACGACGAAGGCGATGACGGCGATGATTGTTGTTGCTCGATCGACGGCATCGAATTCCGAGTCATCAACCAGCAGGAGCACATTCGTCCTGGCTTGCAACTTGGCGTCCCGTTCGACTTGTACGACACCACCCCAGGGGGTGCAATTGCGGAATTTTTGCAAGAGCAAAAGCGCAAGCAAGATCAGGCATGATTACATAGCATAGAAATAGCGATTTAGCGACGACAGTGAATACAAAAACAAAACATTTACAACTGTCACGGCTTAGCCTCCACGACAACTAAAAGACCTAACAAAGCTCGCTGCACGGATACAACTTTCAATCCCGACTCGCGAAGCAGGCCTTCGACGTCTTGGTTCCACACGCACCCTTTACTCATGGACTTGACTGGCTTGGACGTCAAATCTTGATACGCGCCGAGCGGTCCGACGTCGCTCTTACTGTGCTCAATCAATACCGCTCGCCCACTAGGACGAAGCACTCGCCTGACTTCGCGCAACGCCGCAACGGGATTCTCAATTACACACAATGAGAACGTATCTACGACGACGTCGAACGAGGCGTCCTCAAACGGCAACGCCGTCGCGTCCGCTTCGATGAACCGCGAACTCTCGCGCCGGAAATTCAGCCCATCCGCCCTCACCTTGGCTTGCGCCAACATCCCAGGCGATAAATCAATAGCCGTAAACGTATTTATTTTCGACATGTCATACGACGCGAGATTCAACCCAGTACCCACCGCGAGCTCGAGCACGTCGCCCGAAGCGCCTCGAAGCGCGTCCCCGCGCATCGCATCCAACCCCAGCGCCTTCGCCGCCGACCCACCGTCGAGATCATCATACGTCGACGCGTACTCATCATACGCGCGCTTCACATCCTCCCCTGCGCGCGCCGCATCCGAACCACGCGCGACGAGCGCCAACGCGGGCGCGCCAGTCAAAAAGTGCACCAGCGCGCGCCGCCGCGCGCACGTCCGCACCGACGTCCGCACCGACGCCGGCGTCGACGCCGCCGCGCGCGCACGCGCCGCGCGCATCGCCACGCATCGCCCCGTCGCGCTCGCGCTCGTCATCGCGCGCCGCGGCGATCGCGACCGTCGTCGTCGGCGGCGGCGGCAGCGTGTGCGGATAGCGCCTCATTCGCGCGCGCACGCGTCGACGACGGTCGAACGCGCGTGCGACGACGACGACGCGCGCTCGACGCGACGCAGTAATGGCTCGCCGACGCCG
>Ga0222715_10005080_pt1 | contig 11291 bp, 20 predicted proteins | sample C33_9DmetaG_FD_165056 | JGI IMG/M metagenome (GOLD analysis project Ga0222715, IMG submission 165056) | Estuarine water microbial communities from San Francisco Bay, California, United States - C33_9D | ecosystem: Environmental > Aquatic > Marine > Unclassified | place: USA: California... | reverse complement strand
GTCCATTGTGGTTTTTCTGAGCCGGAAATGCGCCTGTGTCGTGGGTGCCATTGCATTTTCTTTCGTTTTGTTTTCAATAACTTATGCGATTTTGTACAAAAACATATACAGCCACCCTTGTACCACAGTGGTAGGATGCGTATATAGTTATTGTAGGCTAGTAACCAAAGGGAGATGGAAATGGCTAAATTTACTACAGAGTATGTGTTTGACACTGCAACACACATCAACGGCATGACTAAAAATGAGATCGTGTGCTTTCACTTGTTCAACCCAAACGGTCTGGTTGCCAAGCTTCCTGACTTTGATGACTTTTGTCACGGTGACGTTTTCTTTGCTGGTTGCGAAATGCTTTATGGTCGTCACGACAACTATCACGCCAAGTGGTTGCGCAATGTGTGCAACAAAGAAAAGAGCTACACCAAGTGGCAGCTAATGTGGAATTTGGATAATCTGGCAGCCGATGTTGACCGGGCTTGGGCTACAATCGCAGAGAAAAAGGCGGCAGCATAATGACCCAGTACGTTGCTTATTATCGTGTCTCAACAAAGCGCCAAGGCCAATCCGGCCTTGGCCTCGAAGCCCAGCAGGCGCTGGTTGCGCCATACGCTGACGGCATCATGCACTCATTCACTGAGGTCGAGAGCGGCAAGGTTGACGCCCGGCCACAGCTTGACGCCGCCCTTGCGCTATGCCGCGAGACTGGCGCGTCTATCCTCATCGCCAAGATCGACCGCCTGTCGCGTGACGCTGCATTCCTGCTGACACTGCGTAAAGCTGGCGTCGATATCGTTGCCGCTGACATGCCCAACGCTGGCACGTTAGAGTTCGGCGTCCGGGCTGTTGTTGCACAGCATGAGCGTGAAGAGATCAGCAAGCGCACCAAGGACGCCCTCGCAGCCGCCAAGGCGCGTGGCGTCAAGCTGGGCTGTCCTAACCCACGCGCAGGCGGTCTGGCATCTGGTGCCGCCCGGCGCGAAAAGACTGAGCGCGTTGCCAGCAAGGCAATGCCAATCATTAGCGCGATGCGTGACGCTGGTGCGTCACTACGCGCTATCGCCGCCAGCCTTAATGACGCTGGCATCACAAGCGCAATGGGCGGCCAGTGGTATGCGTCCAGTGTGCGTAACTTGATAGGGGTAAAGTAATGCTTAAAGACACTATCGGTATGCTGTTTGTGACAGCATTTGTAATCACGTTTTTTACTAACGCCGTCACAGATTGGAATTTCTGGTATTTGATGGCTCGCTTTGGGGGGCAGTGATGATGGAGATTAAAATTTGCCAAAGCTGCTTAAAAGAAAAAAATCTTGGTGATTTTCCTGTTAGGAACGATCGAAGCGGAAGAATTAGACCATATTGTAAACCTTGCGCTAACAAGGCTAACAGATCACGCTATGCCAGTTATAAAAGAAACAGCCCTTGGAAATTAAGGGCTAACAAAAAGAAAGCCACTTGCAAGGATAGGGGCGTTGCATATGACTTAGACGCCGCGCATTTAGAGGAAATTTGGACAGGTTTTTGCCCTGTATTTGGCGTGAAAATTGGTTTTGATTTGCATAGAAATAATGAAAACGCTGCCGAAATTGACAGAATTGAACCTGAAAAAGGTTATGTGAAGGGAAACGTGGCGTGGCTTTCAAGAAAAGCAAATCGAATAAAAAACAATGCGTCACCTAATGATATTGAAAAATTAAACACTTGGATGCAATCGATTAAAACAGGAGTAAACTAATGGTCGGAAAACTTACACCAAATACCCAGTTGAGCGTTAGTAAAACGGCTGCCTTGCTTAACGCATCACCGTGGGAAACTCAGAACGAATTGCTTGAGCAGTTCATCAGTATTGATGAGGGCAACCCACCAAAGTGGATACCGCAAAATGAGCCAATGGAGCTTGGCGATTACTTTGAGCCAATGATATTGCGAAAGGCTGCCGAGCGGTTGGGCTTGACCAATGTTGAGACTGACATCACCGTGCCATACCAGCACGACCACTTGCCACTAGCTGCCAGCCTCGATGGCACTGGCGTTGGCAAGGGTTCAATCATAGCCAACTGGGATAAGGGCATTTATGTGCCGCAGGGTGGCGCAATTGACATTGAGGGTATCGGGCTGCTTGAGGCCAAACTTACGTCAGCCCGGCCAGAGGAGATCCCGGCACCGCATCGAGGCCCGCTGCAATTGCAGGGTCAGATGATGTGTACCGGCTACAAGTGGGGCTGCGTTGCTGTGCTGTATCAAAGCACGACCCTGCGTCTGTTTGTCTATCAGGCTGATGAGGTAATACAAAACCGCATCCGCGAGGCGGTCATTGATTTTGAAAATCGCCGAAAAAATATTGACAAGTACCCAGTCGTGTCACCGGCAGATGGGGTGGCGGCGTATGGCAGGGTCGATGCTGACGCACCGCCCATCGAGTTGACTGACGACGGCGCTGACTGGGTCGATCACCTGATGACGGCCAAGGCCAACAAGGCGATGGCCGAGCGTGAGATCGACATTGCCACAGCATCTATTATGGATCTGATGGGCAGCCACGACACGGCCTTCGCGTCAGTCGGCAATCGCCGTGTGCAGGTCAAGTGGCCGACCCGCAAGATGCGGGCGCAGCCTGAGAAGGTCGTGCCTGCCAAGCCTGAGACTGTCATGCGCCAAAAAACCCTAACGCTAAAGGAGATTGACTGATGCCGCCAAAGCGCCAAGAAAGCTCTTGGAGACCGATTGTAAACGCGGTGGCCGCTTACCACCATTACAACGGTTACGGCCCGACAGTGGACGAAATAGCCTATGCTGTGGGTCGATCAAGAACTGCCGTCAGGTTTCAACTGGAAAGACTGTTGGAGGATGGCATCATAACACACACACCCGGCAAGATCAGAACGATCAGGGTGGTTGAATAGGTAAGGGGGCGAAAGCCCCTTTATTTTGTTAAGCCCTTCATCTTTTCAAATGACCTCATGCCGCCAAGCCCAAGCATACCCATCAATACAGTAAGCAGGCTGCTCATGTCGAACTGAGGCAGATCAGGCAAAGCCACACCGGCATAGGCGCTAGCAAAGATAACGAAAGGCGCAAGGACAAAGTGCCAAGCCAAGGCAACGCCGCATGTCCAACCAACGAAAGGCCGCCAGCCCGCCACAAAAATGCTGCGATGCTGCGCCTCGGCTTTGTTGATTTCAAGCTGCCCCTTGGCAAGCTCTTGCGCATGACGCTGCGCCATCGTGGCAACCTCATGTGCCAGCTTGGCCTTCTGATCTTTATCCTCAATGAACTTGTCTAGCAGGCCAGTGACTGGCCCAATTAAAGCTTCAAGCATTTACTTACCCTCGTGTGACATCCAGACGGCGAACGCACCAGTGGCGGCGCCGACGATAGTTGAAACAAACGCGGTTTGTTGTGTCGTTGCCGCTGCACCCAAACCCATATACCACTCACAAACTTGCCAAGCCATCCCGGTAAAAACCAACATCATCAGACGCGGGATGATCTTGTATTCGGTAATTGCTTTAGCCATCAGCCAAAGCCCTCATTCGTTTGACTAGTCTCTCTGAACGGTTCGGGAGTTGACGCGCCCACTTGCTGTCGAGCATTTCTAATGCAGCCCCAGCCCAGTCTCTGTCATTGACGCACTGGCGCATAGCCTTAAAAAGCCGCATTCTGGGCAAGCCCATATTAAACATCATGTTGGCGATGATGCGCTGTGCCTCTTCTGGTAGCTCGCTGAAATCCTCATAGAGCCGGTGACAATCCTCGCGCACGATTGCAATGTCCAAATCGAATAGCTGCTTCATGCGGCGTTCTGTAATTGTGTAGCCCAGTGGCTTGCCGTGTTCTGCGTCACCCTCGATGATGCGATGCCCTACGCCCACAGTCAAATGACCGGCTGTGCATTTATACACGTCCAGCCTCATGCCCTCATCAGCAATTAGTTCCTCGCGTAGCTTGTCGATATCCATTAGCGTCTCATCTCCAAAACGTGATCAACCGTTTTAATCCAGCTATCAATTTCCTCTTCAGCCGTGAAGCGTGACGCGGGCAGGCGCATACTATATTGCCGTACTGACGTAACCGGCATGAACAAGCACCTTCTGGCATTGGGTGATACAAGGCACAAAACATCGTAGTCATCTTTCGTAGGCAGTTTTTTAGTTTTGCAGCCGTGACCAAGATTAAAGTGATGCCGGGCTGACTTATGATGGCAATGCACAGCCAGCGTGGCCGTCTTAACTTGAACCCTGATAAAAGTTTGTTCACAAAACGCAAGTACATCAATCCTATCCATTGGACAGTGGGTCGCTTTCCAACCGCCATCCATACTGAGGATGGCCGCAAGAGCAGTATGCTCACCAATCAGCCCGGTTGTTGTTTCGCTCATCTAAGCCCAATGGCTCCGGCTGTTGTCACCATAATTGTTATGAACAAACCTACCACAACAACCACCAAAGCGAAAACAGCTAAACCGATCTTCATGTTTTCGACCATTTCATCGTGTGCAATGGCGGCTTCCCTTTGAGCTTTTAGCCTTGCCTCTTTCTGCTCGCGCAAAGCCTTGTTGTGATGGTTGATAATCTCTTGCCACGTTGACGGCTGATCGGCTGGCTTCGGCCAGCGCATGTTGATCATCGTGGCGATCTGCTGCATCTCTTCGTTGAGACGCTTTGCCTCAAGCACTGCGTCAATGCTGCCCCTAAAGCTAACATCGCCAACACCGGCCTGCTTGTTGCGTTCCTCGTTTAGTTTTTTCTGAGCCGAAAACAACGTGCCAATCTGATCCGACAAATCAGCCACCGATTGCACGTCATTAACCCGCGCTTTGATAAAGGCTATGGCATTAGACGCGGCGCTAACCGCCATAAGGGCTGTGCTTATTGGCTCCATTTAAGACAGCATCCCTTTTCTAAGCGGCAAACACTTATAAGATTTGGCGAGAAAGTCACCGGGTAATTCGCCAATATCCTTTGCCATTTCATGCACTCGCTCAACACATGCCTCATATGATGACCACGGCCCACGAAAATCATGCAGTTCGATGCAATTTGTTGGCGCGCTCAAAGAGCAGGCTAAAACGATTGCCTTAAACATCGCCTTGCAGTCGCTTGACGATACGCTTTACTGTGTCAGTTTCCCAGATGCGGATTAGTATCCAGACGCCGGTAAACAAAGCCACGACATCCGGTACCATAGACATCCAAGCAGCAAATGTGCCGGTGCCAGCTATAACATCCAGAATGACTTTGTTTTCCTCGTTCATCAGATAGCATCCTTATGCGTAAGGGCTGTCACCACAAGCGGCAGGCCAAGCCGCCTTTAGCTCGGCAATAGTTGTCGCGCTATCGCCAGCAGTCGGCGCGTCACGAAGAGCTTGCTTGTCAGCCACAATCTGAGTTGTGTCTGCGCTTGCTTCAAGTGCCTTCATATAGTCTGTGTCCAATGCCTCAAGCAATGGTGTGCGAACCTCACGAACCTTGTCAGCAAAGATTTCTTTTGCCTTGGTCAAGTCCTCGCTAATCACGTTGCCGGTCAATGACCAAGCACCACGAAAGTCACGATTTGCTGGAACGGTAGCAGTTGAGGCATCAATCTGATTACCGTCCTTATCCACGATATAAGTTGTAACAGCCATTATAATCTCCTAAGCGGCTAAGTTTAGTTCATCAGATATGCGCCACGAATTGCGCCATTCTCTTGTTTGCGGTAACTGTTCCTTACGGCATATTACCATAGTCGGGCGATTGCCCTCATCCCAATTCTGCCAGACGCTTTGTGGGCAGTCCTTCATAATTAGGTATTCGATAGCTTGCTCTTCGGTCATTGCTGGCATTGGTTCTGTCTGGTGCAACAGATAGCCACGAGTGTGCTTCTTGAAGTCAGGTTGCGCTTCATCTTTAGCTAACTCGTGATACACCCACACAGGCGGCAGGATACCGCCCTGCAATGCACACGCCATCCAGTTGGGGTCAGGCACAAGTATCTTAGCGCACTCATCAACGCTGTCCTCATAGACTACACGATAGTCTGACTGATAGGCTTCTAAGTTTTCTTTTGCCCAGCATAGCCTGTCAAATAGGTGTGTGCCTTGGAATGATGGTGTCTGCATTATGCTAAGTCTCCTAATAATCCAGACTGAACATCTGCTGCATCAACATTACTATTTGAAGCTGCTTGTCTTATCAGTACGTCAATGCTTGTTGTTGCGTGACTATCAGTAGAACAAAATGACCGTGACCCACCGGAATCTAAACCACAAGTAGCAAGGGCAGAAAAATTTGCAGAAGACAGTGCATTTGTGAAATCAACTGTGTAGTTACCCGTACCGTTGTCTGTTAATCCACTTACGTTAAGGGAATCACGAGTTGCTATTGTTCCAGTGCCGTTAAAGTTAACCCACGCCTTCGCACTACCATTAACAACGTAACTTGTATCAAGTGACCCAGCGGTGCTGTGTTCGATTTGGTCTGCTATAATTTTTCCAGCCATTTTATGCTAGGTCTCCGTGTGAAATAATTGAACAACGACTTTCATCAACAGAACTATGACTTGAATTGTAAGTTCCTATTTCAATTTGTGTAGCGGTTCCGCTTGACCTATTAATAGCGTGGTATGCCCCTGAACAGGTCGTGTGTGCGCCAACATTTGCTCTGTATGGATTACTCATATTTATTTGATAAATTCCGGTTCCCGCATCTACAAAACTCGCCTGATTGAAACTGTCTGTGGTTGTTGCAGCAGAACCATTAAATCGTGACCACACCTTCGCCAAACCTTGCTGCAACTGCATAGTCGCCGCACCGCCTTCAGAGGTCACTGTGATGTCACCAGCGGATGTCTTGCCGGTGAGGTTGTCTACTTTTATCTCACTCATGCTAGGTCTCCAAGTTGATGTATATGGGTGCGTGGACAATCGACATAGGAACTTTGACCCTCGTTAGCGGTGCTAAATGCCTCTGTGCTAGTTGTTAATGTTCCAATTCTAAATTCACCACTATTGTTGCCTTGCGCCGTTCCACTGGTTTGACAAGAACCTGTAACTGAATAATTCACACTAGAAAAACTGTTGGTAAAACTGAGGGTGTGCTGACCTGTACCGTTATCAGCGATTGAACTTGTGTTGAAACTGTCATTCAAAGAAGGCGTTCCACCACTAGCACCAAGCGACTGCCACGCCTTCGCCGCACTTTGCTTTGTCAGCGTGACAGGACTGGTGCCATCACTACCTGTGATTGTGTCTGCTCTTAACTCTGACATATTACACCACCGTCCAAGTTTCGTCTGTGCCAACCGTTACTGTTACACCGCTGGCTATAGTAATTGGCCCTGCCGACATAGCGTTACGACCATTAGTAATTGTGTAGTCAGTGTTTACAGTTAAAGCGTTTTCGTAAATAGGAATACCGCCCAAACCAACAGGCCCACTAAACTCACCGCCTGTCAATGGCATTGCATCAGACCCATTATATAGTCGATACACAGTAATAACTACGCTGTCACTTGCAGTAAGCGCAGTCAAACCGCTAATCGTGTTTGCTGTGCTTGTGTTGTAATCCGTTCCAGCAATTAACAGAGTGCCATTAAGTGTTACTTGGAGATTTGCACCAGACGTAAACACCAGCAATGCGCCACTATTATCTGGGCCAGAAATGCTAGTCTCACCGCCAGCAGCCGTGTAAGTGTAGACTTGGTTGTTAGCAGTATTTGCGTCAGCGCCAATGTACCGCATCAGGTTATCTCCATAATACTCAATGTCGCATCAATCTTAGCTGTTGTGCCACAGTCAATTTTAACAACATCGCCAGTTTGCAAGATGTACTTGTTGCCAGCCATCAACTCCAGAGATGAGCCAGCTAATATCGGAACGTCTTTGATGACGCTGACTGTCTCGTTAGTTTCAACATCAACCGTTGTAGAAACAATTTGCACTGTGGCTGTAATTGATGTTGTGTCGATGTTTGCCAGTGTCAGGCCAATGATAACCGTGGTTGTCGCAGCCGGAACTGTATAAAGCGTGTCAGGCGTACCAGAACTGGCTGGCATAGCCCCATTAGTCTTAAGTTTAAAAGTGTTAGCCATTTTACTATCCTAGTGCTATTGCCAATGCTGTGGCAGTATCAGCCGCCACGCTTTCAATCAACGCCGTGTTTGCCGCTGAAATATTTACAAACAAATCATAGTTTGCGCTGTTTATGTTTGTGCTTAAAGGCACAACACCAGCAGATGTATGCGCTGTATTAACCCGATAAACATTGTTGTCGCTTGGATCAATAACCAAGTCACCAGCCGCATAGTCAACGCCCGCCGCCCAATTGCTTCTAAAATCGCCAGCCGTAGTTGTGGCGATTGGGTTGCCATCGCTGTCAAACGCTAGAAACTTTAACGCCCGGTCTGCCTTGGCTGGCAGGGTCATGTCAACAACGCCGCCATCTTCGACTAGCGCAGGGTCATAGACCGGGGCGCGTAGGCCGCGCTTACCCTCTTCAGCCACCTGCTGATCAAAGATTGTCAGCGCATCTAGCTGCTCATTGAGGCTTGACGCAAGCAAGTCACCAGCGGTCACAAAGTCTGTGACGCGCTCAATGTCACGCGCACCAACAATAACAATCTGATCTGACGCAGTTGGTGTCGTGGGTACGCTTGACCCAGTGACGATTGTCACTGACCCGGTGCCATTGGCATTGATTGTCACAGTGTAGTCTGTGGTGATCGTCAATAGTGTGGCGTTAAAGTAAACAACAATGTCGTTTTGGTCTAACACCTCAAACGAAAAGGCATACGGCCCAACGCCCGCTGACCCGGTGAACACGACACGTCGTGTAATTGCGTTGATATTGTAATCTGCCATTTAATGCCTCACATTCTGCCGTGAATAATACACCATTTACTGATTTTCCGCTACCCGCTCTCGCAGTTCTGGATATTGACCCATTAAGACTTTCCGAGCCGCACTGGAATACTTGTTGTAAATTGCTTTCATTGCGTCCAGCTTATCTTCTTTTGTAGGTAGCTGGTCATATATTGATGAATACAACAAATCTGTCAGCGCGTCCTTCAGCATAGGCTTGGTGGGATCTGGCTGGTTCAATGCGTAAATCAGTGAATTGTATTGCTCATTATTAAGGATCACGCCGCTGATGCGTTTGCTTGGCATTGACAAGCCATCGCCAAGCTCCATCATCTCTTGGTCAAGACCCTCATATTGAGCATCCATAATGCGAACAGGCGACCACATCTCCCACCCAGCCCCGGTGCCTTGTGTGCGAACCTCGCCCCATAGGTTTAAGGATGGCGGCATATCAGCGCTAAACATTGGATGCCGAGCTTTAGCTTTTTGGATGGCTGTGTAAAAGCCTCTAGCCGCCGGGTTAAGTAATGTCGGGTCTTCGCCAAAGAAACCCTCGCCCGGCAGCAATGTGCTTGATGCCGTTGGATCCATAACACGCTCAATCCCAGCGCCCAAAGATGATACGGTTGGGATAATTTGCAACCCGGCTGTGGTCGCTCTTTCAGCAAAAAACGACTGAGCCTCTTCAAAAGCCAGTTTTGGGTCTGCATTATTTAAGATCCGGGCTAGATCTGACACACCATCCAAGAATGGCTGCTGCATTGCGTAGTTATACAAACCAAGCGCAGCGGCAGTTGTTAGGTTTTCTAAAACGCCATTATCATCTTCATACTGCGCGTAATACGCATAGTCAGCAGACATAGCTAGCAATCCTGATATCGGGTCGAGGCGCGAATAAGTTACACCGCGATATGTGCCATCATCCATTTTGAAATTAACTGTGTGCGGGTAAAGGCCAAGGCGCTCCATAGCCTGACGCGCTTGCGGGTCTGTCGGGCCAGCCCCCATAATAATAACTTGATTGTCGGGCGAATGCAGACCACTACCCATCCACGCAAAAGCGGCCATCATAGACGACCCAGTTGCAATCTTTGCCGTAGCCATATCGGCATCACGGCCACCAGCTTTTAATGCGCGGCGCACGTCAGGGTATAAAAGCGCTAAGGGCGATCTTTCGCCAATTGCATTCATAACATTAACTGGCGTTTTAAAGAACGGCGCACCAAATATCTTAACGGCGGGGTGTGACATGAAGCCCTGCATCTCACCAGCAAAGCCGCCTAAGTCGCCTTGGAACGTCAGCACCTGAGCAGCTTCACGCGCTGTTTCTATCGCCTTTTGGTCAGGGTTCTCAAGTGCTTTGACATATTCAGCCGCAGCCAAGTCTGACGCTTCATTTTTTGGCGTACCGCCCTCTACCAGCCGGTCATAAAAATCATACTGGCGCTGGCGGGCTTGCTGCTTAATTGATGTGCGATAGGCAAAGGCTTTGAAAAATTCATCTTCTGCCAACATAAACCGGCCAGACATCCGAACATAAGTGCCAACAGTGTTTAGGGAAGCAGCAGCCACATTGCCTTCCCTAGCCTGCTTATAGATCTCAACAATATCGCCAGTGTCACCAATAGCGCGTCTATTTCTAACGTCAATTTTGCTGGCAAGGTCGCTAGCTTCCTCTTTTATAAAAGACTTTCCAGACACAACAAGCGCGTCAATAAAGCTAGTGCCAATTGTTTCAAGCCTAATTAAGCCATCACGCGCATAGGCTCTGTCTCTTGCGTCAACGCCGCCGGGCCTAATTCTGTTGACGCCGGTGCTGCCGATAGCGCCAGCCACCATTTCTTCAAGGCTTTTAGTAAGCATAAAGACTGAGTTACCGGCCACGTTAACAGAATGCGTAACTGGGTTTGATAGGATTGAATTGATAAACACTTCAGTCAGGACGTCACCGCCGCGTTGGAACAAACCCCTAACCAGCTTTGTTTTTGCGGCTGGGTTTGGCAGCGACAAATACAAGCTGCCAAGGTGTTCGACATTGACGCCTTCGTTTTCTAATATGTTTAGCAACTCATCTGACCGACGCAAATCAATGCCCACTGTTTGCGCTTGCTGCATCGCCCGCATCAATCTGGCGCTTTCACTAACAGCGCCCGACAAGTTTGAGTACATCGCAAATTCCATTGTGAGGTACTGGGCGGCGTTAGCAAACGCCTGCCGCCGCGCTGCTGGCTCTGCTGTATCAGCAGCTAGCTGGAAAGCGTCTTGCGTTTTGCGTGTCAGATCTCGCGCTAATATCAATCCAGCCAGAACATCCTCAGCCACATCGCCCCTGCCGGGCTGACGTGTGAGCCATTTCTTTAACACCTGATCTGCGCCTTGCTGCTCTGCCAGTTCTAGCATTGAGTTATAATTTATCGTGCCGCGCCGGGCGCGCTCAAACAAATCTTTGTTTA
>Ga0222715_10005079_pt1 | contig 11292 bp, 10 predicted proteins | sample C33_9DmetaG_FD_165056 | JGI IMG/M metagenome (GOLD analysis project Ga0222715, IMG submission 165056) | Estuarine water microbial communities from San Francisco Bay, California, United States - C33_9D | ecosystem: Environmental > Aquatic > Marine > Unclassified | place: USA: California... | reverse complement strand
AGAAGGGGCAGCGCCAGCCGTTGTTTGCCGTGATACCGGCGGACGCTTTTTTGCCAGAGAATGCCTCCTCGGTGGGTGATCTCGTCTCTGCAATCCCGAGCGTGAACCCCGGCCCTCATGCCGAGGCTTTCACGAATTTCAACACACCCGCGGAGGTTTTGCACCATCGAGAAGCACGCCGTTTGGCGTGAGCGTCACACGACCCGTTGCAATCCACGAGAGAACGCGGGGATAGAGGCGGTGTTCTTCGATTTTGACGCGGTCGCTCAGCGATGACTCCGTGTCGTCGTGGAAAACCGGGACAGGGGCTTGCGCAAGAACGGTTCCCGTATCCATGCCCTCATCAACCATGTGAACGGTGCATCCACTCAACTGCGTTTTCGATGCAAGAACATCCCGGTGCGCATGAGCACCAGGAAAATTCGGCAACAAGGACGGATGGATGTTCACGATGCGTCCGCCCCACTGCTCCAACATCACAGGAGAAAGCAGGCGCATGTAACCTGCGAGCACGATGAATTCAATCTCGTGGGCTTGCAGTTCAGCGAGCAGACGTTGTTCGTGTTCTTCCCGTGACAGCCGTTGACCAGCGTCGTCGACTTGGTCGACCACAACACAATGAACGTTCAAATGGTGAGCTCGTTCAAGGCCGTAAGCATCGGCCCGATTTGAAATCACCACCGTCGTCACATGAGGAAGGCCGTTGGTTCGCTGGGCTCGAACCAACGCCTCCATTCCACTCCCCGAACCGGAGAGCAGAACGGCGCAACGGAGCGGGGCCTCCGGAGAGGCAATACGGCCACAGAGAAGGGTTGGAGGGGCCATGGTCCTCCCAGGATTCGGTGCGATTCAACCCTTTCCCAACAAAACCAAGGATTTTAGCCACCGCCCCACTCCCTCAAGCCGAAGGACATGTCGGAAACACCCGTGTCCACTTCGGTGCAGCGAAAGGCCGAGGCTCAACGCCTCGCAGAAGCCTACGCTACGCTTTCAGACTCCGAGGTCATTCATGCGGTCCTTGCTGAACACAAGCCAAGCGCAAACCCCATTGTTCGAAGCCTATGGATTGGGTTTGGGAGCATATTCGTCGTTCTCGCAGGCATCGGTGTCTTTGTCCCCGGCCTGCCCACGACATCGTGGCTTGTCCTCGCCGCATATTGTTACGGTCGCTCGTCCCAACGTTTGTTCCTGTGGTTGTTGACCAACCGGATGTTTGGGTCCTCCCTACTCGCCTATTATCGGTCAGGCAGAGCTCTCCCCCTGCACTCGAAAATCATCATTTGTGGCTTGATTTCCTTTGTTTCGCTCACATCCATATGGTACATCACAAAACTTGGTGACCCTGGATTCGGTCAAACGTTGATCGCCATCGTCGCCATCACAGGTGTTTGGTGGGTGGGGTGGCGCGTCCCCTCAACCGTCTAGGACGGGTCCTCTTCTGTCAATTGATTGTAGACATCCACAACATCGCTTGCAGCGGACATGAACACGTTTGGATAGACGGCATGGATGAGCAACAGCGGAATCGCGATGGTGAAGCGGAACGCCATGTGCAATGCTCTTCGAAAATGCCCGAAATATGTCTGATTGACGTCGTCTAAATGGCCCACTTTTTCACCTCAATGGCGGAACAGTCGATGGCCGGTAAAGACCATTGAAACGCCCCGCGCGTTTGCTTCATCGATCACTTCTTGGTCTCGAACCGAGCCACCGGGTTGAACGATGGCGATGGCTCCGGACTCAGCGGCTTGCTCCAAACCGTCTTTGAAAGGGAAGAAGGCATCAGACGCAAGAACGCAGTTCTTTGCTCGCTCACCCGCACGCCGAGCGGCGATTCGAACGGCTTCGACCCTGCTGGTTTGACCTGGCCCGATGCCCACCGTGGCCGTCCCTTGGACCATGACGATGGCGTTGGACTTGACCTGCTCACAAACGCGAACGGCGAATTTCATGCTGTCCAACTGCTCCGGAGTGGGTTGTGCGTCCGTGACGGTTTTCGCTTTCGTCCAATCGATCACCGGAGGCTCTTCGGTTTGGACGAGTAAACCCCCCTCAACCGGCTTTCGAACCACGCTTCGCTGAAGTGGAGCAAGTCGCCCGTTTGGGGAACGGAGGGTCAGAAGTCGGCGGTTCTTTTTGGCCATCAACCGTTCTTTGGCCTCCGCCGTGTAACCCGGCGCCATCATCACTTCAACGAACAAGTCGCCAACTGCCTCTGCAGTCTCCAATTCCACCGTTTCGTTGAAGCAAATAATGGAGCCAAATGCAGACTCTGGGTCGCTGGCCAGCGCCATTTCGAACGCCGCTCGCTGGGTAGCGCCCAAGGCCGCTCCGCAGGGATTGTTGTGCTTCACAATCACGCAGGCATGCGGGGTGTTGGGCCACTCATCGGTGGACAACGAGCGGCAAAGGCGTAACGTTGCGTCAGCATCGCTGTAATTGTTGTAGGACATCGCTTTCTCACCCTCGACGGGGGCCGTCACCAGCGTTGTTCCATCCTTGGGTGTGTCTTGGTCGATGTACAGAGCCGCAGCCTGATGCGCGTTTTCTCCATAGCGAAGCGTGGTGAGCTGATGGCTGACTGAAAACACAGAGGTTGGAAATCGCAAGCGTTGCTCGTCCAAGACATCGAAGGTGGCTGGGTCACCCCGATAGCGCCGATGGAGTTCTTGGGCGATTGCAGCATCGTAAGCGGCGGTGTGCTCAAAGGCTTCCAATGCAAGGGTTTGGCGCAAATCCATACTTACCTTATCGACGCTTCCAGCATCTCGAATGGCGGCGAGAATGCTTTCGTAGCGACCAGGGTTGGTTGCAATCAACACGTGTTGGTGATTTTTCGCCGAGGCGCGAACCATGGTTGGCCCTCCGATATCGACCATCTCAAGCAGAGCGGGGTCGTCGAGGGGGGGCTGGGTCGCTGCGGCTTCAACAAACGGGTAAAGGTTGCATGCAACCACCCGAAGAGGAACGTATCCGAGGCGTTCAAGTTCCTCTTCATCGCTTTCTTGGTGGAGACGGGCAAGCAAGGGCCCGTGAATGGCGGGGTGAAGGGATTTCACCCGGCCGTCGAAAATTTCGGGGTGTTGGGTGACATCCGATACGGACATCACCGGAAGACCTGCCTCCGAAAGCGTTCGTGCTGTGCCCCCCGTGGACACCAATTCGAAGCCGAGTTCCACCAATCCTTTGGCAAACGAGACGATGTCGGTTTTGTCCCAAACACTGAGCAGGGCTCTAGGCGGCGGCGAGGAAACGTCACTCATAACGGGAAACCCGTTATCGCATTTGCCCCGTCCGATGCACTTGAACATAGCGCAAAGAAGGCATGGCCTTCGGATTCAATCTCCGCGGGCGGAGATCACTTGGTCAACGCGAAGCAAACCACAAGCGGTTTCGGTGGCGGCCTCCAGTGCGTGGCGCAGGGTCGCTGAGGGGAGCCAGGTGGTGTGAATTTCTTCGACCCGCCCTTGCTCGTTAATGCCTGAACTCCACGAGCCTGCCCGGTGGGCGGCTCGTAGGGCCAGCAGCGTGTCAAGCCGCTCAACACCGGCGTTTTGAGCAAGCGTTGAAGGTACGGTTTCAAGCGCCCGTGCAAACGCCTCCATAGCCAGTCGCTCCCGACCCGCTTGTTGCTCTGCAGCCTCCTTGATGCGAAGGGAGGCACCCATGTGCAGAGAACCCCCGCCACGAACAACGGCGTTGCTCGACATCGCTAACGATGTGGAACGAAGGGCATCGTACAAGCCCCGAATAACTTCCTCGACAGCGGTTCCATCTCCACCGCCAACATCCAAGGTCACCAGCCCCGCATCGAGGCCCACGTGGAGGCAAAGGCGCTCTCGGCGTCCGTCCAGCCCTTCGCTGGTTTCAATTTCCAACCGCTCAAAGACCCCAAGTCGCGCTTCATGGGCATCATCAAGGTGGTCGCACATGGCCGCACCGGTCGCTTTAGCGATGTCCTCAACGCCTGAGCGCTCCAAACCTCCCAAAACGAAGCAGCCAGCGTCAGTAAGGTCATGGAAAATGCTCGGTTCAATGGTACCAGCACAGAAAATCGCATTTGCTCCCGTGCGGAGAACCGCCGTTGTTTTCGCTTTGAGCAGGCCCTCCTTCGCCTCCATGAAGGAAAGCCACTGCTTTGCATTTTCAACTTCGATATCGGCATCTCGAACGGTTGCTTCCTCGTCGAGAGGGCAAGTCAACACCAAGACGCGTCCGTTTTCAAGAGATCGGGGAAGGCGATCCAGGTGAAGGGCGGTGTCAAGCATCAACCCCGGAATCAGGCGGGTATCGGACAGGTTACCCTGGCCACGCTTGGTCATACGGACGTCTTCATGGTCAACACCTTCCTCCGACTGGACAAGGCGAAGACTCTCGACCACCAGGTTGGCAAGAGCGTCGCTCCCTGCATCGGCCGAGGTCCCGTTCATTGCCGTCCGTGCAACGGCCAGCAAGCGCGAGGGGTCTTCTTCACACGTTTCGGAGCGCTCATCAATGCACGTCAGCGTGATCGAGAGGGCTTCCTGAAAGCCGTTCACCACCACGAGGGGGTGCAGGCCCCGCTCAAGCAAGCGCCCAGCTTCACGCATGGCTTCACTGGCGAAGAGCAAACATCCGGTGACGCCGTCACCGCAGGCTTGTTCTTGTGACTCGGCCAGTTGAACAAAGGCCTTTGCAGCAGGATGTTTCACCAGAAGTTCGGCGACAATTTTTGCTCCGTCGTTCGTGACGGCGGTCTCGCCGTTGGTTTTGTAGAGCATTTTGTCCAAGCCTTGAGGGCCAAACGTCCCCTGCATGAGATCGCCGAAGGCAACAGCCGCCGTCACCAATTTCTGCGTGACGGCAACCCCGCTGGTCACGCTGGTGGTTGGTCGAACAATGGCGACGGGGGCACGACCGCTACCGTCATTGTGCCCAGCCATAGTTCAACCCGGGGGTTGCTTGTTTTTGAACCCTCTAGCGAGGGGCGGTTCAGGTCAACTCTTGGTGCTCTTCTTCGCGGCAGGGGCTTCCTCTTCGGCTTCTTCCTCAAGGGCTTCTTCAGCGGTTTCCTTGGCAACTTCGGCGGCTGCTGCGACGGCGGCTTCTTCAGCCTTGGCGAGAATGTCTTCCTCGCCCATGCGTTCCCCGGAGGCTTTCTCAAGAATTATGGCGGCCGTAGCGGCCATGGAGGCGTTGACGTACGGTGCTGCGCGATAGAGGTATTGGGCGTAGAGGCCCAAGGAACCAAGAACGGCACCTGAAGCGATAATGAAACTGTTGTTGTTGTTGCGTTGCAGGTCATCGGGGTCCATGTTGGTCGCCTCTCCAGTCTCGATGAGGGTCAACCCTTGGAGGCCGTGGAAATAAGTGTTCGAAAAGACCTCAATGACGGCCCAAACGGCGTAGATGATCATCAACATGGAGCCTGCGGTCATCCATGAGCGATTCTCAAGAATGAATCTCATCAAGGGATTTGCCCCGCCATTGGGGGGGGTGTTGGTCTTCGGACATGAAGTGGCCTCAAGCCTCCTTGCTTTCCATTCCAATGTTAAAGGATATACCTATATTTACAAACGAGTGTGGCTTTCCACCCGAATCATCGTCGTGACTTGTTGCGCCCGGATTTTCCCCGTTTCTGAGAGCGCTCCCACCCGTTGTTCTGTCGCGTCTTTTCGTACCAGTGGCGGTTTGGTTGGTCCATGCCCTCTGGCATGTCTTCAAAAGATTCAATGCTGAGGCGAATACCTCCCAATTCGTTTTGGAGTTGCTTCACGTTTTCTCCACCCTTGCCCACCAAGGTCGAAATCATGTTTGAAGGCGCATACACGACGGCAGATGATTCACCGGTAAATTTGACCTGGCATTCAACGCCAACCCACTGGCGGACGGTTTCGACGATGCGTTGCTTCGCCATCGCCTTGACCGGCGAGTCGCCTTGCTGTCGACCTTCGATGGGAACCACCGCAATTTCTGAACCAAAAGCGAACATCTCGTGGGTCAATTTTCCGCTTGGAAATTCCACCACTTCGATGACCGGGCGGGCGAGTTCCTCTTGCATGCCCGTGGGAGGTTTGACGGTCATCCGAAGTTCGAGGACCTGCTGAATGCGTCCGGATTCAACATGGAGAATGGTGTCAAGAACTTGGCTGACCAGACCGAGTTCAACTTTTCCAATCAAGCGTTGAACGGCCTCAAGCGCAGAGTTGGCGTGAGTCACGCCCAGCAACCCAACGCCCGCAAGACGAACATCGGCAAAGATTTCGAAATCGCGAGCCCGGCGCACCTCGTCAAAAATCACGAAGTCGGGGCGAACAAGGAAGATGATTTCGGCGGTTTTCTCAAGATCGCCCTCAAGCGGAGCGTATTGCGTGATTCGGTCGGCCAACTGCAAATCGCGCGGCGCTTCCATCGTTTTGACCAAAGCACCTACATCGGTGTCCAGGTATTCTGCAATGGCTTGCGCAAGAGTGGTTTTCCCGGAACCTGGCCGCCCGCAGATGAACACCCCGCGATGATGATTTCGCAGCCGTTCCACCAAGCGTTCATCGAGGTCATAGTCACCCAAACTCAATTTTGCAACCGGGCGAACCACAGTGATTTCGCGAGCATCGGAAAACGGTGGCCAAGCAGACGTGATCCGGAGGTCGCCGAGTTGAATCACGCGGCAGCCCTTTCGGTCGATTTCCAAGAAGCAGTCGCTACGATGTCGGTGTGATTCAACCAAGTCGACAAGGTCTTCTTCCAAGCGTTCCAAACGGAGGGTGTCCCAACCCTCATCATCGGTATCAACTTCTACCAGCTTAAGGGCGCCGATGTCGCCTCGCTTCACCCTCGGCGGACAATCCGCTTTGAGGAACACCGTGTGAACGTCATCGCCGAGCAACGCTTCAAGATGCTCCGGTAATTCTGGGTGGTCGCCATGGGTCGCCATTGAAGCCCATGTCATGCCCGCAGGCCTTTGACACTTCGCCACGAACGAGGTAACTCAAGCGCCGTTGGGTTGCATCAGGTAACCCGTCACCCAAAACGAACCGATGAAACACAAGGAAAGAATGTAGGCCCCAACGGTTGGAAACGACCAAATGGCGACAGAAACTTGAGCAAAAGCGACGATGCTCCCCAAAACGGCCAACATGGACCAGGGTCCGTTCCCTTTCAGATTGAGGTGTTGAAAGGTCGCCTCTCGCTCAGAAAGACCCCAAACGAGGGCGGTAAGGGCGCACAATGCTATGAATGTCAACATCCCGTCCATCACGGTGCCCTGAAGGTACCACACGCCAAGACCAGCGATGAGGCTGGCGAGAAACATCCGCTGTACGGTCGTGATGTCAAGGCCCATGAAGCAACCGAAGTGAAAGGGATTCTTGAAATCTCGCAACGCGAAACATGCTGTCAGCGCCTTCAGAGGGTTTGATGACGGTCCATCCAGCGCCCTTGATCAATCAACGAATTTGCATCGGGAAAAACAACCCCTTGGCCCGCACAGGCCACGGAAAGGAAAAACCGCCATTCCTCTTCCAACGGCTCTCGGTCATATGTTTCTACGGGAGGGGATTGCGAACCGTCATGGTGGAGAAGCGATAACGTGTTCGCTCCAAAATCGAGAAGAGCAGATCCCAATGAACCCTCAACGGTCACGGTTCGAACCTCACTTCCACGCTGCCAGGCCACCTGAACACATCCGCGCGTGCCTTCATTTGGCGATTCAAATTCAATCTGAGCGCTGGTATCGTCCAGTTCGCAAGCAAGCGTCTGCAAGGAATTCAGCGGTTCGTTGAGCAGCCATGGAACGAGGTCAAGTCCGTGAACAGCAAGCGTCTCCAGCGGCGTGGCTTGAACAGGTTTCCTCCGGGTGGTTTCCCGGACATAACAAAGGGATTGAATCGCCCCAAAGCGACCTTCGTCAATCAAGCGTTTGAGGCGTTGAACCCCAGGGTGATGGCGCAGCAAATAGCCGACGACGACAACGGCATCTGCTGGCAGTGAAGTCAGCGCTTTGACAGAAGCATCGTGGCGGTCGCTAAACGGTTTTTCGATCAACACCGGTAAACCAGCAGAAAGGGCGAGGTCCAACAGCGCAAGGTGGCTATCGGGTGGTGTGACAAGGGCGACGGCATCAAGGTGCTCCATTCTCAACATTTCCTCCATGTCTTGGTGCACGGCGTCGGCATCAAGTTTGGCCGTTGCGGCCTCATCCATATCGCAAACCGCAAGAAACGAAACCAACCCTTCCTCTCGCAATGAACAGAGAGTTCGGAAATGATTCGCGCCCCAACGACCGCAGCCCACCAACCCAATTCGTTTTGCAACGGTGGTGCGCATGATTCGCTCAGGTGGCCCCCGCTCATGAGCGTGATGCTCTTGCGGACACCCCTCGTCACGTCGCATCAGAGGTGCGGAACAGCCACGGCTGCTGCGAGGAGCAGCATCGTCACGCCGATAAACAGGTCGATGCGCTGCCACGATTGGGGATTGGTCAGCCACACAGAACACCGTTTTGCACCGTAGCCAAGGGAAAAGAAAAAGACGAACGAGGCCGCGATGGCGCCGATGGTAAACGCCACCAGTGATGCGTCGTTGAAGGTCGTCGATGCCCCCCCCAACAACAGAAGCGTGTCGAGGTAAACATGCGGGTTGAGAAAAGTGAACCCAAGAGCCGCAAGAATGGTTGCTCCGAGGTCGGGGCTTGCCTCGTTGTCGAGAACCATGGCCGAGGGGTTGCGAGCCGAGAAGAGACGAAGCACGCCGTAACCGGCGATAAACGCAGCCGCGCCCAAGGCTAAGGGGCGTTCAATCCATGCAGCTTGCTGGAGCGCGGCTCCCACCCCGGCCACACCTGCGAGGATGAACAGCCCATCGCAGATGGAACAGGTGAGGCATACCGCAAAAACATGGGATTTTTGCAAGCCTTGTCGCAAGACAAAGACGTTCTGAGGGCCGATCGCAAGAATGAGGCCAAGACTAAGGCCAAATCCGGTCAGCACCGGCGAGAGGAGGTTCACGAGGACACCTCAAGCATCGGTCTCTGACCTGTCCTCGCCGTCCGAGGACGAGCTTTCCTCTTCTCTTTCCGACTCACTCGAATCCGAAACAGCAACGTCTTCTTCGTAGAAATAATCGTTGTACGGCGAAGAATACTCGATGGTGAGGCGTGCGGTTTCGGTCATCGTTGTGAGGTTGGTCGCCGTGATGCCAGCAGCGGAAATCGCATAGACGAAGTCGCCCATGAAGATGGAACGGCGTATGTTTCGGTCGTCCCACCATCGGTTTTCACCGTCTTGGCTGTCGTACAGGGAGGAATGATTGACCTCGCCGTAAACGTCCAAGGTTCCAGCGGTTTCGTTGACTTCAACCAGCACAAGTTTCGAGATGTACTGGTAGGACCAGTAATACCGTCCGTTCTCGTACCAATCGACGCTTCGATAGGTCGAGAGGGGAACCGCGAGCATGTTTTTTGGCCCCCAATATTGGAAGGCTTTGGACTCGTAGGTGGCTTCGGACCAAGACCAGGACCATTCGTGTGCTCGGTCCCGACTGACGGGCGAGATGCGCAACGCAGCATCCTGTCCGGGCTGGGTTGGGTCGGACACGTCAAACAGAGAAATTTGGGTTCCCGACCAATCAAGGCCGGTACCGTCTTCGTTCGCGGGCGCAAGGCCGATGGTCAACAGATGGTCGCGAGAGAGCGGATGAATGTAGGTTGACACGCCCGGGACCTTGAGCTCACCGAGAATCACGGGTTGAGTCGGGTCGGCCACGTCGATAACCCAGAGTGGGTCAATTTGCTCGAAGGTCACGATGTAGGCCCGATCGCCGTCGAAGCGTGCGCTCCAAATGCGCTCGCCGGGAGCGATGCCGTCAACACGCCCGGCCTCGACCAGGATTTGCTCGTCGGTCTCCACGTCCACGGAGCGGACCATCGTCACCAGTTGGGATGACATCGGTTCTGGGTCGGCCATCCACCATCGGCCCAACTGGCCTGTGGTCGTCGCCACGCGCAGGACGCCTTCGTGTTCAGAGAGGGCAAATTGGTTCACAACGGTCCCGTTCACTCGCCCTGAACCCGTGTACAGGGTCGCATCCGGAGCGCTGATGTCGAAGGTGTGGAGGTTGGTCATTTCGTCCATGCCGTCGTTGTTCCAGAACCACCACCAATCGAAGGCGGACTCGGCCAACACCAAAACATCGGTTGAGGCGTAGACTTGCGGGTAGTTGCCAACGATGTGGTCGACTTCGTAATCAAACGAAGACGAGGTCAGGTCGAGCGAGAAGATGCTGGAAATGCCGCGATTAAAGCCGTCTTGTGGTGCAACAAACTCCCGGCATGCGTTTTCACTCATCCCGTGGGTGGTGACCGTTCCGTAACTGTATTCGTAGACCTGGGGGATCAACTCCTCAAGCGTCAATTCAGCCAGCACCTCAGCGTTGGACTGCATGGTCTGCCAGGCCACTTTTTCTCGGATTTCCAAACGGAGCGGATCGTCGTAGTCGAGGTTCCAGTAACCGTTGGGCAAATCCAACCAGGATTGGAGGCCTTCGACGTTCATCCATGCGTGCGTGACGGTCCTCACCGTTCCGCTGACCTCTCGGGCCGTGATGTATTGGCCTTCGATGTACAACTCCCGGTCAACCTCGGGTTGGCTGCGATTGGTGATGTCGAGGACCGTGAATTTCGTCAGACTGTTGGTTCGCCAGTTGCCGTAGGTCTCGTCCCAACCCATGGCGTCCACCACGGGGTGCGAACGGGAAATGCTCCACGGGTTCACGTTTGAAATCACCACCAACCGGTCACCGTCAAGCATCATAGCAACGGGCGTTCCCGAAAGTGATAGCGATGATTTCGCTTCGAGGTCGCCGAATTCGGGCACGCCAAAGATGTGGAGGTTCTTTCCTTGGAGATAGTAAATGTGGAACCCGTCGGTCTTCAGGAAATCAGCTTCATCCACGCCCGCTTCCTGATTGTTGGTCCCCGAGAAATCCTCCCCTTCGACACGGTTGGGCGTGGAGCGAGGTTGGCTGCTTGGAGCACCGGTTGCGGATGCGTCGCCGTCCATGGCAAACTCAACATCGTCTTCCGCCCACATGCCGCCGCCGTAGTAGTACTGTTCAGCCACGGCTTGGAGCAACATCACGCGATACTCCTCCTCGATGGAACGTTTTAATTCCCGCTCAAGATCCTCACAGTCGTCGTAAGCGTACAATTGCGGACTCGTGACGGTGCGGAACGCCGTGGTTGACCAATCCTCCGGAAGTTCGACATCGGGGACTTCTACCTCTCCCTCATAGGACAAACATCCCGACATCAGCATG
>Ga0222715_10005078_pt1 | contig 11294 bp, 9 predicted proteins | sample C33_9DmetaG_FD_165056 | JGI IMG/M metagenome (GOLD analysis project Ga0222715, IMG submission 165056) | Estuarine water microbial communities from San Francisco Bay, California, United States - C33_9D | ecosystem: Environmental > Aquatic > Marine > Unclassified | place: USA: California... | reverse complement strand
CGTACTAACAAAAGGTATGCCAGTTTCGTTCACGAGCTCCGTCAGCATTTTACTGGTCAGCTTCCGGTTCCCTCCAGCACCCACGACTAGAATTGGACTTTTTGCCTTAGCTATTTTTTCGATCGCCGCCCTAACAGACTTCTCTTCAGGAACCGGACGACGAACAGAAGAGGCTTTAATGGGCACCTCGTCTGAGTGCTCGTCAGCAATATCCTCTGGTAACTCTAGATGAACTGCTCCGGGCTTCTCCTCCTCAGCGAGTCTAAAAGCCTCACGCACTCGACTCGGGATGTTATCTGCAGAAACAATCTGATGCGCATACTTTGTGATTGGCTTCATCATCTCGACAACATCTAAAATTTGGAATCGCCCTTGCTTGGATTTCTTCACTGGCTTCTGTCCAGTAATCATCATCATCGGCATACCACCCAATTGGGCATAAGCGGCGGAAGTCGTAAAATTAGTTGCTCCAGGACCCAAGGTTGAAATACAAACGCCTGTTTTGCCTGTTAATCGACCATAAACAGAAGCCATGAATCCCGCCCCCTGTTCGTGCCTTGTCAAGATCAGCTTGATTTTCTTGGATCGAGAAAGACTATCGAGAAAATCTAAATTCTCCTCACCGGGAATACCAAAAATATATTCGACATTCTCTTCCTCTAACGCTTTTATGAATAGATCTGAACCCTTCATGCCCGTACCCCCTTTTTTATCTTAGTATTTTTATTTATTACAAGCGATTCAACCTGTTTTGATGCAAAGGCTTAATTACCTCAATATAGTGGATACGTTACCAGATTACGAGTTTTAAATAAAATCAACCGCGATGCTCACAACTCCCAAATCTAGAGAAGATCTTTGGTGCACACTCAATTTAAACGAATAATGAGGTCATTATCCTAAATTACAGATAAAAATAGCGAGTAGTAAGGCGTTAACAAAGGTAACTTGAGTGACTCTAAATTTATTTACAATAAGTATAATTGTCGGTATCCAACTTATTCCTCTAATTTAATATGATCAGTCGCTTTATTTTTTGGGTTCTATTGCTGTTGCTTATTGTGTCTACGGCTCTGAACGTTTATCAAATACAAGTGTTCTCAACTGAGGATGCAGTTAACATGGAAGCCAATCAGAGCTCGAGATCAATCAACGCGAACAACTCAGACCGTCAAAGATTTGTGTTGGAAATAAACCTTGACCAAGACGGCTACCAAACCTCACGATCGAATCCGTTTTGGGTCAAACAAAAACTGGGGAACATCCTCAATATCGAAGCTAGAAGATTCGATACCCTGATTGAAACATTTTGTTATTACGTTCAATCTGACGGCATAGATGTTAAAAATTGCATTGATGAAGTAAAGGTCTGGGTTCAGCCTATCCAAGATCGTGAGGAGGCCTACATTGCAATTTCCGGGAAGCCAGTAGATTCTCCGGGAGTGGATGTTTCAAAAATCTGTCAAAAACAAGTCTGTCGCTCTTTCAGGCTGATACATTTATCCCGTGAAGGCAGAAAGACCTTTCTCGCCGGAGACTCGGGCTACCAAACCATTCGGCCAAACGAAAAAAATATGCGCTTCGACCTTATCAAAATTAGTCAAAGCGGCATCTTGGCGTGGACCAGAAAAGTTGATTGGTTCGGGTCAGATATTGCAACGACAGACTTGAGTCTTTATCTCAGCACAGGTAGATCAGTCGTGGAGTCGTTGCGTTTACCTATTGCTGGGAGTTGGACAGATGCCGATTGCATGGACGTTGCTGATGATGAACCGGTAAAATTTAAAGAAGAATGCAGTAAGCAATTCGACTCGGATCTCGTAACCAACTTTAAAAACTCGCCATTTTGGTCCCCGGGCGACCTGTCTCTGAATAATTCACTAAATGCCAAGGGAACGCCGCTTCGTATCACCTTTGATCGGGATCTCAATCAATATGTCTTACCCGAACAAATAGAACCCGGCATTAAAGAATTAATGGTACAAATTAGTTACCAGCCCGACGGGAATAAACGCTTGGGTAACTGACCGTATTTAATTATTGAAGGTTCAACTCCCAAATAAATTTAACTAAACTCTGATTACCGCATATAGGACTGATGATGAAAAAAATATTATTGCTCTTAACTCTCATGGTGTTTACATCAGCGAGCGCTGACGTCAGTGCGAGTGTGACCATACAAGCGTCAACCCATGCGAATGATCCAACAAGCGCAGCTTCACTGCAACACAAGTGGGCACGGTGTCGGTATCAGGCACAGCTGCGAACGCCAGTTCCACTGCTGCCGTCACCAACGCCATTGAACTCGGTCAGCCCAACGTAGGAACCAGCGTCGTTAACCCTTAAACTTAGAATCAATAAAGTTTAAAACGAAGTATAGAATTCACTAACCGACTAGATCCGGACGGCAGTTTACTATGAGCTCAGCAACGGACGCCGTATTGGACAAGGAGATAATAGTATTGACCAGCTCTGCAAGGTCATCCGCTGAAATCATGTCATCCATAGACACGCTCTCAATCGAACTGGTTAGATCGGTCGCAACATATCCGGGACACAAGGCCGTACAGCGTACACCGTCTGCCCACCCACCGTGTCGCGTCGCGTGTGACAAGGCAACTGCTGCGAACTTTGTCATCGAATAACCAACCCCATTACCAAACACAGCTTTACCGGCTAGAGAAGCCACGTTGATGACCCGTCCAGACCCTGATTTTCGCAGATGCGGCAACGCCAAACAGGTCATTGATAGCGGTGCCTTAACGTTAACGGACCACATGAGATCGAGCCCCTTCTCGTTGAAGTCACCATCGTCAACCGCAACTGGCTGCATGATGCCCGCGTTATTAACTAAACCATCGATACGTCCAAAATGCGCAGCTGTAGTATCCACCCAACTCTTATGCGTATGCTTATCAACCGCATCGTACTTACCAATCAAGACTCGATCTTCATCCCAGTCTTTCACTGTAGCCCGAATTCCCTCAATATCTCGAACACCCAGACTTAACGAAAAACCAGCATCATAGAGGTTGCGTGCTACCGCAAAGCCTATGCCTCTACTGGCACCCGAAATCATTACTACACGCCCTTTAGGAGATATCATCCGAACTTAACCTTTCAATAAAAGAATATTCGCCACAAACTGAATGGCACTCAAAATAGAACGATACAACGCACTTCCATACTCCAGCGGTCAGGCGCATCGTCAGGAGTCGAAGGCTCTTTAAATGCGCTATGAAAACTAAAAGTAGATGGCGAATCAGGGAATGCGGAGTCCGGCTGTTCACCGTTAGTTCTCGCCAGCCCTCCCTCACTATCCCATTGTTTAATGAGTAGAGCCTCAGAACGATCCATCTTAGGATAAAACCACCAATCGTGATTTGGATTGTATTTAGCGAAATAGTTCTCCCCAACCCGGTCAGCGTAATGAATCTCAAACACAACGAGATCAGCTGGATCCACTTTCGACGCGTCGCAAAGTGCGAGGGGATTAACCTCTACGGGCTCAGGCACAATGCTACGCCATAAATTTATAATCCCGAATCTTCCACCATTTAGAATTTGCTCCACGTCGGCAGGAGGCAAGAGACTGGCGCCCTCTGCGATCAATGATTTAATAGTGTCATTTTTACCTGGCGGCCTCGCCAACTGTTTCAATCGGTCTGGGGCACTGGTTAAGGTGTAGTCTCCGTGAACTGCATGCGCTGGTCCTTGTACCTGCTGACCGCCTGTGATCATTTTCTTTGATTTTTTTCCAGCCGCCGATCGAATGTTGTGATCGAAGGCATACACCGCCCTCGCACCCGCAGTCTCTTTCACCAAATCTGCACACAAAGGATAGTAGTTATTTAGAACAGCATCATTATCAAAAAAATCTATATTCAAACGCTCAATATCATTCTGGAGTAATTGAAATCCGTGCTGCCCTAGTGTTGCAGAAACTCCCTCTCGTGCATCATTTACAGTTACTTCATACTTTTGGTAATTGACACCCACCCACTCTGAATCCGTTCCCTCTAGATTACGTCGGGTGAGTACTTTTCCATTTCTATATAACGAACTCTGCGAGTCCGCAGACATGTAATTAAAAACGCCCTTACTGTTCATATCGTATAAAACCCGCAGTTATGTCGTTAAATCAGAATGGAAAGACTAACCTGCATCGGGTAGTACAAAGTTCTCCAACACGGTTGTATCAATCCACCAAGAGTTTTTCTCGATATCTTGAGTCATCCATCGCACTAAATTTTTATGCTCGGCCAACGGGAGCTTAAAGTAAGCATGAATATGCATAGGCGCGGCAATCGCCACATCAGCTATCGTAGGCTCATCTCCACACATGTAACGACTACCTGCTAGTCTCGCATCAAGAATACCGGCTAGTTTGTGAAAATTAGGCTCCTCTGCATCCAATACCGACTGATCAGTCTCGCCGCCCAACAAAGGTTTAACGCAGTTCTCAACAACATACTTATAGCATGACGGAAACCAACTACTCGATTCCCAAAGCAGCCATCTGTTGACATCTGCACGTGTTTGTAAGTCTGTCGGATAGGCACTCGTGTTCCCTACCTTTTCCGCAGCGTATTGAAGAATTGCATTCGACTCCCATAAGGTGAAGTCTCCATCTTTTAATGCTGGCATTGCAGCCATTGGGTTGATGGCAACAAATTCTGCACTGGTTTGCTCCGCCTGAAAATAATCTAAACGGTTCAACGTATATTCAGCTCCAACCAATTTACATCCTGCTAAAACTTTTCGGCTATTTATGGTTCTAGGATCAAGCAATAGTTCCATGACACCTCCTCGATTTATTTTAATTATATAAAAGTCCCAATAATGGTCTCACATAAGGTATCAAAAAATTGTCCCTTTTAAAACCGTTGCAGCTTTAGCTCACGGACTTCACGCCAAAGCAATCGAGCTTAATAGGAGGATGAACGAAGGTTTTACGGCGCGCATAGGAGGCGATCGAAACTAGTGTGTGACCGATCGGCGCTGGATTTTAATACGATAGATAGTTGGTAGGCGCGATTGGATTCGAACCAACGACCCCCACCATGTCAAGGTGGTGCTCTAACCAACTGAGCTACGCGCCTGAAGGAAGCCGGATTCTAGCACTAAACGCCTTGATGTCAAAGTCGATCGCGGTTGAAATTAAATCTTTTATAAAACTCCCATAATCAACGATCAGGAATTAAGCGCCCATCATCTAAACGATAAGTTCGATACATTTTTGCGGCTAATTCCATGTCGTGTGTCACAACGACAACGCTTGTTTCTAGCTCTTCATTAACTTGGAACATAAGATCCATGAAGTCTGCCGCACTAGATTTATCCAAATTACCCGTAGGCTCGTCAGCTAACAAGCAGGCGGGACCAGTAACCAAAGCTCTAGCGATGGCGACACGCTGCCTTTCCCCTCCAGACAACTCGGTCGGTTGATGACCGAGCCGGTGATCTAAACCAACACGTGTCAACATATCAGAAGCCTTTTCTCGAGCCTCTGCAACCGAGTCTTCACGCATCAGTAACGGGATAGCGACATTTTCCAAAGCCGTAAACTCCAGCAGCAGATGATGAAACTGATATACAAATCCAATTGAGCGGTTACGAATTTCACAAACCTTAGGTTCCGATAGAGATGAGAATGACTCGCTATTAATCCGAACCTCACCGTGCGTTGGTCTATCCAAACCACCTAATATATGCAGCAGAGTACTTTTACCAGAACCAGAAGCGCCGACAATAGCCGTGATGTCACCAGCGTGAATCTCTAAAGAAACCCCCTTTAGGACCTCAACAGGAACGCCTCCAACCGCACCATAATTCTTCTCCACGTTATTTGCGGATAAAACAACTCTCTTGTTCCCGCTAGCCTCATTCATAGCGCAGCGCCTCGGACGGATTAACTTTTGCAGCTCGCAAGCTGGGGTAAATCGTTGCCAACATTGTTAAGCCAAGCGATAAAAGACCGATCCAAATTACATCATCAAGCTGGATTTCTGATGGAATGTCAGAAATATAATAAACATCCTTAGCTAAAAACTGAACACCAAAAAGCCCCTCAATAGCTGGGACAATGACGTCAATATTTGACGCTACAATTAACCCAAAAAACAAACCGAGAACAGTGCCGATAAAACCAATTAGCGCCCCTTGGATAAAAAATATTTTCATAATTTGAGTTGGGAGCGCTCCCAGTGTTCGAAGTATTGCAATATCTGACCGTTTGTCGGTGACAACCATCACGAGCGTCGAAACAATATTGAATGCTGCTACAGCTACTATGAGCAGCAGAATAATTGACATCGCACGCTTCTCAATCTGTATGGCCCGGAAAAATGTCGCGTGGCTTTGCGTCCAGTCTGAAACATAGAAACTTGGTGGTAGCGTTTGAGATAGCTCGGACGCGACACGTGGTGCATTAAATAAGTCTTTAAGCTTCAATCTCAGTCCGGATACTGAGTCACCAAGCCTCAGGAGTTTTTGCGCATCGCTCATGTGAATAATCGCTAATGCCGCATCATATTCGTAATTTCTAACTTCAAAAATACCAGACACGAGAAACTGTCTTAATCTTGGCATAACTCCAGCAGGGGTCACCTGCCCTTGAGGTGTGATCATCACTAATCGATCACCGACACCAATACCCAAAGATCTTGCGAGGTCAATACCTAGAACAACATTAAATTCTCCAGGCACTAAAGTGTCAAGAGAACCCTCCACCATGTGGGTTCCCACGTCAGAAACATCGTTCTCTAAGTTTGGCAATACTCCTCGAATTATCGCGCCCTGAGACCTTTGACCAAAAGTCAACAAGCCCTCACCCGATACAAATGGCGCCGTACCTATAACGTCGTTTTGTAACTTCGTTGTTTTGACTACCTCTTGCCAATTTTCAAATCTCTCATGCATACCGATTACCTGAACATGAGATACAACTCCAAGAATTGTTGCACGAAGCTCTTTTTGAAACCCATTCATAACAGACAGAACCACAATGAGCGCGGCAACACCCAATGCAATTCCTACCATCGATGTTGCCGATATAAACGAGATGAAGTGGTTCTTGCGTTTAGCTCTTGTATAACGGAGTCCAACAAAAAGCTCGAAAGGTTTAAACATAGAGATTCTCTACAATCATCAGAGACTCATTATATCGTTAGGTTTAACATTTGATTCACTCTCCAGGTGTGGGAGAATCCATCTTATTACATTAATACCTGCTACATCATTTGTGAATACTCTATCCATAACCGTATCAAGCACAATTAAACTTGAAGCTTTGCCAAAAGCAGAGCCTACCCCGGCGCTCGATCTTCTATTCAGTCGCGCTCATCTGACATCTGTGCGCGACGAGTCTATTAAGGACTATTGGATTGAAAGACTGACTCAACACCAACCCACAACTGTCCCCATCAGTACGCTGTTAGCGAGATCTGATCCGGCACTGTCCGCTTGCCCCTACTATCTCTGTTGTGAATTAGTCGAATACACAGCAGGTATGAACGATGTCTACGTACGTCGCCTGGATAACCCGAAAGATGTCGGCACTCTATCCGAACATTATAAAAAGATACTTCGTGAAAGCTTTGGAGAAGCCATAATACGCCCTGTTTTATTGTGGCCATCATTATTTATTCTGGGACTTCAGGATGATCCGGAAGTATGCACTACCGACGTAAACAATGCGGAGAAACAACCACTAAGTGAAGTTTTACCCAAAGGGCCTCAGGCTCAATTTTGGATCTCCAGAATGAATGAAACTCAAATGATATTTCATCAAAGCAACGAAAACATGAACGATCAACCAACAAACCAAAGGCCTAACGGTGTGTGGTTATGGGGCGAAGGAACACACTCGGCACTTCCTGATTCCCCCCTGAGTGTTTCCGCACAAAGTCCGGAACTTCTAGCATTGTCACACGCGGCAAAGGCGACACTGGTCTCTTACGAGCACTTATTTAATGAGCAAACACCTTGTAATGATGCACTCATCGAGATTCCAATTGACGAAGACCCAAAAAGTTTAGCCAAGGCCAACTTGATAGCGGCTCAAGCAATTACGCTATTGAAGTCCGGTAGATACACCGAGTTAAATGCACAGATTATGAAAAAATCAGTTCTCTATAATGCAAAATGCACTAAGTTCTCGTTACGCAAATTCTGGAAAAAGAGTGTCAACACAATCGACTGGTTGAGAACCGCAGATGACTGATCGTACGAGAAGCATTAAAGTCCGAGAGGTACCAGATGTTTCTCGAACAGCCCTAACAGCTAGCGGGATTTCACCAGTTCTCGCCCGTGTACTAGCGGCTAGAGGCATCAAAACTAGCGATGAGTTAGACGATAGCCTGACGAGACTTGCACCAATAGAAACATTAAAGAACTGCGTTCTGGCCGGTACATTATTGGCGGATACAATCGCCAACAACGAGAACATCCTAATTGTCGCTGACTATGATGCCGATGGAGCTACGGCAGCGGCAATTACTATCCTATTTTTACGTAGTATCGGAGTTACGGTTGACTACTTCGTACCTAATCGGTTTGAACACGGATATGGCTTAACTCCTGAAATCGTGGATATAGTGGCCACGAAAAAAACGGACCTGATAATCACAGTGGACAATGGTATTGCGAGTATCACAGGTGTGGCCCGAGCCAGAGAGTTGGGAATAAAAGTCTTAATTACTGACCATCATCTTCCTGGCTCAGAACTACCTCAAGCGGAATGCATCGTTAACCCAAATCAACCTAATGACGGTTTCGCGAGTAAATGTATTGCTGGCGTAGGCGTCATGTTTTACGTCCTCATCGCATTACGGTTGGAATTAAGGACTCGCGGATACTTCGAGCATGAACATGTGAAAGAGCCAAATTTAGCTGAATTACTTGATCTTGTTGCGTTAGGCACGATTGCGGACGTTGTTCCGATCGACAGAAATAATAGGATTCTTGTTGCCCAAGGGTTAAGGCGCATCAGAACTGGAAAAATGAACCCAGGTATCAAAGCATTATTACAAATCGCGAAGAAAGACCCATCCAATGCGCGCGCAGCCGATTTCGGATTTGCCATCGGACCGAGATTGAATGCTGCGGGAAGACTTACCGATATGAAGTTAGGTATCGAATGCTTGATCTCGACCGATATTGATAGAGCCACAGATTTAGCTAGAGAGCTGGATCAACTCAATGTCGAACGTCGGCATATTGAAGGGGAGATGAAAGATCAAGCACTAAGATATCTAGAAAATATTGAAACAAAGCCCGATTCAGGGATTACCCTATTTGACCCAAAATGGCATTCGGGAATCGTTGGGATACTCGCATCTCGGGTTAAAGAAAAATTTAATCGCCCCACTATCGCTTTTGCTCCTGAGAAAAATAATTCTCTTAAAGGCTCAGGTAGATCGATCCAGGGAATTCACCTAAGAGATGTGTTGGACACATTAACCAAGATGGATCCCTCTGTAATCGATAAATTTGGCGGTCATGCTATGGCGGCTGGGCTCACGATTCAACTCGAAAAATTAGAACAATTCACACGCTTATTCAATCAGCTAGTTAATGAGGAATTCAAAAAAAATGCTATTGATAATTCAATTTATATCGATGGCTCATTGAAAGAACAAGATTCCTTACCCGTACTAGCACATGAATTGAGAACACAGGTTTGGGGGCAAGGTTTTCCGGAGCCAGCCTTCAAGGATGAACTGCATGTTAAAGCGCACCGAATATTGGGAGATGCACACACAAAGCTACGAGTTTCCTTTTCCCCACATGGCGAAGAAATAGACGCGATTCGATTTAACTTTAATGATGCCGTACCAGATTTGATAAATTGCGTATACCGACTCGACATTAATGACTTCTATGAGCATAAACCAGCACAACTCATCATAGAAACTTGGTAACTGCGACGTCATCACTCAAGACGTAGTCGTGCCAACACCTCTTTACAGATCAAAAATTAATAAAAACACCTGCGTTCATTGTAATAATTAGATACGTCGAATCCGGTAAAATGAACGTACTGAAACATTTAACTTCGATACAACGAATTAAGCTATGGAATCCGAATACTTAAATTTAATACAAGAGAAAATAGAAGACCTAGCCGACCGAACCACGCAGCTACGGGGGTATCTTTGACTTTGATGTTAAATCAGACCGCCTTGCTGAGGTTGACCGGTTATTAGAGGATCCAGAAATTTGGAACAACCCTGAAAATGCTCAAAAGATTGGTAAAGAAAAGAAGTCATTAGAGGCTGTTGTGGACGTTCTATCTTCCGTAACCTCACAAGTAAGAGATATGGGAGAGTTGCTAGCGCTGGTGATACAAGAGAATGACCAAGAAACACTTGAGTCAATTGAGCATGACCTCGCTCAGGCGCAATCAAAAATCGAAGACTTGGAATTCCGTCGCATGTTCTCGAATCCAGTGGATAAAAATGGGTGCTTTCTTGATATCCAGTCGGGTGCAGGTGGAACAGAGAGCCAAGATTGGGCCGCAATGCTGTTACGAATGTACGCAAGATATACCGATGTAAAATCATTTTCGGCAGAAGTTCTTGAAGAGTCACCCGGAGACGTAGCTGGAATTAAAAGTGCCGTTCTAAAAATCTCGGGTGAATATGCCTACGGAACGTTACGAACCGAGACAGGAATTCACCGGTTGGTGAGAAAATCTCCGTTCGACTCGAATGCTAAAAGGCATACTTCATTCGCGAGCGTATTTGTTTATCCGGAGGTTGATGACTCGATAGAAGTAGAGATCAATCCAGCAGAGCTTAGAATTGATACATACCGAGCCAGTGGCGCTGGTGGTCAGCACGTCAATAGAACTGATTCAGCTGTACGCATCACTCACGTACCAACAAACACAGTTGTTCAGTGTCAAAATGATCGATCGCAACACAAGAATAGAGCGGCCGCAATGTCGATGCTGAAGTCAAAACTTTACGAACTTGAACTTAGGAAGAGACAATCAGAGCAACAAAAGCTCGAGGATTCTAAATCGGATATCGGTTGGGGTCACCAGATAAGATCTTACGTACTTGATCAGTCGCGGATAAAAGATTTACGCACAAACGTCGAGACGGGGAATACACAAGCCGTACTAGACGGAAACTTAGACATATTCATTCAGGCAAGTCTCAAACAAGGTCTCTAACCAATAGAGGATTACATGTCAGAAAACAACAATCCATCTCCAACAGAAGCGGTTGATACGAACCAGATCATTGAAGAGCGACGCTCTAAATTAAGCAAACTACGCAAAGAAG